>Ga0207671_10003794_pt1 | contig 14830 bp, 10 predicted proteins | sample KBSC24metaG_FD_184352 | JGI IMG/M metagenome (GOLD analysis project Ga0207671, IMG submission 184352) | Corn rhizosphere microbial communities from Kellogg Biological Station, Michigan, USA - KBS C2-4 metaG (SPAdes) (version 2) | ecosystem: Host-associated > Plants > Roots > Rhizosphere > Soil... | reverse complement strand
TCAGGAAGAGCCTTAAAGTTAGGAAGGGAACAGAAGCAGGTGGCAGGACAAAATCTATCTAAATGTACAAACGAATATTGATATCTTGTATCACCTCTTCGTGGTATTCTAAGTAAAACGCCCCGTAACCGGGGCGTTTTACTTTATTTATTAAGGTACATTACCTCTTTAGCCAGTTTCACCGTTCGGCTGACATCGGGCAGTGCGGCAGCCACCAGGTTGGGCGCATAGTGCAATGGCGCATCGGCCGCCGTAATACGACGTATCGGCGCATCTAAATAATCGAATCCTTCTTTTTGTATCCGGTAGCTGATCTCAGAAGAGATAGAGGCAAATGGCCACTGCTCTTCCACGATGACCAGTCTGTTGGTTTTTTTGACGCTCTCCAGGATAGTCATCCAGTCCAGGGGACGGATGGTGCGCAGATCGATCACCTCGGCGCTAACACCCTCCTTTTCAAGCTCGGCGGCGGCGCCCAATGCTACCTTCATCATCTTATTAAAGGAGACGATGGTCACATCCTTACCAGCCTTTTTGACATCGGCCTTGCCGAGAGGTATATAATACTCCTCATCAGGTACCTCGGACTTGTCGCCATAGGAAACCTCGCTTTCCATAAAGATCACAGGATCTTCTTCATACCGGATGGCCTGTTTCAGCAAGCCTTTCGCATCATATCCGTTGCTGGGTGATACTACCTTGAGACCAGGTATATTGGCATAATAGCTTTCGAATGCAGTGGAGTGCTGAGCGCCAAGCTGACCGGCAGATCCATTGGGCCCGCGGAACACGATAGGACAGCTCACCTGTCCGCCGCTCATTGCCAGCATCTTGGACGCTGTGTTCAATATCTGGTCGAGCGCAAGGACAGCAAAGTTCCAGGTCATGAACTCTACGATAGGACGAAGACCATTCTGAGCAGCCCCAACCGCTACCGCGGCAAAACCCAGTTCAGAAATGGGCGTATCGATAACCCTTTTGGAGCCAAATTCGTCCAGCATACCCTGGCTGACCTTATAGGCGCCATTGTACTCGGCAACTTCTTCCCCCATTAAAAAAACACGGTCATCGCGGCGCATTTCCTCGCTCATGGCCTCCCGTAAAGCCTCCCGTAAAGCAATTTGTCTCATTCGTAGTGAATTTATACGTTCGTTCGAGGCGCAAATTTATTGATTGCCAGGGATATTATCAAATCAGTATTAAACCCTCTAACTTTAGGATTATTTTGTATATTTCGGGCAGCATTTAGTTATGCAAGCCACGATCGAACACCTGGAAAAGATCATTCAAAATTATTACCGGCGCATGGAGTCCATCCCGGAGGAGGAATATGCCCGTAAGCCCCGGCCGGACAAATGGAGTAAAAAAGAGATACTCGGCCACCTCATCGATTCAGCTCAAAACAATATCCGCCGCTTCATTGTAGCTCAATATGAGGACCTTCCACATATAGGATACGACCAGGACCAATGGGTGACCCTCTCGGATCATCAGCATGCCCCTGCAGGCGAACTGGTTATCCTGTGGCGTCTTCTCAACCGGCATATGATCCGGATACTGTCCGGCATCGACCCTGAGGCCGCCCTCCGGAAATGTATTATGGCAAACGGGAAAGAATATACCATCGAATGGATGGCAGCGGATTATTGTAACCACCTGCTGCACCACCTGCACCAGGTACTGGAACTGGACCCGATAGCGTATCCCTGACCTGCGCCCCGGTCAATTAGCCCTGGCTAATTGGCCTGTTCAAAAGCAAGTATAAAGCTGGTCCCCTCCCCTAACTGCGAGTTCACATCGATGGTAGCCCTGTGCGACTGCAGTATATTCCAGGTAGCCGCAAGCCCCAGCCCAAACCCATTGGTCTTGGACGTAAAATACGGCTCGAATATGCGAGAAATATTCTCTTCCGGGATCCCGCTCCCGTTATCATTGATAAATACCTTATAATGCTCGCCATCTCCCTGTATGCTGACGACGATCTTCCCGTCCTCTTTTGGAACAGCTTCCACGGCATTGATGACAATGTTCAGAAAGGCGATCTTTAATTTCTCTATATCGGCCATGATATATGCCGGACGCTCGGGATAGTTCAGCTCCATGCCAATGCCCTTCAGGGATATGCGGTCGGAAGCCGCCGCCAGGGTGCTGTCGACAATGGCCTGTAAAGGCACCCGTTGCAGGGATATCTCCGCAGGGCGCGACAGGTCCAGCAGCTCCGAGATCAGCCCGTCGATACGGCCGCAGTTCCGGGCGATGATATCGAGATAAATATTGGCGTCCTCGCTGTTCAGCTCCGGCTTTAGCTGCTCCACCGACAGATTGATATTGGTCAATGGATTCCTCACCTCATGCGCCAGCGTCCGCAGCAAGGTAGCCGTCCCCCGCAGCTTCTCGATCTGGAAAGTGGCCCGCTCGATCCTCTTTAGATTGGTGATATCATGTATGATACCCTGGATGAAGGTCTCGCCGGCAGAATCCATCTGCCGGGACAGGGACAGGATACAATTCCTTTTCTCCTTGCTACGTGTCATCAGCTCCACTTCCTCATCCTCTACTTCCCCTGTCTGCTGCAATCGGGCCTTCAACAACGCGGCCGCATCCCTGCGGGCAAACAAATAGTAAAGGCTCAGCTGCTGCAGCTCCTCCCTGTTGTACTTGAAAAGGTCGCAGGTGGCGTTATTGGCATCCCGGAATATCAGCTCCCCATCGGCGAGGAATACGGCATCCTTGCTCCGCTCGAAAATATTCCTGAACTTCCGCTCATTGGCCTTCAGCGCCCTGATATGCACGCTGCGCTCCAATGCATAGCGGATGCAACGCTCCAGCTTCTCCGTATTGATCTCCGACTTAATGAGAAAGTCCACAGCGCCAATGGTCATGGCCTGTATGTCTACATCCCTGTTGCCAATACCGGTGAGCAATACCAAAGGGTCTTCGCAGCCCAGGGCAATCGCATCCCGCAAAAGTTCCAGGCCCGTCTTCTCCCCCAGTAAATAATCGATAAAATAAATATCATAGCCGCTGTCCGCGATACGCTTCAACGCCTCCTCATAATTATAGCACCAGTCGATCAGGAATTTCTTGTCCGGTATGTCCTTAATACAAGCCTCTATTATTAAATAATCGTCCTCGTCATCTTCTACTATCAATACACGTGTCGGCAGATGGGATGGCAGCATACTATCCTTTAAATTAGCAGTGATTTCCTTATCGTTATAATTTCCTTTCAAAGTACATTATTTTTCAATGGTCTTTGGGATCATGCCAACACTTCTTTTTTTGCATTGCTCAAAGGCAGACTGACGATAAATGTCGACCCTTCCCCCGGCCGGCTCCTGGCCGAAATAAACCCCTTATGCTTTTCCACGATCTTTTTACAAAGGGCCAGCCCGATGCCCGTACCCTCGTATTCAGCATTGGGATGCAGACGGCGGAACATATCAAATATCTGCTCAGCGTATTTCTGATCAAACCCGATGCCATTATCTTCAATGATGATCCGGCAGTACCGGGTATCCGTGTCCTTCCCATTCGTCAGAGAGCCGGTCATCTCATGCCGGACACGTATCTGGGGCGGCACATCTTTTTTGCTGTATTTCAGTGAATTACTTATTAAATTGGAAAATAATGGCCCCATCAGCACTGCATTGACAGGCAATACTGGCAGGGGTTCCAGCAGTATCTCGGCCTTTTTTTCACCGATGGGCCCTTCCATCTCCGAAACCACTTCCTTCATCACATCATTCAGATCCACCTCCTCGAAGCTCTCCTTTTCCCCCGATATTTTGGAGAATCGCAGGATGTCGTTGATCAGGTCCTGCATCCTCTTCGACACCTCCTGTATACGGGAAAGATACAGCTGCCCATCTTTATTCAAATGCTGATGATGATCGCTCAGCAGCCGGTCGCTGAACATACGTACCTTCCGCAAAGGCGCCTGCAGATCGTGAGAAGCCATAAAAGCAAAAAGGTCCAGGTCCTTATTGGCCTGCTCCAGCCGCGCAATATTCTCCAGCAATTGCCGGTTCAGCTCGTTGACCTTCTCTTCCGACGCCTTCCGCTCATTGATCTCCAATTCCAGGTTCTTATTAATAGCCACCAGTTTCTGCTCCTGGGCGATGAGCCGGTGATTCTTCCGGTACAGATCCACAAAAACGCTCACCTTCGCCTTCAATAGCTCGGGCTTTACAGGCTTGTAAATATAGTCCACCGCCCCAGCCTTATAACCCTTGAATATATTCTCCTCACCATAATTGTTGGCGGTGATAAAAATAATGGGTATGTGCCGGAGCCTGTCCCGCTCATAGATAAGTGAAGCCGTCTCGAATCCATTCAGGTTCGGCATCTGTACATCCATCAGGATAAGAGCAAAGTCAAAGTCCGAAAGCAATATCTTCAACACCTGCCTCCCCGAATTGGCCTTGACAATACGGTAATCATTGCCTTCCAACAATGTCTCCATGGACAGCAGATTGTCCTCCCGATCGTCCACTAATAAGATCTTAGCCTGCATTCATTGGTTTTTTGGGTTATTTGTAGAACCATACCCGCATCAATGACAGCAATTGATCGATCTTCACGGGCTTGGTGATATAGTCGGAGGCGCCCGCTTCGATACATTTTTGCCGGTCGCCCTTCATGGCCTTGGCTGTTACTGCAATGATAGGCAGCGTAGAGTTCTTATGCTCACGCCGGATCTTCTGGGTCGTCTCATATCCATCCATCTCCGGCATCATGATATCCATCAGCACCATGTCGACCTTCCGTCTGTCGTCATTGATGATGTTGATCGCCTCCTTTCCACTCTCCGCCGTGATCACGTTTATATTATGTCTTTCAAACACCGTCGTCAGGGCAAACAGGTTACGGACATCATCATCCACAACCAGCACATTCTTGCCGGTCAGGATATCATCCTTCATCCGGATGTGCTCGATCACCCTCTTCTTCTCGGGAGGGAGGTCCTTGTGATTGATATGCAGCTGCAGCACGGTCTCCTCCAGCAAATGCTCCAGGGAATTGACGCCTTTCAGCAATACAGTGTTTGACGATCGATTGAGATGGTAAAGCTCCTTCTTGTCAAAATCCTTCGCACTGTACACGATCACGGGCGTAAGCTTATTCTTGTTCTCGCTGACCTGGTTGATCAGATCGATACCCGAAATATCCGGCAGGGTATAATCCAGGATAATACAGTCGTAATCCTTGATATGGGTATCCTGCAGCGCTTTCCTGCCTGTCGTCGCCAGCGTGACTTCGATGTTGTCGCCCTGGAGCATTTTGGTGATCTGCGAATAATCCACTTCATTGTCCTCCACAACCAGCACCTTCTTGCTTTGCTTGTTCGCGAAGGTCACAATATCTTCAAACAGCTCGTTGAGAGAGTCGTTTTCCAGCGGCTTGAGCAGGAAGCTCCGGGCTCCCCTCTTCAAGGCCAGTGTCCTGTTCTCTTCCCCTGAGATAAGATGGATGGGAATATGCCGGTAGTTCAGATCATTTCGCAACAAGTCAAGGACCTTCCATCCGCTGGTATCCGGCAGCTTCACATCCAGTGTGATGGCAATGGGGGTGAACCGGTTGATAAAATCAAATACTTCGATATAGTTGGTAGCCACCACTGCCTTGAGATTGGAGGTGTGCGCCTTTTCGATAATGATCTTCCCAAATCGGAGATCGTCTTCCACGATCAGCACGATCTTATCGCCCGTCTGTATATTATGTCTGTCATCCCCAGTGTCATTGATCATCTCGTTGACGATATTCATCTTGCCGGCATCCTCGTTCGTCGCCCGGAGAGAATTCAGCAGCGTATCGATCTCGCCGCTGTCCCCGCCTAATTGCAGCTGCTGGTATGCATTCAGGTTGTCCGATGTCTCTCTGGAAATGACCCCTGACAAATTTTCGATAGGCAGGAACAGCGTAAAGGTGCTGCCCCTGCCGGGAAGGCTTTCAAGCTCGATGGTGCCGCCCAGCAGCTCGGCCAGACCGCGGCTGATGGAAAGCCCCAGCCCCGTACCTCCGTACTTACGGCTGGTAGATCCTTCCGCCTGCTGGAATGCTTCGAAGATGATGTTCTGCTTTTCCTGCGGGATCCCGATACCCGTATCGCTGATGGCAAAGGCTACTACATTTTCAGCGGTATCCAGGTTGGGATTGCCTTGCTTCCAGTTGTTGTCGGCATGGTATATTCTCAATTTGACCTCGCCCTTTTCCGTAAACTTAAAGGAGTTGGAGAGCAGGTTCTTCAGGATCTGGTTGAGCCGCTGCAGGTCCGTCTCCATGGATTGCGGCAGCCTCGAGTCCGTCTCGATGGTGAAACGCAGATGTCTTGCCTCCGAGATGGGCTTGAAGGTCGTCTCTACAAAAGAAGCGATCTCTCCAAAACGGACAGGCGATATATTGGCCGTGATAAACCCGGACTCGATCTTGGAAAGGTCCAGGATATCGTTGATCAGCTGGATAAGGTCATCCCCGCAGGAGTGGATGGTCTTCGCATATCGTATCTGTTTGTCGGTGAGATTGCCTTCCGCATTCTCATACAGCTGCTGCGCCAGGATCAAAAGACTGTTCAACGGCGTACGCAGCTCATGGGACATATTGGCTAGGAACTCCGACTTGTATTTGGAGGTAAGGGTCAGCTGCTCTGCCTTTTCTTCCAGCGACCTTCTGGCCTCTTCCACCTCCTTGTTCTTCGCCTCCACTTCGTTCTTTTGTTTTACCAGCAGCAGGGCCTTATCCTGCAATTCGTCATTGGTCCTTCTCAATTCCTCCTGTTGGATCTTCAGCTCACCGGCCAGCGATTGCGACTGGGCCAGCAGCTCCTCCGTACGCGTATTAGCCTCAATGGTATTCAGCACGATACCGATACTTTCCGTCAGCTGGCTTAGGAAGTCCAGGTGGGTCTCACTAAAGACATCCAGCGAAGCCAGCTCGATGACGGCCTTTACCTTGTTCTCGAACAGCACGGGCAGGATGATGAGATTGGCAGGCTTGGCGCGTCCCAATCCGGAGCTGATCTTTATATAGTTGCTGGGTACATTGGAAAGAATGATCCTTTCCTTTTCAAAGGCCACCTGCCCGACCAGGCCTTCACCTATAAAGAATTCCATGGGTATATTTTTCTCCGCCTTGTAGCCGTATGCCGCAAAAAGCCGCAGCTTGTCCACACGGGTGTCTTCGTCCTGTTTGAGGATATAGAAGGCGCCATAGTGGGCGATCACCACCTGCGCCAGCTCCGAAAGGATACGCTGGGTCACGGTATTGAGGTCCTTCTGTCCCTGCAGCATCTGCGTAAACTTCGCCAGGTTGGACTTGAGCCAGTCCTGCTCCTGGTTGCGAAGCGTGGTCTCCCTCAGGTTGGCGATCATCTGGTTGATGGTATCCTTCAAGGCTTCTACCTCACCCTTTGCTTCCACACGGATGGTACGGGTAAGGTCACCGTTTGTCACCGCGGACGCCACCTCCGAGATAGACCGCACCTGTGTGGTGAGGTTCTGCGCCAATTGATTTACGTTCTCCGTCAGGTTCTTCCATATACCCGAAGCGCCCGGCACACTGGCCTGACCACCCAGTCTTCCCTCGACACCCACCTCACGGGCCACGGTCGTCACCTGGTCGGCAAACAACGCCAATGTATCGATCATCTCATTGATGGTATCCGTCAGCTGGGCCACCTCCCCACGGCTCACGATAGACAGCTTTTGCTTCAGGTTGCCCGTGGCCACGGCCGTTACCACCTTTGCAATACCACGCACCTGGTTGGTAAGGTTGGAGGCCATCATGTTCACGGAGTCGGTAAGGTCCTTCCACGTACCGGCCACCCCCCGTACCTCGGCCTGCCCGCCTAATTTACCTTCCGTACCCACCTCACGCGCCACACGCGTCACCTCAAAGGCAAACGAGTTCAGCTGCTCCACCATCACATTGATCGTATTCTTAAGGTCCAATATCTCACCTTTTACGTCGATGGCCACGGTCTTGGACAGATCACCGGACGCCACGGCCTTGGTCACCTCGGCAATGTTACGCACCTGGGCCGTCAGGTTGCCCGTCATCGAGTTCACGGAGTCGGTAAGATCTTTCCACGTACCGGCGACACCCGGCACAAAGGCCTGACCACCCAATTTACCATCCGTACCCACCTCACGCGCCACACGCGTCACTTCCGAAGCAAAGGCACGCAGCTGGTCCACCATCGTATTGAGGGTCTCCTTCAGCTGCAGGATCTCTCCTCGTACGTCCACTGTGATCTTTTTCGACATGTCCCCGTTGGCCACAGCAATGGCTACCTCGGCGATATTACGCACCTGGCCTGTAAGGTTGCTGGCCATCCCGTTCACAGAGTCGGTCAGGTCCTTCCACGTACCGGCGACACCCGGCACAAAGGCCTGACCACCCAATTTCCCTTCCGTACCTACCTCACGCGCCACACGCGTCACTTCCGAAGCAAAGCCCCGGAGCTGGTCCACCATGGTATTGATCGTATTCTTCAATTCCAGTATCTCACCCTGTACGTCCACCGTGATCTTACGCGAAAGGTCCCCATTGGCCACGGCCGTCGTCACCTCGGCGATATTACGCACCTGCGCGGTCAGATTGCCCGCCATCTTGTTCACGGAGTCGGTAAGATCCTTCCACGTACCACCCACACCGGGCACATCGGCCTGTCCGCCTAATTTACCTTCCGAACCCACCTCACGCGCCACACGCGTCACTTCCGATCCAAACGAGTTCAGCTGGTCCACCATGGTATTGATCGTATTCTTCAGCTCCAATATTTCTCCACGCACGTCCACCGTGATCTTACGGGAAAGGTCACCCTTTGCCACGGCCGTTGTCACCTCGGCGATATTACGCACCTGGCCGGTCAGATTACCCGCCATCTGGTTCACGGAGTCGGTAAGATCCTTCCATACACCCCCTACCCCTTCCACAGCAGCCTGCCCACCTAATTTACCTTCCGAACCCACCTCACGCGCCACACGCGTCACTTCCGAAGAGAAGGAGTTCAGCTGGTCCACCATGGTATTGATCGTATTCTTCAATTCCAGGATCTCTCCCTTCACGACCACATCGATCTTACGGGAAAGGTCACCCGTAGCCACGGCTGTCGTCACCTCGGCGATATTACGCACCTGCGCAGTCAGGTTACCCGCCATGATATTCACCGAGTCGGTAAGGTCCTTCCACGTACCGCCCACACCAGGCACATCGGCCTGCCCGCCTAATTTACCTTCCGAACCCACTTCACGCGCCACACGCGTCACTTCCGAAGAGAAGGAGTTCAGCTGGTCCACCATGGTATTGATCGTATTCTTCAATTCCAGGATCTCTCCCTTCACGTCCACTGTGATCTTACGGGAAAGGTCACCCTTTGCCACGGCTGTCGTCACCTCAGCAATGTTACGCACCTGGCCGGTCAGGTTCGATGCCATGGCATTCACGGAGTCGGTAAGGTCTTTCCAGGTACCTCCTACCCCCCGCACATGGGCCTGACCGCCCAATTTCCCCTCCGTACCCACTTCCAACGCCACACGCGTCACTTCCGAAGAGAAGGAATTCAGCTGGTCCACCAGCGTATTGATCGTATTCTTCAATTCCAGGATCTCTCCCTTCACATCCACGGTGATCTTTTTCGAAAGGTCACCCTTCGCCACAGCGGTCGTCACATCCGCGATATTACGCACCTGGGCGGTCAGATTGCCGGCCATCAGGTTTACAGAGTCAGTAAGGTCCTTCCATACTCCAGCCACACCTTTTACCTTGGCCTGGCCTCCTAATTTCCCTTCTGAACCCACCTCACGGGCCACACGGGTCACCTCCATGGAGAAGAGATTCAGCTGCTTCACCATGTCATTCACTTCACGGGCAATGCGGGAGAACTCCCCCTGTAAGGTATGTCCCCCTATCTCCAGCGGCATATTCTGCGATAGATTCCCCTTGGCAACAGAGCTGATCACATGGGCAATTTCAATGGTAGGATGCACAAGGTCGGAGATCATGGAGTTCAGCGAATCCACACCCGTCGCCCAGGCCCCCTTCGCATTGGGAACCTCGATCCGCTGTGTCAGCTTACCCTGCTTGCCGATGGTATTACCGGCCTTGGTGAACTCCCGCATCATCTCCTCATTCAGGGAAATTATTTCGTTCAACGTATCACATATCTTACCTTTTATACCAGTCTCATCGATAGGCATACGCACACTAAAATTGCCATTACGCACCTGCATAAGGATACGCAACAGCTCTTTGTCGTTTACAAGGGATTCATCCGGGGACGTTTCAGCCCAGTGTGAGCCGTTGCTGCTGCCATTAGCTATAGTAGGTTTACTAGTGGTTTTACTTTTTTTAGCAGCTTTCGTATTTGTAGGCATGTAAGGATATTTTGATTGGTCGTCAAATTTATAGTTTATTGATCTAAAAATTACCAGTGTTTACACTATATTGTATTATAGTTTGGCAAGGTTCTAGTATAGGACTTAAAAGTTTTTTTACCCTTAGAATAGCCGGTTGGATTTATCACCGTTTAGATTTATTTATCATTTATGAAAAGCAACTCGCAACCTCTAATTTTCATTGTAGACGATGATCCGGACGACAGGCAGATAATCCTGGATGCCTTCCTGGAGAACAGCCCCCAGATCGACTACGTCTTCATCGAGAATGCTGAAACCTTATTGGAGAACCTGCACTCCGAAGAATCCGAATTTCCAGCCCTTATCTTATTGGATCTGAACATGCCCGGGATGTTGGGACTTCAAGCCCTGAAAGAGATCAGGGGCAACAAGAAGTTCAGTCAAATTCCCATTGTCGTATTAACCACCTCCACTTTGAATCAGGACCGTAAAACCTCTTACGAATTAGGTGCCAGTTGTTACCTCCATAAGCCCGATTCCTTCGGAGAGCTGGTGGAAATCACTAATTCCATAGTAAAGCTGTGGTTACACAAAAATTAATTTTTTTAATTTTTAGCAAAGGCTAAAGCGGAAGACTAAAAAGTGTGGAAAAAATTCCACACTTTTTTAGTGTCTATTTCGTAAAAATCCCATTTACTTTCAAGCCGCCGGAGGCGGCTCGTCCGAAGGACAGACATTAAACCTTTCCAAAGAACGGATTACATTTCTACAAAGATCCGTTCTTTGGATATTCTCTTGTAAATAGTTGGCAGGTGGCACGGGTTTTTTAAAGATCCTGTTGGAATAGCACATCATTTTAAATTAAAACCATCGACAATGAAAAAGTTACGGTATTACCTGCCTTTTCTACTGGCCCTGTTCATGCTGCCGGCATTGAATATACGCGCCGCTGACAATACGCCAGCTCCCTATGTGCCTCTTTCAAAAGAAGCAATAGCCCATATGACAAAAGAACAAAAAGAGGCTCGCCTGGAAGAAATAAAGGCAAGAGTGGAAGAGATCAAGGCAATGGACAAATCCACATTGACAAAAGAGGACCGCAGAGCGCTCCGGAAGGAGCTCAAAAGCATGCACCGGGAAGCCAGATACGTCACAGGTGTCTATATTTCGGTCGGCGCCCTCCTTATTATCATCCTACTATTGATCATCATCATTTAAAAAAATCATGATTTAAAAAAAGAGGGCGATGCCCTCTTTCCTCTGATTGGCCTTGCCAATCAGGACATGATACGAAAAAAAGGCCGGCTCTTCTTTTTTTACAAGGAGGCGGCCTTTTTTAAATCTCCTGTAGTATCTGAGGTCCATGATCCCGAATGGGGATCTTCCTGATAAAATTATCGTATCCCTCTTCGTCCTCATGGTTGCTATACGTACCATAAGCATCCAGGCTATACCCGATGAGATTATCATTGGCTTCTATCACATATAATATGGATGAATCTGCAGGATCGGATTCCCCCTCAAAACGATACGTCTTCAGGATCGCCAGGTCTTCTGGCTGATATATCTTGCCCCTCCCCGCGGTGAACCCCTCCGGAGTCCAGCGGAACTCGTTATCGGCCATCCGAAGCCGGAGCTTTTCCAGCACAGTGGCCAATGTGGTCATTTCATCTTTCATACAATCAAGTTTTAAGTTATTTGCCAGGTGTTCTATCCTGTAAATTGGGGACTCAAAAGCTGTGCCCCGGCCCCGGTCTTTCTTCCCGCTGAAACATCTCCCCCCGACCCGGGGGGCCCCTCCCCGTCCATTCGCCTCCGTAAAATGTCCAGGCGTCAAAGAAATTTCCCCCCGCCTGCTTCGGGCAGTAGTTTTAAGCCATAAAAATCAACACCATGCAAACAGTTCCCTACAGCGCCGCTATAACCCGAGGCGACATCCCAACAGCCCCTGCCGTCATTGCTACCCCCGCACGGGAAGGCATCCAACGCCTGTTCTATATCGACAACCTCCGCTGGGTAATGATCATGCTGGTGCTCAGCATGCACGCAGCAGTAACTTACAGTCACTTGGGCAGCTGGTACTTTATGGAAGATACCAAGGTCAGCCTCCCGGAGACCTTTACCTTCGCCACCTACCAGGTCTTTCTCCAATCCTTTTTTATGGGCTTCCTGTTCTTTATTGCAGGCTATTTTGTACCCAAGGCCTACGATACCAAGGGCGCTATTAAATTTCTAAAGGACCGCGCCTTCAGACTGGGGCTTCCCCTCCTCTTCTTTGTATTCCTCCTGCAGCCTGTCTCGGTCTACTGTATATTCCTCTTCGACAAGCAGACCCCCTGGAACAGCTTTGGAGAGCTCTATGGCCGCTATATCCAGAAAGGCTGGTGGATGGGCGGCACAGGGCCACTGTGGTTTTGCGAAGCGCTCCTCATCTTTTGCCTGGTCTATGCCTTATTTCGGGTACTCCATCGCCGCCTGGGCGGAGCCGGATGGCTCCGCCGGCTAAAAGCCGGACTCCCGGGGAAAAGATCCATCTGGCTCTTTATTGCCCTTACTACAGCCGCCAGCTTCCTGGTGAGGATACCCTGGCCCAACGGCACCAACTTCTACAACCTCCAGTTCTGTTATTTTTCCCAATACATCTTTTTCTTCAGCGCCGGCATCCTGGCATACAGGGCTGGTTGGCTGAGAAAGCTTCCGGCCGCCACAGGCAATTATTGGGGACGGGTGGCTATCATCGGCGGCCTCATTCTCTGGATAGGAGGCATCTTCTTGGGCGGAGCCCTCAAAGGCGACCTTACCCCCTATAGAGGCGGCATTCACTGGCAGAGCCTGGTGGACTGTCTCCGGGATCAGGTCTCGGGCGTAGGCATCTCCCTCTTCCTCATCACCTGGTTCCGCGAACGATTCAACGGGCAGGGACGGCTGGCCCGGTTCTTCTCGGCCAATGCATTTGCCGTATACGTATTCCATACGCCGGTGCTGATCGTGCTGAGTAAGATAATGATCGGCCTCCACTGGCCCCTGCTGCTAAAGTTCGTCCTGTTGACATTGCTGACGATCCTTGTCACCTACAGCCTTTCCGGGGGATTGTTAAGAAGGACGCCCTTGCTAAAAAATATACTGTAACTTGGCAAAAATGCGTACACGATCCTGGAAATACCTGTTCCCTCCTTTGTACGGACTGACGGTCTACTTCACCATCCGGCTGCTGCTGGATTCGGTGACGGGCATGAAGTTCTGGGAAAGAAAAAGATGGAGTCAGACCGGCCTTGAGCTCGTTTACTGTACCCTCATCAGCTACCTGTTCGTATGGGTATTCCAAAGACTCTTCCGCTGGTTTGACAAACGCTGGCAGCACGAACGCTACAGCAGCCGGCGCATCATACGCGAGCTGGCCTATGTATTCGTGGTAAACCTTATCTTCCAGAATGCCTTTCTCACCACTTTTGCAGCCCTGACGGATGACGGCGCCCAATGGTATGACGTGGCGGACATCAATACCATTCCCCTGCTCTATGTCCTGATCTACTATGGCATCATGCGCAGCCGTACCTTCCTGAAAGCCTACATCGATGGGAAGGTGCAGCTGGAAAAGATCACCAATGACAAGCTCCAGACGGAGCTGAAATTCCTGAAAGCACAATACCATCCCCACTTCCTTTTCAACGCCCTCAATACGATCTATTTTCAGATGGACGAGAACGTGGCCGAAGCAAAAAAGAGCGTGGAGAAATTCTCCGAGCTGCTCCGCTACCAGCTGTACGATCAGCAGCAGACGGTGCCGGTGAGCCAGGAAGTACACTATCTACGGAATTTTATAGAATTGCAGGAGATTCGCAGCTCCGAAAAACTACAGCTTTCCATACATTTCGATAACAAGCTCAACGGCCAGCAGGTATATCCCCTGCTGATGCTCCCCCTGGTGGAGAACGCGTTTAAGTATGTAGGAGGGGAATATTGGATACACATCGACGCAGGGATGGACAACGACGAGCTTTGTTTCCACGTCGCCAATGCCATACCCACAGAGATACCGGTGCCCTCCTCAAAGGCGGGCGGCATCGGACTGGAGAACCTCCGCAGAAGACTACAGCTGCTGTACCCCGAAAAACATATGCTGCAGATACAAAAGACAGAAAAGGAATTCCGGGCAGACCTAAAAATTACACTATGAGCGATAAGATAAAATGTATTATCACGGACGATGAACCCTTTGCCCGCAAGGGTCTCCAGGGTTATATCGAGCAGATAGATTTTTTGGAATTGACGGGCGTATGCGAGAATGCCCTCGAGCTGAACTCCCTGTTAAAAAAGGGATCAGCAGATCTGCTATTCCTGGACATCGAAATGCCTTATGTCACAGGCATCGACTTCTTGAAAAATATCACGGACGCTCCCAAAGTCATCTTCACGACAGCTTATGAAAAATATGCGCTGCAGGGCTTCGAGCTGGAAGTGCTGGATTATCT
>Ga0207671_10003792_pt1 | contig 14834 bp, 11 predicted proteins | sample KBSC24metaG_FD_184352 | JGI IMG/M metagenome (GOLD analysis project Ga0207671, IMG submission 184352) | Corn rhizosphere microbial communities from Kellogg Biological Station, Michigan, USA - KBS C2-4 metaG (SPAdes) (version 2) | ecosystem: Host-associated > Plants > Roots > Rhizosphere > Soil... | reverse complement strand
ACGGCGTTTCGGTGGCGGCGACGACGAGGACGAAGAGGAGTGGCGGGTCCCGTACCGGCTTGCCGCGGAGCTGATCGGGGCGCGCGCCGGCGAATTCGTCATGTGGTTCACGGACGTCGACCCGCAGGTCCGCTCCGCCGCCCCGGCGGCGCTGGCGTACTTCGCGCCCGACGCCGAGCAGGCTGTCGGCCTTTTCGAGCAGCGGCTGGCAGCCGAGCAGCACGTGGAGTGTCGCATAGCCCTGATCAAGGCGGCGGCCGACGTCGCGGTTCACCACGCCGGGACCGCCGACCGGGTCGCCGACTGGCTGCTGGGCATCGTCGCCGGCGACGCGGATCCGGGCACCAGGCTGGCGGCCCTGGTCCACGTGGCCCGCTCCGCGCCGGACCGCACGGTCGACGACCTGGCCGGTCGCGCCACGGCCCTGCTCAGCGAAATCAGCGCCCACCCCGGCTACCCCGCGACACCGACCGACGACCGGCCCGCGACCCCGACCCTCGTCGGGGCGGTCCGCGTGATGTTCGCTCCCGAGCGCGAGGGCCGCACGGACGCCTGGGCCGCGGACCTGATGCGAGTGCTGCACGATGCCCTGGCCGAGCGGGTCGCCGACCGGATCGCCCTGATCGTGGACCAGCTCCGGCACCCGGAGCCCGGGCGGCGCGTGGATGCGCTCCGCACCGGAAGCCGGCTGATCGGTTGCTGGCGTGGACCGTACGAGAATCTGGTCCGCCACATCGGCGAACACCTGGATGCGCCCGAACACCCCGTCCGCTACATGGCTGCCCTGGCGCTGAACGACACCTTCGATCTCGCGGCCCCGGCGGCCGACGCCCTGGCCGCTCAAGTCTTCGCCGCCGGCCCCGACGCGTGGAACGCCGCGAACCAGAAGCCTCAGGATCCGTACCGGATGCTGCTGCTGGCGCTCGCCCGCCTCGGCGATGCCCGAGCGGTGCCGGGCGTCCAGGCGGCGCTGGCCGGCGGCGAGAACACGTCCTTGCTGGTCCAGACGCTCGGGCAGTTCGGTGACTACAGGCACAAGTTCATGCCCGGACTTCTGCGGCAACTCGGCGACATCAGCGGCGACAACGATCCGGCTCAGCAGATGCGGCAGGGCAACGTCCTCGCGGCCATACGGCACTTGAAAGCAGACGAAGCAGCCGACGAGGTGACGCGCATCCTCGTTGCGGCAACACGCGCCGAGAACCGCTCCCTCATCGAGAGCGCACTATGGGCACTCACGGCGATCGGCACCGCAGCGCAGCCAGCCATCCCGCAGGTCCGGCGCCTCACGGAGCACGACGACATGCACATCGCGCAGTCCGCGATCGAAGCGGCCCGGGCGATCACGCAGAACGTCGACGAGTTCGTCGCGGACCTGCGCAAGCGCCTGCAGGGTGTGGATCCGATAGACGCCAGCCGCCTCGCGACCATCGCCGCGACCGCGGGACCCGCCGCCGCGCCTCTCGCAGAGACCATAAGAACCCTGACGACATCCGACGACCTCTGGACACGCGTCCGAGGCGCCAGTGCCCTGATTCGCATCACCAACACCGGCGAACCCCTCCTGCCGATCCTGACCACCGCCTGGCAATCCAACGCCCACACCCGCATCCCGATCGCCGAGTGCGTCGGCCACCTCGGCGCGCAGGCAACGAGCTTCCTACCGCTGCTCCGCGCCGAACTGGCCGACCCACGCCGCCATACTTTCCGAGCGGGCCTCACGTCCAACACCAACATCCCTTCCGACGAGAAGCTGCTGACGCTCTGCGCCGAGGCTGTCGAACTCATCGCCTGGCCGAACTCGCATGCCTGACGACGGCGGCCCCCAGGGCGCAGACCTTCGCATCCCGCAGGCTTGTCCCTCGGAAGTCAGCTTCCTGGCTTGCGCTGTCGGCGGCGACGACGTTCCCCTGCTGCTCACGTGCGGTGGCGAGGCAGACCGCTGTTGGCCGGCAACCGGGTCGCCGGATGCCGCTCCGCTCCTCGTTCGTCAGCATCCTTACAGCGGTTCGGATTCACTCGCTCTGGCGCGCCTCCCCGGCGTCGGCGACATCGTGGTCGGACGCGGTGACACGGGCCACCTGTGGCGATGGGACGCTGCGACCGGCCGTCCCTTCGGCGATCCCGTACGTCACGCGGCTCTGCGTCACTACGGACGCGCGACTCCTCCGTTGACCGCACTCACCATCGGCGACACCGCCCTGGCCTTTACCAGCTCGAGCCAGGGAGGCCTGCTCCGCTGGGACCTTCGTGGCGACGCCCAAATCGGGGCATCTGTCGGCGGCGATACCGGCGCCGTGTGGAGCGTGGCGTCCGTGGAATTCGCCGACGGTGCGATCGCCCTGGCATCCGGCGGCGCGGACGGCCGGATTCACCGATGGGAGCCGATCAGCGGCGAGGAACTCAGTGCTCCCATCGGGAACTGTGGAAAGCCACGTGCCATCGCCTCCGCCGTTCTCGGCGACGGAACAACCGTTTTGTGTACCGTCAGCGCCGATGGCGTACTGCATCGGCACGACGCGAGCAGCGGCGATCCCATAGGCGAGCCGACTTCCACCGACTGGGAGCCCCGGCGATGGCGCGGCCGCACTTTGCCGTGGCAGGGGTTCGTCGCGACTGTGCGCTGTGAGGGTCGCGATCTCGTTGCCGTGGCCGAGCATAAGACCTCTGTCCAGCTGTGGGACATTCGCTCTGGTATCGACGCCGGAACCATCTACTTTCCCGATATTTACATCAGAGGTCTGGCTGCCGCGCGGCTTCTCGACGGAACGCCGCTGCTGATCGTCAGCGATTCCCAGGGTCGTGTACACCGCATCGATCCGCAAAGGCGAGAGCCTTTCGTGCCGGCCGTCTATCCGCAGGGGCGCAGTGCTTTTTGGGTTCTCCCGACCGAGGTGCTGGACGACCGCGCCGCGCTGACGGTCCTGGGCGAGATGGGCGCGCGCACCTACGACCGCAGGACCGGCGAACTTCTCGCAGTGGCCGAAGGTCTATGGCCGTCCGGACAGGCCTACGGCGTCGCGATCATCTCCGCCGCCGATGGCACTCCGCTTCTGCTCGGCGCGGACGAGGATGGGATCTGCCGCGTCGATCTGCGAACCGGTATGTCCTGTCCGCCCACCGATGCCGAATGCGCCGGCATGATGTGGGACGTCGCCGCGGCGACTCTTCCCGATGGGCGGGTCATCGCAGGGGGCGCCGGCCACAACGGCGAGTTCTACCGCTGGGACACGGCCACCGGCGAGGCCGTCGGAGAGCCGCTGCGCGCCCATCCGATCAGCATCAAGGCCGTCGCCAGCGCCCTGAGCTCCGGCGGCACTCCGATGTTCATCACCGGCTGCGAAGCCGGCCGGATCCAGCGCTGGGACGCCGCGACCGGCGAGTTGATCGGAGACCCGCTGCCCGGCGACGTCGGTTTCGTCACCGATCTTGCCGTCGCCACCACCCCGGATGGCCGGCAGTACCTCGCCTGTCTCAACGGCAAAGGCCTCCATCGCTGGGACCCCGCCACCGCCGAACTGATCGGGCGGCCCATCCTGCTCGACAGCCCGTGGTACTCGATGTTCGCGTACGTCGACCGGCGAGGCGATCCGTCCGTCTTCATCGTTCCGCACTCGAACGAGGCCGGGAGCGTCGACCAATGGCGCCTGGACACCGGCGAGCGTGTCCGCACCGGCCTTCCGGCAACGTTGTGTGCGGTATTCGACCTCGACGGCACGGAGATGATGGTTCTCGGCGCTCCGGACGGCTCGCTCACGATCCGACCTCTGCCGCCCTCAGCGCACCGAGGCCGGTGTGCAGGTAGTACGACCAGTAGCCGAGGTGAGGACCGTAGTGGCGGCGGAGCTTAGCGTTGTCCACGGGGTGGCCGTAGGCCTTCGCGGCGGCGTCGCTGAAGGCCGGCATCTCCAGGGGGACGTGGTTCATGCGGCCGAGGCCGCGCAGCAGGATCGCGGTGGCGGTGAAGTCGCCGACGCCCTTGATCTGGCGGAGTGCGGCGTACGCGGCGTCGTAGGGAGCGGTGCGTAGGTAGTCCTCGCCGATCTCGTGCAGGCCGGTCATGAGGTTGGCCAGGTACTGCGCTTTGCGGTCGTTGCGGACCAGGGCCAGCCAGTCCTCAGGGCTTAGCGCGACGAGCTGCTCGACGTCCGGGAACGCCTGGTAGCGCAGGCCTTCGAACGTCGTGGTCGGGCCGAGTGCGGTGATGCGCCGCTTCATGGCCAGGGCGACCGCCTTCGGAGCACGCTGCGACACCAGGGCCCAGACGCCGATCTCGGCGATCGTCAGGAATCTGACCTGGTGCAGGCCGTGCATGGTGCGGACCATGGCGGCGTAGGCGGGTTCGTCGGCGTCGGCCAGCGCGTAGAAGTCGGTGAGATCGTCGGACAAGCTCAGGTAGCCGTCGATGGCCGCGCGCACACGCTGCTCGGTCTCCGGCGAGATCGCTTCGTCGCAGCCCAACTCGTAGCGCACACCGGCCTGGCTCGGGCTCACCCGGAAGACGATCGCCTGCCCTTCGACGGCGATGGCCTTGGTGATGCTGTCGTCGGTCAGGAGCTGGCCGCCCTTGCAGGCGCCGAAGCCCTTCAGGAACTGGATCGAGATCCGCAGGTCGAAGGGCTGGACGGCGGGGAGTTCGCCGGTGACGGCTGCGTTGGCCGGGGCCGTAATGAGGTTCATGGTGGTGACGCTATTCGGCATCTAGGACGGATCACGTCCTAGATCGGAGATATCTTCATCCCGTGACCGACACCCCCGCCAGGCTCCTGCGCATGCTCTCGCTGCTCCAGATGCGCCGGGAATGGCCCGGCTCGGAGCTGGCCGAGCGCCTCCAGGTCAGCGACCGGACCATCCGCCGCGACGTCGAACGCCTGCGGGGACTCGGCTACCCGGTCGAGGCCACCCTGGGCACGCACGGCGGCTACCGCCTGGGCGCCGGCCAGGCGATGCCGCCCCTACTGCTGGACGACGACGAGGCGGTGGCCGTCGCCATCGGCCTGCGGACGTCGGCCAGCCACGCGGTGGAGGGCATCGAGGAGGCATCGGTCCGAGCTCTGGCGAAGCTCCAGCAGATCCTCCCCTCCCGCCTCCGGCACCGCGTCGCCACGCTCACCGCGGCGATGGCGCCGATCCCGAGCGGCGACATCCCCGTCGTCGACGCCGAAACCCTCACCACCGTCGCGGCCGCCGTCGCCGATCGGCGGCTGCTCCGCTTCGGATACCTGGCCGCCGACGGAACCGCCACGCGCCGCCTCGTCGAACCGCACCGGCTCGTGCCGACCCGACGGCGCTGGTACCTCGTCGCCTACGACCCCGACCGCTCGGATTGGCGCGTGTTCCGCCTGGACCGGCTCGACCGGCCCGAGTCGACGGGAGTGCGCGCGCCCGAGCGGCCGATGCCCTTCGACGACGCCGCCGAATACGTCAACGCCCGGATCGCCGACCGCCTGCGCTCCTGACGGCGCGAGTTGCCGGGCTGTGCGGTGACGGTGCGCGACCGCGCCGGATAGGCCACGCCGCACCGGCCGCGCCGCATAGACCGCGCCGCATAGACCGCGCCGCATCGACCGCGCCGAACAGCCCACGCCACCGGGGGCGCGCGGCCGGTTGCGAAACCCTCACTCGAAGCACAAGATCAGAACTACTTCTCCCACCCACCAGCAACGGCAGCGGCGCAGCACCCCGGACCCCAGCCCTGTCCGCCGGCGAACCGGAGCCAGGACTGGGGTCTTTCCATGGTTCGAGCAGCCCCGGCCGGGTGCTGTGCTGATCCCAGCACCCCTGCGCAGCACCCCCGCACAGCGCCCCTGCCCTGTACCTCAGCCCCAAGGAGCTGACCACCATGACCTCGACCCCGCCCTCGGCCCCGACCCCGCCCCCCAACCCGACGCCTGTCCTCTTCATCCACGGCCTGTGGCTGCACAGCGCGTCCTGGCAGCCGTGGATCGATCTGTTCCAGGCCGAGGGCTACGCCCCCTCCGCGCCCGGCTGGCCCGGCGACCCCGACACCGTCGAGGAGGCGCGGCAGAACCCGGAGAGCATCGCCGACCACGGCATCGACGACGTCGTCGGGCACTACGCGGCGATCATCCGCGATCTGGAGGCACCGCCGATCCTCATCGGCCACTCCTTCGGCGGCATGATCGCGCAGAAGCTGCTGGGCCAGGATCTGGCCGTCGCCGCCGTGGCCATCGACGCCGCCCAGATCAAGGGCGTCCTGCCGCTTCCGCTGTCGGCCCTGCGCTCGACGCTGCCGGTGTTCAAGAACCCGGCGAACAAGCACCGCGCCGTGTCGCTGACCGCCGAGCAGTTCCGGTTCGCGTTCGGCAACGCGATCTCCGAGGAGGAGTCCGACGCGCTCTACGAGCAGTGGACGATCCCCGCGCCGGGCAAGCCGCTGTTCGAGGCCGCCGCGGCGAACTTCAACCCGCACTCGCCGGCCGCGGTCGACACCGCGAACTCCGGGCGCGGCCCGCTGCTGCTGATGTCCGGCGGCAAGGACCACACCGTCCCGGAGAGCGTCACCCGCTCCACGCTGAAGCAGTACCGGCACTCCGAGGCCGTCACCGAGTTCATGACCTTCCCCGACCGCGGGCACTCGCTGACCGTGGACGCCGGCTGGCGCGAGGTCGCCGACGCCGCGCTGAGCTGGCTGCGGGCGCAGAACCTGGCCGGTGCGCGATGAGCGCGCCGGGATTCGACCTCGAGCTCGCCGGGCAGACCGCCGTCGTCACCGGCGCCGGCCAGGGCATCGGGCTGGCGGTGACCGAGGGCCTGCTCGCCGCCGGGGCGCGGGTGGTCGCCGGGACCAGGCGGCGCACCGAGGCGCTGGAGCTGTCGGTGAAGCGGGGCGCCGAGCTGACCGTGGTCGAGCTGGACCTCGCGACGCCGACGGGCCCGGCCGAGCTGGTCGCCGCCGCGGTCGCCGCGCACGGCGGTCTGGACGTCCTGGTGAACAACGTCGGCGGGGTCCGGCCGCGCGTCGACGGCTTCCTGTCCACCACCGACGAGGACTGGGAGTGGACACTCACCATCAACTTCCTCGCGGCGGTGCGCGCCACGCGCGCCGCACTGCCTCACCTGCTGGCCACGGGGGAGGGGCGGATCGTCACCGTCTCCTCGGTCAACGCCCGGCTTCCCGACCCGCTGGTCATCGACTACAGCGCCGCGAAGGGCGCGCTGTCGAACTTCTGCAAGGCGCTGTCGAAGGAGGTCGGGCCGCGGGGCGTGCGCGTCAACTGCGTCAGCCCGGGGCCGGTCGAGACGCCGCTGTGGAAGGGCGCTGACGGGGTGGCGGTGACCGTGGGCCGCAGTAAGGGCATTGATCCGAGCGACGTCGCCGGAGGCGCCGCGGCGCAGGCCGCGACCGGCCGTTTCACGCTGCCGACGGAAGTCGCCGATCTGGTGCTGTTCCTGGCCAGCCGCCGCTCGGGCAACATCACCGGCTCCGACTTCCTCATCGACGGCGGGATGACCGACGTGCTGTGACCTCGGTCGAACAGCGCGACGCCCTACCGCGAAGCGCCGACCACTCCGACCACATCGCGCAGCTCGGCCCGCGAGACGACGCCGAGCTTCGGAAAGATCCGGTGCAGATGCGAGCTGATCGTGCGATGGGACAGGTAGAGCCGCTGACCGATCTCGCGGTTGGTCAGCCCCTCGGCCGCCAACTGGACGATCTGCAGTTCGTGCGCCGTCAGCTGATCGCGCACGTCCGGATCCCGTCCCCGGCTGGTCTCCCCGGCCGCCCGCAGCTCCCGCCGCGCCTTCTCGCCCCAAGGGATCGCCCCGAGCGCGTCGAACATGTCGCGCGCGGCGCGCAGGTGGTCCCGGGACTCCACACTGCGCCGCCGGCGCCGCAGCCACTCCCCGAAGGCCAGGTGTGTCCGGGCCCTGATCAGCGGCAGCGCCGTCAGATCGGCGCTCAGCGCGGCGGCGAACAGCGGCTCGGCGTCGCCGTCGTCCGCGATCAGCGCGCGGGCCAGGCGCAGGTCGGCGTGCAGCACCGGCGCGGGCGTCACCTCGGCTATCTGCTCCAGCTCGGCCACGACCGGCCGCACCGCCTCGGTCCGCCCGCAGTGAACCGCGGCCTCGACGAGGTCGCCGAGCGTCGTCAGCCGCAGCGCGACCTGGAACGCCGGATCCGCCGGATCGTGCAGCCGCCGGAAGTGGCCGTACGCCTCCTCGAACCGGCCCTGGCCCAGCGCCGCCAGCCCGCGCGCCATCGCCGCCGTCGCCAGGACCGGCCGCGCCCCGACCGGCAGGCCGATCTCCTCGGCGGCCTCGGCCAGGGCCAGGGCGTCGCCTTCCTCCCCGCGCAGCGCGGCGAGCTTGGCGGCGGTGGCGGTCATCAGGGCGTACATCATGGTCTGACTCGTCTCCCGCGCCAGCCGCCGGGATTCCTCGGTCGCCGCGATCGCCGCGCCGAGGTCGCCGATCACCAGGGCACTCCACGCGTCCGCGCCGACCGTCCGGGCCAGCAGTCCGAGCCGGCCCTGAGCCCGCAGGCCCTCACCGCCGGCCGCCGAGAACGCCCGGGACGCGGCGAACCCGCCGGCGAGAAGTGCCGCCGTGCTCAGCATCCGGTAGGCGCGGCCGTCGTCGCCCTCGGCCAGGACGACGTCCCGGGCTCGCTCCAGGACGTACGCACCGCGCTCGATCGGCGCGGTGTAGGCGCAGATGGCCAGCCGCCACGGATCGAGCTCGTCGGCGACCATGCGCTCGACGGCGTCCAAGATCGTGCGACGCGCCTCGGGCCCCGGGTCGGACCAGAAGCAGAGCTGGGCCGCGCTCCACAGGATCCGCAGCGCGAGCGCCGGGTCCTCGGCGGCTATCTCCTCGGCCAGGGCGGTCAGCGAGATGGCGCCGGAGGAGTGGCTGTGGAGTCCTTCGTCGGCGCTGCCGCGCAGCCAGATGACCCGGGCGTGCTGCTGGCGCGACAACTGCCCGGTCAGTGCTTGGTCCAGGAGCCTGGCCACGGTCTCGGGGCGGCCGAGTTCGGCGGCGAAGTCGGCGGCCGTCAGCAGGCGCTCGGCCCGCCGGACCGGGTCCTCGCTCAGGGCGGCGGCTTGTTCCAGCGTGGTGACCGCCGCGGCGATGCCACCGCGTCGAGCCGCCCGCCGTGCCGCTTCCTGCAAAGCCGAGGCGACGGCTTCGTCAGGGTTCTCCGACGCGGCGGCGCGGTGCCGTACCTGCCGGTCCGGCTGGTCGTCGAGCACCGAGGCGAGCGCGGCGTGCGCGGCGTGGCGGTCGGCGGTCGGCATGGCCTGCCGGATCGCCGAGCGCATCAGCGAGTGCCCGAAGCGAAGCTCGGTTCCGGAGACGTCGACCAGCCGGGTCCGGATCGCCGGTTCCAGCTCCGCGGCTCCGACGGGCGAGCCGGTGAACGCACGGGTCGCGCGGTAGATCTCCGGCAGGGAGGAGTCGTCGTCAAGGGCGGCGATGCGCAGCACGTTGCGCGTGACCTCCGGCAGTGTTCCGAGGCGGTCGGTGAAGGCCCGTTCCAGGCGCTCGGTCAGTGGGAGCTCGACGGTGTGCGGATCGGCGGAGGCGCTGAGCGTGCGCGACAGCTCGGTCAGCGCCAGCGGGTTGCCGGCCGCGGCGGCCAGCACCCGCCGGTGGGCCGTGGGGCGCAGGTACGGGGCTTGCCGCGCCAACAGGACCGCCGCTTCCTCGGCGGACAGCGGGTCCAGAGCCATGGTGGTCAGCTCATCGGGGTTCAGGCGCGACCGGTAACCCTCGCGGGCGGCTCCCACCATGACCACCGGCTCGGTGTCGATGCGCCGGGCCATGAACGCCAGGACGCTGACCGTGGCGTCGTCGAGCCACTGCACGTCGTCGGCCAGCAGGAGGACCGGGGTCACCGCCGCGGCGTCCGCGACGAGGTTGAGCGCGGCCAGGCCGACCAGGAAGACGTCCGCGATGTCGGCCTCGGCGTGTCCCAGGGCGGCGTCCAGCGTCTGCCGGTGTGGCGCCGCGAGCTCCGGTGACCCCGTGGTCAGCGGGCGCAGGAGCATGTGCAGGCCGGCGTAGGGGATGCCGCTCTCGGCCTCGACACCGCTGGTGCGCAGGACTCGGTATCCCGACGCCTCGGCCAGGGCGGCTGCCTCGGCGAGCACCGTCGTCTTCCCGATCCCGGCCGGGCCGCGGAACAGCACGGCGCTGCCCCGGTTCGGCGACTCGGCCAGCAGGTGTACCAGAAGGTCCAGGTGCCCCTGCCGGCCGATGAGATCCACGTTCGTCCCTTCAGCCCGGTGCCCGGTGCGGCGTGCCCGGGTCAGCGTGCCTGAAAGGACAAGATTACTGCCCCGCGTTCGAAAGCTTGTCCACGTTCGAAAGCTGGTCCCGCGCTCGAAGCCTGCCCCCGCGTTCTAATCGTGGAGCGTCGATCCGCTGACCACCGGGTGACCGGATCCCAGGAAGAAGATCCCGGGGTAGCCGGCGGTGGAGAACTTCGCGCTGACGTTGGCGTCGAGGACGGAGTTCTTGATGGCCAGCGTCCCGCTGCGGTCGTTGCTCACGTAGAACACCGCGCCGCCGCCTTCATTGGCGTCGTTGTTCTCGATGCGAGAGCCGGAGATCGTCACGGTGTAGGTGTCGCCGTCGGTGTAGATCGCGCCGCCGCTGCCGCCGCCGGGGGTGCCGGCCTTGGCGGGGTTGGCCCCGTTGCCGATCGCCTTGTTGTAGGTCATGAGGCAGTTGATGATGTTCCAGGAGACGCCGATGCTGCTCAGCGCGCCGCCGTTGGAGCACACGCCGCCTTGGCCGGGGGCGCCGCCGAAGGTGCTGCCGACGACGTACACCGGCTGGTTCTGGTACTGCTCCAAAGCCCGCACCGCCGCGCCGCCGAGGTCGGGGCCCGTGGAGTCGCAGCGGTTGCCGACGAAGCGGGCGTTGACGATCGCCAGCCGCCCGCCGCTGGCGAACACCGCGCCGCCTCCGCCGCCGAAGGCCTGCTGCCCGGTCGAGTCGCCGTCGGCGAAGGTGATGTTCTGCAAGGTCAGTTGCGGCTGCGCCTGGTTCTGGCAATGGGACGTGGTCCACGTCTGCGCCTGGTCGCACGTGTTCATGTACAGGATGCGGCGCTGGCCGCCGCCGCTGAGCGTGACCTTGCCGCCGCCGTCGAGCACGACGCGGGAGGCGCTGTTCACCACCTTGGCAGTCGCCGACATCGTGATCACGACCGGCGCGGGACCGCACGAGAAGGTGATCACCCCGCCCTTGGCGACAGCCGCGACGACGGCGGCCGAGGTGCAACTCGCGGCGGTGCCGCTGCCGACGACGGTCGTGGGGTGGGAGGTGTCGACCGGCTGTCCGGCAGCCGGAACCGCGGCGTGACCGTCCGGATTGCCGAACGCTGCCGGTGGCGGCACGGCGGCGGTCGTGCTCGGGGCGCTTGTCGCAGAAGTCATCGATGCCGCTGAGGACGCCGAGCTGTGTGACAGAGCACTGCTGGTGACCGCTGTCGGCGTCGGCGACATCGCTGTCGTCGAACTGGGAGCAGGCCCGCTTTGCGCCGACGTGGAGGAGGCGGAGCTGCACGCCGCAGTACTCAACGCCAAGGCGGCGACAACGGCCGCGGCGATCGCGGTGACCGCGTGGGAAGTTCGAACGAGTGGTCGCTTGGAGGACACCCGCAGAGACTAGCCCTGGACGTGGTCGCTCACTGGGTTATCGGCTTATCCGCATCGGTTGAGCGAGTCGGTGCGACGGTTCACCGCGTGTTGAAGGATTGTTGAACGATCCTCGGCGCGCGCGGTACGCTGCCCTCACGTCTGAAGGACTTCAGTGAGGAACATCGTGAGCTTGTCGCGTCGATCACCAATGTGGGGCGGGCGCGGTCGATGCGCTTTCTGAGCGCCGGGGACCGGGCGTTGCTCGTCGAGCTCGGTGTGGAGGCCGGCGCTGGACCGGAGCTCGAGTCAGAGCCCGAGCCCGCGCGGTTGTATCGAGCCCTGATGCAGGACACGCCGGCTGGTGCGCTGGAGTTCGTTCCGGCTGCGCGGACGGTGCTCGTCCATTTCGATCCGGCGCGCACCTCGTTCGGGGCGCTCGCCGATCGGATCGGCGAGGTCGTCCACGCGATGGAGGCCGAGGCGGTCGGCGCGCTGGACGAAGGCGGGGCCGACGTCGTGGAGATCGCCGTGCACTACGACGGCGAAGATCTCGAGGGCGTCGCACAGCAAGCGGGTCTGAGCCCTGATGAGGTCGTTGCGCGACACAGCGCGCCGATCTACACCGTTGCGTTCTGTGGTTTCGCGCCGGGCTTCGGGTATCTCACCGGGCTCGACGAGTCCTTGTGGCTGCCTCGGCGGGCGACGCCGCGGACGCGGGTGCCGGCGGGTTCGGTCGCCATCGCAGATCGGTATGCGGCTGTCTATCCACAAGCGTCGCCCGGTGGGTGGAACCTCGTGGGGCGTACGGATGCGACCGTGTGGGATCCGGAGCGTCGGCCTCCTGCGCTGTTGGCTCCGGGAACGAGGGTGCGTTTCGTTCCGGAGCGGGAGTCGGGCCGGTGAGCGATTCGGGGATGAGGCCGAGGATGGTCGTTGTGACCCCGGGACCGCTGACCACCGTCCAGGACCTGGGCCGCCCCGGGCTGGCCGCGTTGGGCGTCGGAGCGTCGGGGGCTGCCGACCGTGGGAGCTTGCGGTTGGCGAACCGGCTCGTCGGCAACGCTGAAAGTGCCGCAGGGCTCGAACTCACTCTCGGCAACCTCAAAGTGCGCTTCGACGAGACCGCGATCGTCGCGGTGACCGGGGCACCGTGCTCGGTGAAGGTCGGCGAGCGGGCTGCGGGGATGGACAGTCCGATTGCTGTGCGGCCCGGGGAAGTCGTCGCCATCGGTCCTCCGAGCTCCGGCGTGCGGACGTACCTTGCCGTGCGTGGCGGCGTGGCGGTGCCGCCGATCCTGGGCGCACGCAGCACCGACACCCTCAGCGGCCTCGGTCCGGAGCCTGTCCGCGCCGGGACCGTGCTTCCGATCGGGACCGAGACGACCGGCTTCCCGCGAGTGGATCATGCCCCTGTCCGCAAAGGCTCCGGTGATGCGGTGCTGCGCGTCATCCCCGGTCCGCGTGCCGACTGGTTCGAAGCCGACGCGTTGCGCACGCTGGGCAGCGAGCCGTACGTGGTCACCACCGAGAGCAACCGGATCGGCGTGCGCCTCGACGGGCCCGAGCTGCGGCGTGCCGAGTCCGCCGAACTGCCGCCGGAGGGCATGGTGCGCGGTGCGCTTCAGGTGCCGCCGCGGGGCCGGCCGGTGCTGCTGCTCGCGGACCATCCGGTGACCGGCGGCTATCCGGTGATCGCCGTGGTCGCCGAGGAGGATCTCGATCGGGCCGGGCAGCTGCGGCCGGGGGAGCGGGTGCGGTTTCGGCTGTCCTGAACGGAGCTGTTCTGAACGGAGATATCGTGGAACGATCCGGCAATCGGAATCCGGATCCGGATCCGAGAACCGAGACCGACGAAGTAAGAACTGGGGGTGCGGTGTCCGCCGACACGGCCGCGACGGCCTTCTCCGATCTCGCCAACGACCGGCATCTGCTCGGCCGGACCAGCACCGCCGAGCTCGTCGCCGGCATCCTGCGCGGCCGGATCGCCGAGGGACTGCTGCCGCCGGGGACGCGGCTGGCCGAGGAGGCCATCGGCGCGGCTCTGGCGGTGTCGCGCAACACGCTGCGCGAGGCCTTCCGGCTGCTCACGCACGAGCGGCTGCTGGTGCACGAGCTCAACCGCGGCGTCTTCGTCCGTACGCTGACGGCCCACGACGTGACCGAGATCTACCGCGTCCGCCGAGTGGTGGAGTGCGCGGCCGTCCGACACCCCGTCGAGGACCCGAGCGAGGCGCTGAGCCACGCGCGCCAGGCGGTGTCCGACGGCGAGAAGGCCGCGAGCGAGGGCCGCTGGGACGCGGTCGGCACGGCGAACATCCGCTTCCACAAGGCCCTGGCATCGCTGGCGGGCAGCGACCGGGTCGACGAGTTCATGGACGGCATCCTGGCGGAGCTGCGCCTGGTGTTCCATGTGATGGCGAATCCGCGCGTCTTCCACGAGCCCTACCTCTCGCAGAACCGCGAACTGGTCGACCTGCTCGACGCGGGGGACTTCGAGCAGGCTTCGCGCAAGCTCGCCGCGTATCTGGACGTTGCGGAGGCCGAGCTCGTCGGCGCTTACGCGGGAGTGCTGGAGCGGGACGAGCGGAAGTAGGGCGTTTCCCACGGCTTCGCGCGCGGTCTGATGGCCTCGCCGGTGGCGTGGTTGGTCGGCTGGTGCGGTTGGGGTGTGGTCTTACAAGCTTTTTCTTACGGCTTCGCACTGGTTTGAGAAGGATCCGTTGGGTGGCGCAGTTCGGTGGTGCGTGGCTGGGTCGCGTTGGCGGCTGACGGTTGTGTGGGGCGTCTGAAAGTCAAGATCATGGTGAAAGGCCGGTGCCTCCGGCGGGCCTCTGCAACGGGGGGCCGGGCTGGGTCGCGTTGTCTGCTGGCGGTGCTGCTTGTGGTCGCCGTTGTCCCGGATCCCTCGTCGCTGTCGTCGCCTGAGGGAAGCAGGCCGGTCCGGTGGTGTCCAGCCGCATCACACGCTGCTGGCCACCGGAAACGCCCGGCTGGACACCACCGGCCCGACCAGCTTGGCTACGCCCGCCGACAGCGACGAGGGATCCGGGACACCACCCCTGTGGTGTGAACGGGGTCCACTTAGCGACGCACACGCGGCGGTGACCATGTGAGCCTGAAGGCGCGGGAATCCTTCCCACAGGTGGGGTGGTCCCGGATCCCTCGTCGCTGTCGGCGGTGCTTGCACAACCAGCCCGTCCTGGCGGTGTCCGGCCGGAC
>Ga0207671_10003790_pt1 | contig 14838 bp, 9 predicted proteins | sample KBSC24metaG_FD_184352 | JGI IMG/M metagenome (GOLD analysis project Ga0207671, IMG submission 184352) | Corn rhizosphere microbial communities from Kellogg Biological Station, Michigan, USA - KBS C2-4 metaG (SPAdes) (version 2) | ecosystem: Host-associated > Plants > Roots > Rhizosphere > Soil... | reverse complement strand
ACACAGCGTCTTCATCCATCATTCCGATCAGGGACTTATGGAAAGGACCGATCATACCCATCTGTCACATGAAAAGTTCAGGCTCGATGACGGTATCTGCAATATCACCATGGCCTCCCCTTCCCCGCTGGTAGTCGACATTGCAGGCATTCTGCTCAGACCTGATCCCCCCCGATATATCGCCAAATGGTACCGCCCGGCCATCAGCCGCATGATCTCCGTCCGTCTGCGCAGCCACGGCCATTTGCTGGGCTCCCTTTTCCTTTTTGTCGAAAAAGCGCACATCGGCATCGAAGACCTGGAAATGGTCCAGCACTTTTCCTACATGATAGGCCCTGCCCTCAGGAATATACTTTCGGAAGAAAGAATATCCAAACAACAGCAGGACAACGATACCTTGCTTTCCCTCAGTACCGACTTTGTAAAGGTCAAAAATAAGGAAGACCTACTCCTGCTGCTGGACCAGCGGCTACGCCAGCTCTTCGAATTTGACGACAGCCGCATTATCCTCTTTCAGCCGGGCCAGCCTGTCTCCGGCGCCCAGGGCATCCCCCAGACAGCCATCGAAGCCACCCTCGCCTCTGACCACCCCCTGGTCCTTGATCTGGGTATAAAAGAGGCCGTCATAATGGCCTTACGCAAAGAAGGGGAAGGCTTTGGTTTTATCATCCTCTTCTCCAAAACAAAAGGCTGGTTCACTCCCTGGCGCCTGGATATCTTCCGGACCCTTTCCAACCAGCTTTCCATTGCCTTTACCAATATCCTTACTCATGAGGCCATATTGGAAAGCGACCGGGATAAAAACCTGATCCTTTCCCTTAGCAAAAGCCTCGCATCCACCCGTAATAAAAAAAATTTCCTCGCCGTTGTCGGGGACACCTTACGTAGTATCCTCCCTTATGACGAGCTGACAATATCCCAGCTTAATGCAGACGGCGAAACCCATAGCGTATATGGCGCGGGGGGCACAGAGAAGTACCCCGTGGAGGACGGTATTTATGATGTGCTGCTCCAGTCGGAGATACCCCTGTTCTACGATATGGACGAGCTGACGGTCGCCGCCCCCGAGACGCCCTATGTACGGTTCTTCCACGCCAATGGCATGCGCGAGATGCTGGCTATCCCCCTTAGGGAGAGTAACCAGGGCTTTGGCGGCATCTTCATCTATTTTAAGAAAAAAGGTCTTTTGACCCATCGTGCATTCAGCCTGTTCCAGGGCCTTTGCGACCAGATATCCGTCGGCTTGGCCAACCTCTGGGCCTATGAAAAGATCGAAAGCCAGCTGGAGGAGATCCATCATTATAAATCCCGGCTGGAGGAAGAGAACCTCTATCTGCAGGAACAGATCAGGACTGCACACGGTTATACGGAGATCATCGGCTCGGGCGGCGCCATGCAGAAGGTATTCCAGCTAATATCCATCGTCTCCCCTTCAGACAGCATCGTGCTCATTCTGGGCGAGACCGGTACGGGTAAAGAACTGGTGGCAAAAGCCATCCACAATGCCTCCGCCCGGAAAGACAAGTTTATGATAAAGGTCAACTGCGCCGCCCTACCCGCCCACCTGATAGAGAGCGAGCTCTTTGGCAAATTCAAGCTGGCCAGCGACAGTACCCTCTTTTTGGATGAGATAGCTGAGATACCTCTCGAACTTCAACCCAGATTGCTTCAGACCATCCAGGAAAAAAAGAATGTGCGCATCATCACCGCCACCACTCGCAATCTTCGAAAGGAAGTAGAAGCTGGCCGATTCCGCAGCGATCTGTTCTACCAGCTCAACATATTTCCCATTCATATGCCTCCCCTGCGCGAGAGAAGAGAAGACCTTCCCCTGCTGGCCTCTTACTTCATCGATCAGCATACACAACGCACCGGCAAAAAAATAACCAATATCTCTCACCGGGCGCTGGAGACCCTTATGCGATACGATTGGCCGGGCAATGTGCGCGAGCTGGAACATATCCTTGAGCGTAGCATTCTCATGGCCAACGGACCTACCATCAAGGATATTCCTTTGCCGGCAGGCGTGGACATCGATATCTCCGGGACTACCTCCGGCTCAGCCCTTAAAACACTGGACGAGCTGGAAAAAGATCATATCCTGGCCGTCCTGAAAAAATGCAATTACAAGATTGGCGGACCAGGCGGCGCAGCCGAACTGTTACAGCTGCCCCCCACCACCCTTCATTCCAAGATCAAAAAACTGGGTATTAAATAAAAAAAGATAGAAATGTCTTTTATATCCCGGGTGTCATACCTTTGCCGGACAATCCAGGAAAATGTTTTCAAAGACATGTGAATATGCCATACGGGCCGTCCTCTTTATCGCGCAGAAGTCGGAAGATGGCTCGAAAGTAGGCATCCGGGAAATTGCAAAAGGCATCGACTCACCGGAACATTTTATCGCAAAGATCCTGCAGGACCTCAGCCGAAAAGGATTGATACAATCTCAGAAAGGACCATCCGGAGGTTTCTATCTGGATAAGACATCCCTCAATGCCACACTGGCGGATATCGTGCGGATCATAGATGGAGACAATATCTTTTCCGGCTGCGCCCTGGGATTGAAACAATGCTCCGAAACAAAACCATGTCCGCTGCACCATGAGTTCAAAAAGATCCGCGAAGATATCCTGCGGGTCCTGCAGTCGGCCAGATTGGGGGAATTCAACAGGCAATTGGAAGAAGACCTGTTTTTCTTAAAAAGGTAGTTATTTCCCATGTTCTTTCAGCAGCTGCTCGATGTCGACCCCATTTATCTTTAATCCCTTTATATTACAATCCCTGATCTCCACACCGCTCAGGTTACAATTCACGATCACACTGCCCTCCAGGTTGCAATCCTCCAATTTCAGGGGCCGCATTTTCGCTTGCGGGTCGTACATGGGATGTCCTTTGGGCGGCATACCGACATTGTGGATATAAGCCCCTCCCAACTGCGCGCCTTCGATCTCCAGGTCGCTGAGATTGGCATTCATGATCTTAGTACCGGCCAGCGTTACATCTTCAAAAAGGCATTTCTCCATCATCACCTGGTAAAATTTAGATCCTTGCGCCAGGGTCTGGCTGACATCCAGCTGTGTACGGGTATTTTGTACTTTGATAGGTTCCATAAACTATTTCTTTTTTTGACACTCCAAATTTACCATGAAACAGCGAAGGGCAGCATGTGAAAAAGAGTCAATTTAGGGGGGCGATCATGCCAGTCCGGCAAATCTCCCATAAGCCGTAAATATGGCAAGCGTCAATAATGTGAGATTGGTAGCCACATTTCTAGGCTCTTTTCTCTTATAATGTATCGGGGCGGCAAACACCATGATAATGGCGAAGCAGACGGCCGTTATAGGGGTCATTACAGGGGCAATACCTGTCCACCAGGGTACGATGATCCCCACCATGCCTAATATCTCAGCGATGCCGATGATCCGGATAAATGCGTGCGGCATACCAGCCACACCCGTCTGTCCCTTCTTATCGACCAGGGTTGCTTCCGAATAGATGGATTTACAAAGACCGGAGTAGCCAAAGGCCAGCGCCAGCACTATTTGACAAGACCATAATAACGTGTTCATAACTTTGTTTTTTGTTCAATACAAAGTTCAGACACGATGCGGGGATACCCTTTGACAATTGTCAAAAACCAGGTTTAATGCTGCCCCCTGATCCGGCTGAGCGTTTCCTGTGTGATACCGAGATAGGAAGCGATCATCCCCAATGGAACTCTTTGGATAAAGCTGGGATTGGTATCCATCAATGTCCTGTAACGTTGTGCCGCCGTAGCAAAATGCAGGTCGTCAAATCGTTGTTGCAGCTGTATCAGCCCAAAGCTGACCAGCAGCCTGCCCAGTCTTTCAATATCGTGATAATGCTTGTACAGCTTCTCCAGCTCGTCATGATGCAATCCCCATATAACAGCATCCTCCAGCAAGTCGATCCCCCTTCTGTCAGGCTGTCGTGTAAGGAAGCTGATGATGGAACAGGCAAACATATCCTCCGCGCTCAGCCAGTCGGTGACATCCTTGCCATCCTTATTATAAAAAGTTCGCGTGAGACCCTGCTCGATAAAATAAATATAATGACATACCGAATCCTGCTTTACCAGCACATGCCCTTTTGGCAATTCCATCCTTCGCAGAACTGACGCCATCGCATCCCTGCTTTCCTTCGATAGCTGAACAAGCTGCCCGATCCGGGCAAAAAATTTCTCCATCGACTATATTTACTCCGTTCTTAAGCTCTTCACCGGATTGGCGACCGCCGCCTTCATGGCCAGCATGCTCACGGTCACCAGCGCGATCAACAGAGCGATCACTCCGGCCAGCACAAACACCCACCAGCTGATCGTTACCCGATAGGCATAATCCCGCAGCCACCTGTTCAAAACATACCAGGCCAATGGCCAGGCTATCAGGTTGGCGATAAGCACGAGCTTTATAAAATGACGGGACAGCAGTACCACAATATGCTGTACCGAAGCTCCCATCGCCTTGCGGATGCCTATCTCCTTTACCCTCCGCTCCGCTGAGTAGCTGGCAAGCCCAAAGAGACCCAAACAGGAAATAATAATGGCCAGCATGGCCAGTATGCCTACCATTCGTGATACCTGCGCATCCGCACGGTAGACCTCCGTAAAGTGATCGTCCAGGAACTGATAGCTCAGCGGCCGGTCAGGGAATATCTTATGCCAGGTGGACTGGATAAAGGCCACCGCTTCCTTGTCCTTGCCGCCGTTGATCTTGACGGACAAAGTAGTAAAGCCCCAATCTTTCTGATTGAGGAGGAACATGGTCTCGATCTTGTAATGCAGCGAATTGAAGTTGAAATCCCGGGCAACCCCTACGATCACCCCCAAGAGCACCCCTGCAGAGTCGAACCCAAAATGCTTCCCTATCACGGAATTGAGCTCAGCATGCGGCTCATCCTTCGTCAACTCTTTTGCCAGCGCCTCGTTAATGATATACTCCCTTCCATTGGCTCCCTTCTCATGGGAGAAATTGCGCCCCGCCGCCAGCGGTATATGGTAAAGGGTCAGATAATCGGGATCAACGATCAGCTGGGTCGACGTCAGTTGACGCAATGGCCCCTCTCCCTTGTATCCTATTCCCGACTGATCCAGATGGCTTCCCAACTGATCCTGGGCGCCCGTGACAGAGGTCACATATGTGCTGTGCAAAAGCTCTTCTTTCAAAAGGTCATATTTGCGGGATGTCATCCGGTCGAGCTCGATGGTCAATACCTTATCGCGGTTGAATCCGGGGTCTCTCTCCTGCATATAGTTCAGCTGCCGGAAGACAAAGATCGTGGCGATCATAAGAAAGATGGCGCAGGCAAACTGCCCTACCACGAGGACATTCCTGAGTCTTCCCTTGTCCTTCCCCGTTAGAGAAATTCCCTTCAGGACCTTTACGGGCTGAAAAGAGGATAAATAAGCCGCGGGGTAAAGCCCCGATATGATTCCCACCACTATCGTTCCCAGTACTACGGCCACCAGCAGCCATCTGTTACCCAGCAGGATAGACCCCAGCCGCCGCTGGCTCAGCTCTTCGACATACGGCAGCGCCAGCCCTACCAGCCCCGCCGCAAATACCAGCGCGATCAACGACAATAGGACGGTCTCTCCCAGGAACTGCGCTCCCAACTGTGAACGCAACGCCCCGATAGATTTCCGGATACCCACTTCCTTGGCACGCTCTGCGCTTCGTGCAGTCGACAGGTTCATAAAATTGATGCAGGCTATCAACAGCACGATGAGCGCAATGGCAGAGAATATATTGGTATAGTTCTTATCGAACTTTTGATAATTGAGATAGTCGAGCCCTATATCTGCGGCATTGGCATGCACATCCTTAAAAGGCAGTAGAAAAAGCTCGTAATATTTCCATCCATCGCCGTTGAGATGCTTCTTCAAATAATCGGGGAATTTTTTCTCCAGGGCCGCGACATCCGTATTCGGCGCCAGCTCAAAATAAGTATCCAGCCAGTTGCCTCCCCACCAGGTCATCCAGTCGGGCTTATAAATGGTATTGAAAGACATCAGGGCATCGAACTGAAGCTGCGAATTCTGTGGCACATCCTCCAGCACACCCGTCACCGTAAAAAAGCCTGTATCTTTATCGAAATGATTGATCCGACGACCTATTGGATCCTCCGAACCAAATAGCTTCCGTGCAGTAGAAACTGTCAATACCATGCTATTGGGTTTCTGCAGCGCTGTTACCCTGTCCCCTTTTATCAGTCTGAAATCGAATAGCTGCAAAAAAGTGCTGTCTACAAAGAAGGCATGGGGCATAAACACCCGCCGGTCGCCATAGGTCATCTGGAACTTGTCCTCCCAGCGTATACGGGTAAAATTCTTTATCTCGGGGAATTCTTCCTTGATGGTAGGTCCCATGGGGAACATCGACAGACCTACTTTTTGAGAAGCCACCATACCGGGAAATTTCTGTACCTCATTCAGCCGGTAGATATTCCTGTGATGAAAATTATCAAAGCTCTTTTCATAAAAGACGAAGAGCAGGATGACGATACAGGCAGCCATGCCTGTGGCAAGGCCTATGATATTAATGGCGGAATAAACCTTGTGCTTCCAAAGGTTGCGCCAGGCAATCTTGAAATAATTCTTAAACATGTTGACGTTGTTTTAGGTGGGATATGAACGTCCCATGTGTAGGATACTAAGGTAGGCTTTTTCCACAATACCTGACGCTGGTCCGGGAATTGCTGTATACATTCTCTTAATGCTTGTTGTATGCATAACCATTCCTACTGCAGGATCTCTGCTATCCTGGCCTTATCTGTCATTTCCCTTTTCGCAAATATTTTACCCGCTGACAGTCAGCCGGTCGGCGGGCTGGGAAAGATCACCGACAGCGCCTTCGCCCCCATCACTTTCCCTGGTTTTCTCGGCGGACCGAATGTAAGGGGCATGGTCAGCTTTGATATCGACGGGGACGGCAAGCTGGATGCCGCCGTCCTGAATGCCGACCCTATAAATAATATTAGCGTCTTCCGCAACATGAGCCTTCCCGATAGTGCGGATATGGAAGGCGCCGCCGGTCTGACCACGGGACGCTATCCTTATTGGAAACTGGTATACGGCGACCTGGATGGAGATGGCAAAGCCGATATAGTGGTGGTCAATAGTGGCGACAGCAATATATCCGTCTTCAGGAATACCAGCACCCCCGGTCATATTTCCTTCGACATAGCGGTGAATTTCGGTGTCGGCCCCAATCCGACCGAAATCGTCCTCGATGATTTCGACCACGACGGCAAGCTGGATATGGCCGTTTTGTGTCAGCCCCAGGACACCACCCGGGGATACTTTGGCATTAGCATATTCCGCAATATATCTTCATCGGGTAGTTTATCATTTCAATCAAGGGTCGACTTTTATACCCCAATCTCAGGTGTTGCATTGGCTTCCGGTGACCTCAATGGGGACAGCCTGCCTGAGCTGCTCTACTGCCCTTACCCGAGCAATAAGCTTTCCTTCCTGGTCAACACCAGCACTCCTGGTACTTTCTCTTTCGATACAATCCCCAGCGCCACTGTCGGAAGCTACCCCACAGGCACGGCCGTCGGTGACCTGGATGGCGACGGCAAGCCGGATATCGTCGTGTCCAACAGCGAGGACAGCACGGCATACTTATTCAGGAATACAAGTACTGGCGGGGTCCTCTCTTTTACCCAGACGCTGCTTCCCCATGCAGGCAGCGCGACGCATCCAAATCCCGGCGCAGTTACCATCGCCGACCTCAACCTGGACGGCAAGCCCGACCTGCTCATCCGGCTCTCCAACAGCATAAGCGCCGCCATCCTCCAAAACACGACAACTACCCCGGGATCATTATCCTTTGCCGCCACGCAGTATATTTCCCTCATACCCGACCCCGCGGTAACGCCTAACCCTTATGGCGAAGAACAAGCCAATGGCCTGGCAGTCGGCGATTACGACGGAGATGGACGCCCCGATCTGCTATTGACCAACTACAGACCACAATTCGATGTTTTTTACAACACCCTCAATATCCGTCACAACAGATTAAGCGACCCGCTTATCATTCCCTCCGGAGCCTCCCCTGTCTCCGGCAATATTGCCAGCTATATCACCATCGACACTACCGTACAAAGCTACAACGGTGGCCCTTACCTGCAGCGTCACTACGATATCGAACCCGTCAACGATCCATCTACTTCCACCGCCACCATCACCTTGTATTATGACCAGCAGGATTTCGATAATTATAATACACTCGCCGTGCATGGCGACAGCCTGCCCTCTGGTCCCGCCGACACGATCAACAAAGCCCATATCCGGCTGCTTCAATATCACGGCGCCAGCAGCACGTATACACCCGGCAGCTACTCCGGCAGCAATCAGGTCGTCGACCCCGATGATAATAAGATAATGTGGAATGACTCGTCGGCCCGCTGGGAGATCACCTTCGATGTTACAGGCTTCAGCGGCTTTTTTCTGGCCAGCACCGGCACGGTGCTTCCCCTGACACTCCTATCCTTTACAGGACAAAGACAGGGAGACAATATCCTTCTCGACTGGACCACTACCGATGAGATCAATGTCAGCCGCTTCGAACTTCAACGCAGCACCTTTACAGGCAGCTTTACAACCATCGCCGCCATAAAGGACATCGGCGATCATCACTACACCTATATCGACGCTGCCGTGCAGGATATTCCCTATTTCTACAGACTAAGGATGGTCGACCTGGATGCTAAATACACCTATAGCAGGATCATTAGCATCGAAGGCGCCGCAGGCGCGTCCGGGATAAGTATTTTTCCTAACCCTGCAACGGCTCAGGTCACCATACAACATCCGGCAGGAGGCGCATCGGCACGGATACAGCTATCTGATAGGACTGGCCACTTACTCCGTACCGTTATTCCCGCTCCGGGAAGTACGCAGACCTCCATTACCCTAAATGGACTGGCGGCCGGCATCTACCAGCTGCAATGGTTGGACAGCGGTGATGTTATCATAGGTTCTTTGCTGGTGAAATAGGGAAATGTTATTATCTTTCGTCCCGGACGTCAATAACTAAACCGGCTAACCTATGCGCCAGATCCTTATTATTACCCTGCTGCTTGCTGTGAGCAGTTGCTTTACTCCCATGACAATACTGGCTCAAGACAGTGCCCGATCCACCTGGGCGCCGCCATATAAGCTGGATACTCCCCGCGGCTGGGATACCGAACATTTTTCCCTACCGCCCGAATTTGCCCCGCAGATACCTTTAAAAGGGACGGAGGACCTGCGATTTGCACATGGATGGGCCGATGGCGCCAGTGAAGAGCATTGGGCATATGCCTTTTTATGGTGGCTGGAAGGCCGGCCTCAGCTCACGGCGGAGAGACTGCAAACCTGGCTGAAGGACTATTACAGCGGCCTGGTAGAAAGAAATATTGTCCCACGTAAGATCCCCAGGGAAAAGCTGGTGCCCGTAAAGGCCTCTTTCCGGATCGTCAATGCCTATCCGGGTGACAAGACCACCTTCTCCGGCACTGTTTACATGCTGGACTACCTGACCCAGACCCCGATGACCCTCAACGTGATCGTTCACTGGAAATATCTTCGTACACCGGATCATACGGCCGTATTTTTTCAAGTATCCCCAAAACCGTTCGATCATCATATATGGCAACAACTCAACGAACTCAACAAAGGGCTGCGTTTGCCATAACGCTGACCTCTCTGCTTTTTTATGCCGTATGCGCCTGCGAGAGCCCTGGCAGCGACAATACCCCGGAGCACAGCTCTCCCGCACCTCCTGCCGTACCCATTATCAACTGGTCCGTAAAAAACTCTCTGCCGCACGATACCTCTCTTTTTACGGAAGGATTCCTGGTACACGACGGCAAAATATTTGAAAGCACCGGCTCCCCGGATGAATATGCCAATGCCGAATCCCTGGTAGGCATTATCGACCCCAGGACGGGCAGGATGGATAAAAAGATACAACTTGACAAGAATAAATATTTCGGAGAAGGCATCGTATTCCTCCATGACAAGCTGTATCAGCTCACCTACCTGAACAAAAAAGGTTTTATCTACGATGCCGCCACTTTTAAACAGACGGGGGAATTCCATTTTGACAACCCGGAAGGCTGGGGTCTCACCACGGACAGCATCCATCTCATCATGGACGACAGCTCTGCCGTGCTTACTTTTCTTGATCCGTCTACCCTCAAACCCGTGAAGAAGCTAACGGTCACCATCAATGGCGCACCCCGCGACAGTCTCAACGAGCTGGAATATATCAAAGGGTATATTTATGCCAATGTATGGTATACGGATTATATACTGAAGATCGATCCCGTCTCAGGTAAGGTCGTAGGTAAACTGGATCTGAGCTCTCTCGTTGCCGATGCTATGAATAAAAACCCCTATGCGAATGTGCTCAATGGAATTGCGTACGATCCGGCATCGGATAAGATATACATCGTTGGCAAACGCTGGCCCACTATTTATCAGATAGATTTTCCTCATTAAGAAGAAACACTCGCATATGAAGTCCCTTTTTACAAACCTCATCCTGCTGCTGACACTGACAGCCCGCACTCAATCCCTTCCCGACAGCATCGTTAAAAAGATTGACGGTCTCTTTGAACCATGGGACCATCCTAATACACCTGGCTGTACAGTGGGCATCGTAAGGAACGATTCGCTGATCTTTGCCAAAGGATATGGCATGGCCAATCTGGAATACGATATTCCCAATACTCCGGCCACCATCTATCATATGGCTTCCGTATCCAAACAATTCACTGCCTTTTCCCTTGTCCTGCTGGCCAGGCAGGGCAGACTGCGGCTGGACGACGACATCCATAAATATCTTCCCTGGTTCCCCGACCTGAAAGAAAAGATAACCATCCGCCATCTGCTGAACCATACCAGCGGGATTCGTGATCAATGGCAGCTGCTGGCCATTTCCGGCACCCAGCTAAACGACGTCATTACACAGGACCATATCATAAAACTGCTCAGCCGGCAGCAGGCCCTTAACTTCAAGCCTGGTGATGAGTACAACTATTGTAACAGCGGTTATACTATGGCGTCGGCCATCGTACAAGCTGTTACGGGGCAAACTCTGCGGCAATTCACCGACTCTGCCCTGTTCAAGCCCCTCGGCATGACCCATACCCATTTTCATGACGACGCAGGGGAGGTCGTCAAAGGCCGCTCCTATTCCTACTGGAAGATTGACAGCACCCATTACGCCAACAGCATACTGAGCTACTCCAATACTGGCGCCACCAGCCTTTTTACCAATATCAACGACTTCTCCAAATGGATCATGAATTTTTATGCCCATAAGGTGGGCGATCAGCAAGATATAGACGTCCTCACCCAAAAAGGCCGGCTCAACAACGGTAAGGAAATAGTTTATGCGCTGGGCATCGGCGCCATCGATGAAAGAGGTCATAAGGGATTTGTCCATAATGGAGCTGACGCCGGCTACCGTACTGTCATGATCGTTTTTCCCGACATCAAAATGGGCTTTATGGTCTTTAGTAATGAAGGGCATTTCGTTCCGGGCGACAAGGCAATAGCTATGGCACACCTGTTAATGCCCGACAATGCGGGGAAGAGCTCATCAGACACCCCTCCGGGTGATCCCACAACCGCTGAGAAGCGATTTGTTGGAGACTATATAGCCGACAACGGCGAAATCGTACGTTTCCGGCAGGGCGAGCCTTCCACAAAATATTCATTCAGTATCCCCCAACCCGGCGATACCATCGTATCTGTCTCCGCCAGCGGGAAAGTATTCACGAAATTCTCCCCGCTGCTGACAACAGAGCAGTCAATGGCGCCTTATACAGGCACCTATTACTGTCCAGAGTTGGAATGCCGATATAGCATAATATTCAAAGACAATAGTTTGTTACTCACCAACATCAAATACAATGATATTGTGCTGGGCCCTGCAGGCCCCGACCACTTCTTTACCAGCTTCTGGGCCATGCATCATATAAAGATGCTGCGTGACAGCACAGGGAAAATAACAGGCTTCGAGGTCAATAGCGACAGGGTCCAGCACCTGCGGTTCAATAAGCTGTAGGAGCATTCACCCGCTCATCACAGAGGAGAAAATCCGAGGGGTTTAAGTTAATAAATGAATAGCTCCCTACTTCTCTCTGTCGTAGTTTTATTGTTCTACCAATACACACAATGCCATGATTTCTAGTCGGCTTATAACGCTTGCCTGCATTTTTTCTCTGGCTTTGGCTTTCGATGCCACGGCGCAGACAGCCACCCGGCAATATGGCAACCTGGCCATTATTGCCGTCGCCACGGGCAGCGGACGTCCATCCTCTTCCCTGGAAGAAATACGGGACGGGCTCACACCTACCCCTCCCGGAGAAAGACGTGGCCGCACTCCCCGGCTGAGCTCCCAATGGCTGCAATACGAATGGCGTCAGCCGGTGCATATAAAAGAAATAGCGCTCTTCTGGTGGAACTATGGCAGCACCATCCGCTTGCCGGAAGCCTACCGGATATCCTGGTGGGATGGTCGTCAATTCATACCTGTAAAGAACCCTTCCGGTCTGGGACTGGTCAACAGCCAATACAACATCACTGCTTTTGACGAGGTCACAACCACCCGTCTGCGTCTGGATGTGGATTCCGTAGATCGCTGGACCTCTACGCTGATGGAATGGAAAGTTCCCCTGCCGGCCGGTGCGCCCGCCCCCTCTCCAATTGCCCAGGCAGGACCCGACCGCGATGTGGTCATGGGTGGTAAAACATGGTTTTCCGGCAGCGCCCGCTCCATCAGTCCTATCACCGGCGTCTCCTGGGCCCAAACCTCCGGTCCTGATAAAGTACAGCTCGCGGATGCTGCTTCTGCACAAACTACCGCCAGCTTTTCTACCCCGGGCGATTATACTTTTACCTTCACGGCATACCAGGGCAACCTCAGCTCTACGTCTTCTCTCCTGGTAAAGGTCCGCCCCCGTCCTCAGGACAAACGCCTCGACGTAGTATATACCAGGCATTATTCCATCGACAGCCGGCTTTGGAACGATCGGGTGAAGAACATCATCGTCAACTGGATCCCATATTGTATCGATCAGATTGAACGCACAGACCTCACCACCGGTGAAGGAGGGCTCGATAATTTTATCGAGGCAGCCAAGGCGCTCCGGGGCGAGCCGCATGGCAAACACAAAGGATATGTCTTCTCCAATGCCTGGGTCCATCAGACAGTGGAATCCATGTGCGAAGCATTGATGGTAGACCCAAAAGGAGATAAGGAGATCATCGCTGCCCAGGAGAAGATGAAAACAACCCTGGAGAAATGGATACCCATCATACTGGCAGCCCAGGAACCCGACGGCTATTTACAGACAGCATTTACGCTCCGGGATACTACCCGCTGGCATAAGCGCTGGTCACCCGAAGGCCGCGGCAACCATGAAGGATATGTCTCCGGCTATTTTATCGAGTCGGCGATCAACCACTATACACTGACGGAAGGAAAGGATCTGCGTCTTTACAATGCCGCCAAAAAGCTGGCCGATTGCTGGGTCGCCAATATCGGTCCGGGCAAGATAGCCTGGTATGATGGCCATCAGGAAATGGAACAGGCGCTGGTACGTTTTGGCCGCTTTGTTAACGACATGGAAGGTCACGGCCGGGGCGACAGCTATATACAACTGGCGAAATTTCTGCTGGACAATCGCAATCATGGCAGCGAATATGATCAGAGCCATGTTCCCGTACAAGAACAATACGAGGCGGTCGGTCATGCGGTCCGTGCCACCTACACCTATTCCGGTATGGCCGATATAGCGGCCGAGACGGGTGATATGGATTATCAGAGCGCTGTTCTCTCCCTCTGGGACAATATGGTCAACAAAAAATATTATGTGACGGGCGGCATCGGCAGTGGTGAAACATCCGAAGGCTTTGGCCCTGATTATTCCCTGCGTAACAACGCTTACTGTGAGTCCTGCTCCAGTTGCGGACTGATCTTCTTCGAATACAAGATGAACCTGGCCTATCATGATGCCCGCTATGCGGACCTCTATGAGGAGACGATGTACAATGCCTTGCTGGGGTCGCTGTCCCTCGATGGCAAAGATTTTTATTACACCAATTCCCTGTCGACCTCGCAAAGCCGCTATCAATGGCATGTTTGCCCCTGCTGTGTTGGCAATATCCCCCGCACCCTGCTGATGATGCCTACCTGGACCTATGTACGGGGCGATGACGGACTATACGTCAATATGTATGTAAGCAGCACAATGAAAGTTGAAAAAGTAGCGGGCACCGACCTGATGATGACGCAGCAGACGGACTATCCCTGGGATGGTCATATAACGCTTACTATCGACCCCAAACAGCCGGTGGAAAGACCCTTTACGATCTATCTTCGCATACCCAACCGTAACACCAGCGCCCTTTATACACCTGCACCGGAAGTGAAGGGCTACAAATCCATTACGGTCAACGGACAGTCCCTGACCCCAGCCATCGAGAAGGGGTATGTAGCTATCCACCGCATTTGGAAGAAGGGAGATAAGATCGTGCTCGACCTGCCCATGGCTATCCAACAGGTGACAGCAGATGAAAAGATAGAAGCCGACCGCGGCCGGGTTGCCCTTCGCTATGGCCCGCTTCTTTACAATGTAGAGACGGCCGATCACCAGGACATAGGTCAGTCCATCGGCACATCACCTCTCTCACTGGAATGGAAAGCGGATCTTTTGCACGGAATAATGACTATTAAAGGCACATGGTCCGACGGTACGCCCCTGCTGGCTATCCCCAACTATACACGGCTCAATCGCGCCGAACCTACATCCTAT
>Ga0207671_10003784_pt1 | contig 14859 bp, 9 predicted proteins | sample KBSC24metaG_FD_184352 | JGI IMG/M metagenome (GOLD analysis project Ga0207671, IMG submission 184352) | Corn rhizosphere microbial communities from Kellogg Biological Station, Michigan, USA - KBS C2-4 metaG (SPAdes) (version 2) | ecosystem: Host-associated > Plants > Roots > Rhizosphere > Soil... | reverse complement strand
TATTGTTTTAACCGATAGTCTGCATATTGATGGTGACAGTTTGTACATCAAAGCAAAAGGAAACATCCTGTTTAAACGCGACTCCTTATACCATGGACCTGCGCTTACATTGGCGGCTACCTGTAAGTTTATTGTGCTGGATAGCGTAGCTTTTGAAGGTTTTAAAGTAGCCATTACCACCCATAATGATGCCCTGGTATTAAAACACGTAGTATTTAATAATTGTGCAGTGCCGGTGCAAACATCGTACAGCTTTCCGGCTAACAAACAAGTGTCGGGCAGGTTGTTTGGCGGCATGTTCAAAATTGATACCTTGCCAGGGGCTAAGAATCAAGAGTCAGGAATCAAGAAAAAATAATGGCGTGATGAAAGATTTTCTTTATCGTAATTTAAAAATAGTAGTTCTTGATTCTTGGTTCTTGACTCTTGATTCTATCTTTTCGACTTTTAATTCTCAAAATGGATAAGGGTACACCGAAGTCACCGGGCAGAGCCATGGAACGGCTGTTTTTATTGCTAACTGGTATTATACTGGTCGCACTTTTTGGCAAGCTTTATTTTGTGCTGCAACAGAAATTTGTGGATGTAGATAAGCGGCTTCAGGATGGTACTATCGTTAACCTCAACACACCCAACACTGCTCGTAATGTAGCTGCCCTATTACAAAAAGGTTATTATTTTGATGACCCTAAGGATGTTGACTATATCAAGTCTACTATAGCTTCCAAAGTAAATGCTGCTGAAGAGATCGATAATGCAGGTGAATTGAACAAACGCCGCTATTATGTAAATGCCGATGATGCCTTTGCCAATGGCGGCGAATCGTTCAAAAAAAGGGTGCTGGTTTCCCGTTCTTTATTGGGCTATACCGGCGATGATTCTATTCGGTTTACACAGGAACGTGTTCATCCTCCGCAATTACCAGCACAAATAGATCTGACTTTGGGTGAATATAGCATATCGGGAACCATTCATCACAAAGAACAACCCATAGCAGGTGTACTGGTACGACTGAATATGATACTGCCGCAGGATAGTATCTATACTGATGAAGAAATCACATCAAGAGGAACTACCACGCAAGCATCAGCCGCATATAAAAAAGTTTATGTGATCAATACTGATAAAAAGCGCCAGTTGCAATCATTAACCGCCTTTACCCGTACAGATGCCGAAGGGCATTACGCGTTTAAAAACCTGCCTACCGGTAAAGCTTTTGAGGTACTGCCACTACAACCCGGTTTTGAATTTGGCCGTTCGCAGGGTGTTGTAGAACTGGATAAAGATAAAACGCTCAATTTCATCCAGTCGCCGCATACTATAAAGCTATTATCTACCCGCGATTTTAATATCCTGAAAAAGGAAGGTGCTTTTATCGTTCGTACGCACGAGGAGTTTAATGATTGGTACTGGATCATTGTAGGAAGCTTTTTTGCAGGATTTGTGATCATACACCTGCTGCTTAGCAGCCGTTACCAGCAAGCCGATCAGTTGATATTACCCCTGGTCATGTTGCTCACCGGTATTTCCATACTCACCCTGTTGAGTTTACAAGACCCTTTGCGCGACCGTTTTTTAGCTAAAGACACCTTAATGTATTTAGGCATTGGTGTAGGTGGAATCTGTATTATGCAATTTTTTAACCTGCGCCGCTTTAATGCCGATTCTACTTTATATCGCCTATTGTTCTTTAAAGGCGCCCGCAGTGCGGCCAACGGTTGGCCCTGGGCATTGGTGGCTATGGCCCTGTTATTCGGTACTATTTTATTTGGTACCGGGCCCGAGGGTAGCGGGGTAAAGGTAAACTTGCTAGGTGTGCAGCCCAGCGAGATCGTTAAATATCTGATCATGATATTCCTGGCTGGCTTTTTTGCCGCTAACGAGAAATTTATTAGTCAATATGCCAGTTGGGGTAAGCGCTGGTCGTTTTTCTCCTTTGCACTTATCGCTACGGTAATCACTTTATTGTTGTTTTTGGTACTGGGCGATCTGGGCCCAGCAATGGTGATCTGTTTTACGTTTATTATCCTGTTCTCCTTTTCGCGCGGCGATTTTATGCACATGGCCGCTTATGTGATATTGTTTGTATTGGCCACCTGGCTTTTTGATAATGTTTGGATCAGCGCGGCCATCACTTTTGGGGTATGGGGTATAGTGGCATTCTTAAAACCCCGCTTGCTAAGCGAATCGGCATTTATGGCTTTGATCGTGATCACCGCGTTTTTAACTATTGATAAAATACCTGGTCTGGATAAGATCATCCCTGGGCCGGTAGAACGGTTAGTAGAGCGTAAAGCCATCTGGCAGGATCCCTGGAACAATGAAGTTTATGGTGGCGACCAAGTAGCTAACGGACTTTGGGCCATGGCCAGCGGCGGCCTAAGCGGTACTGGTGTGGGACAAGGCTTTGCCAAAACCATTCCCGAGGCCCACACCGATATGATCCTGCCATCTATTGGCGAGGAATTTGGTTGGGCGGGTATGGCAGCCATATTCATCTTGTTTTTACTTTACCTGCACCGTTCTATCATCATAGGACGACAAACAGGTACGCCACTGTTGTTTTATCTCAGCGCGGGTATTGGCGTTTGTAGTTTTGTACAGTTCATCCTTATTGCTGGCGGATCGATCGGAGCGCTGCCTTTATCCGGCGTTTCCCTGCCATTTGAAAGTTATGGTGGGTCGTCACTGGTGATCAATATGGTGGCGGCTGGTTTTCTGCTGTCCGTATCTTCTGTAAAAGGTACAGCTGTACAAATGAGCTTTATCACCAAACAACAGGATAAAAATTTGGTGCCCGCTTTGGCGGCTGCTTTGGCCGCGGTGGTTTTGCTTACGGTAAACGTTTCGCGCTATAGCGCCGATAATAAGCATTGGGTAGTAAAACCTGCACTGGTTGCTGATAAAAGTGGTCTGCGGATGTTCAGCTATAATCCGCGTATCGCCATATTGATGAATAAGCTGCAGGCTGGCTCATTGTTGGATCGTAACGGATTGATACTGGCTACCAGCAAACCTGAACTGATAGAAAAACAAAAAGAAAAACTGGCCGCTACCGGCATCATGCATTATGACCTGGATTCAGCTATGCATAAGCGGCTTGAAAGATATTACCCTTTTGAAGAAAATATGTTCTTCTGGACGGGCGACGAGAATACCGGCGTATTCAACGGTAGCACCAACGGCTACTTTGCCGAGTACGAGCACGCTGCTGAACTGCGCGGCTTTAAAATGCCCATTACCAGCTACAACGTGAAAGCCTCCCGCTTTCAGGAAGACCGCTTTTTGCCTCGCGGCATGAAGGAGATGACAGTAAGCAAGCGCGATTATAGCGCATTAGCTCCGCTGTTGCTGGCTGATATCAACGGCCCCGAAATAGCTGCTTTTAAAAACAAGAACCGTGATGTACAGCTTACTGTAGATGCCGAACTGCAAACTAGTATACAGCAAGCTATAGCAGCCGATACATCCTTACAGGATAACCGGGTTTCGGTAGTGATCATGGAAGCCAATACCGGTGATGTGCTGACTTCTGCGGTGTATCCGCTGCCGCCGGTGCATAACTGGGATCAGTTGACCATGGCGCAGGCCGATCAGAATAAACTGGCCACCTGGATGACCACCACCGATCTGGGCTTTACCTATGCTTCGCAACCGGGATCAACGGCCAAGGTACTTACAGCTATGTCGGCATTTAATAGCTGGGTATGGGCGCTGCCGATGTGGTATACCATGTGAGTACCGAAGAACGCATCCGTACCAAAGGTATCGAGCCCGATGAAACGGGGATGATCACGATGGAAAGGGCCATTGCCAAATCAAATAACGTATATTTTATCAAATTGGCCAATCAGCAACACCTGGAAGAATACATGGGGAACCTGTATTTAAAAACTGGGATGTTTTTGCATGGTGTAGGTGGCTACTATTATAACAAACCACCAGAAAATGCCGATCAGGAAGAAAAATGGCGCAACCTGTGGCGCAAAACAGAGTTTAATACCAGGCCGCGTTATGACCCTAACAATATTCATAAAACCAGGGCCAAAGGTATCTCGGGTATGGCCTGGGGACAAGGTGAACTGATAGCGACCCCGGCGGCGGTAGCCAGGCTCATATCGGGCGTAGCTAATGAGGGGATGCTGCACCCTAACCGCTTCGTGCTTAAGATCAACGATACGGCAATTGCGGTAAAACCAGCCTTTAAACTGGCCGAAAAACCAGAGTATGCCGCCTTGTTGAAACAATACATGATAGCCCAAAGTGCTCCGAAAGTGCCTATATTGCATATAGCAGTGGCAGGTAAAAGCGGAACGCCCGAGCGTATTGTAAAAAATAAAAGCGTAAATGATGGCTGGTATGTATTTTTCGCACCAGAGGCCAAAGGCACCGGCAATATGGTGGTTTGTATTCGTATCGAATCTACACGGGGCTCGTCAGACGCGGTACATTTGGCCGGTAACCACATCATTCCGCTGTTATTGAAAAAAGGATATATGAAAAGTTTTGATCCTGAAAAAGTGGTAGTTCATGAAAAAGCGGAAGCTCCTGAGGAAATAAATTTTCCTACGGATATCACGCAATAGGGATTTTTAGAACAAGTATTTATGGAGCAAGGATTTTTAGATAAAGGAGTAAGGACAGAGCTTTAAAAGTGTTTTGTATCGTTCAAAAATCTTTGTTCCTTGATCCCCAAATCTTTACTCAAAATAAAATTTAACAAATGGCATTTAAATTATTCAGAAATAGGGGCGAGAAACCAGATTGGGATGTAAAAAGTCTGCGCGATGCCCTTTTGCGTTTTATCAAAGAAGCATTACAAAAAATAGAAGGCGGCGAAGGTGGTCATATTAAGGAACTGCTACTTTATATAGCTGCCAATCCCGAAGATAAACACCTGTATGAGGGTGCGGTTTATGTGCACGACAAAGAAAAATTCAGGAATGAGGTGCAAAAAATAGCCGATGATTACGCGCTCGACCTACCATCCGACTGGACAATTGAGGTGGAGTTTGTTGATGAGTTACCCCCGGAAGCAAGCCCGATCCCAGATCTGGATGCTGCATTCCTGATGCACACCCGTCGGCAGGTAATGCACAACGCCTCGTCGGCAGTAGCTTATATTCGGATATTGAACGGAGAGGCCGAGCAGGAGGAGTATATCATCAAGGCTACCGACGATAAAATAAACATTGGCCGCGATAAAAAAGCAGTAACCGATAACGGCTCATACCGTTTAAATAAACTGGTGTTCCCGGCCGATAGCAAGGATGAGAGTAATAAATTCATCAGTCGCCAGCATGCCCATATTGAATGGAATAAGGACTCGGAGTGTTTTATGATATTTGCCGATGAGGGTGGCGTACCTCCGGGCAACAAAACCAAGATCCATATTGCTGCCGATGGCAAAATGATCAAGCTGAACTCCACACAGATCGGTCACCCCATGAATGAAGGCGACCAGGTGATCCTGGGCGAGTCGGCTGTATTCCTGTTTAGTACTAAGGCGGAGGGATAAAATATGCCCAGGAACGCGGTGTAGACTCACCCGGTCATCACTTCGTTCGACCACCCTCTCTTCGGCTTCGCCGGAAAGAGGGTAAAGAAAAAAGAAAGAAAACCCCTCTATACACGAAGCGGAGAGAGGGGTGACAAGTGCAGCGATGTCGGGGTGAGTCGTCTTTTATCTTTGCTCCTTATTCCCAATAATCCTTACTCCCAAATCCCCCTCACATTTCTTATCCTACATCAAGTGTAAACCGTGTTTTACACGGTAACTTTGAATCATCAATTAAAACAATTATTAATTTTTGATCACGAAAGGACAACAATGGAAAATACAATAAACGGCATACACCACATTACTGCTATTGCAGGTAACGCCAAAAAGAACTACGATTTTTATACTCGTATTTTGGGTTTAAGACTGGTTAAAAAAACAGTGAACTTTGATGACCCGCAAACTTATCACCTGTACTATGGCGATAAAGTTGGAACACCCGGCACTATCCTAACCTTTTTTCCATGGGAAGGTATTACCGCAGGCAGAAGAGGGGCTCGTCAGGCTACCGAAATTGGTTACAGCGTACCTGAGGGTAGTTTAGATTTTTGGTTAAAAAGATTGGAAGCCAATAACGTACTGTATAACAAACCAGCCGAAAAATTTGGAGAGCAATACCTTACTTTATTGGATCCGGATGGCTTAAAGCTGGAACTAATCGTACCTAAAACAGCCGATAGCAGGCTGCCCTGGGAAACAGCAGAGGTGAAGGCTGAAAATGCTACCCGCGGTTTCCACAACATCACCATCACTACCAACAAAATGGATGCTACCGCTAAAATATTAACCGATGTGTTTGGTTACAAATTATTGGAGCAGCATGTGAACCGCTTCCGTTTTGTGACCGATGCGGTGGATAACGCGGCGATAGTTGACCTGGTTGAAGTAGCCGGAGAGGTTGCCGGGCATGTAGCTGGAGGCTCCGTACACCACGTAGCATTCCGGGTTAAAAATGAGGAGATATTGATGCAATACCGCGAAAAGATAGCAGCTCTTGGTTTACATATCACCGACAAGATCGACAGGAACTACTTTTACTCGCTATATTTCCGTGAACCGGGTGGTGTATTGTTTGAACTGGCTACCGATAATCCAGGTTTTTCGGTTGATGAACCGGTTGATCAATTGGGTAGTGGTTTGAAACTTCCTGCACAATATGAAAACATACGTGAGGATCTGGAAAAATCGTTACCTTCATTAATATAAAATCATGTACACGCATCGTAAACAGATAGTTACAGCGGGGACACCCGCCGATCAGGCCAAAAAAGCCATGATCATGTTGCATGGACGCGGGGCATCGGCAGTAAGTATCCTTACATTGAAAGATCACCTGCAACTGGATGGTTATGCCATTTTTGCACCACAGGCCACCGAACATAGCTGGTACCCTTATAGCTTTATGGCTCCCGTTAGTAATAACCAGCCAGCCCTTGATTCGGCGCTGGAGGTGATCGGGAGCCTGGTAGAGGATATTAAAGAGCAAGGCATAGGGCAGGAGAATATTTATTTCCTTGGTTTTTCGCAGGGGGCTTGTTTAATGCTGGAGTACGTAAGCCGCAATGCCAGTAAATATGGAGGTGTGATAGCTTTTACTGGTGGATTAATAGGTGAAAAACTGATCAGTGAAAACTATATAGGTGATTTTGATCAAACACCCATACTCATTACCACTGGCGATCCTGACCCGCATGTGCCTGTAAGCCGGGTGAACGAAACCGTGAGCCTGCTCAAAAAGCTCAGCGCTAAGGTTACCCTAAAAATATATAAGGGGCGCCAACATACGGTAACCACCGAAGAGTTGGCTTTGGCTAACAGTATTTTATTATAAATATATCTTCAATAAGTAACAAAAGGGGCGGCTGAAAAGCTGCCCCTTTTGTTTTGTATATCATGTTTAACTAAATTTTAAATTCATTTTAATTTAACACAACCAATCTGTGTAAAATTTGTTAAATAGGTAATTGATTGTGCTACAGGTGTATTGGGTTGTAGAGGTATTTAAACGCATATTCAGTTAATATAAACTCAATTTAGCTTATGGTTTAACGTTAAGCCCTTGTCATAAATATGCCTGCCAAAATAGTTTTAAGTGATATACAGCTGATAGATCGTCTGAAACTGGATGACGAAACTGCGTTGACGGCTATTTATAAAAAATATTGGGCATTGTTATACACTTCGGCTTACCATGTTTTAAAAGACGGTCATGCCTGCGAGGACATCATCCAGGAGCTGTTTATCAAACTTTGGAACAACCGGTATCAATTACAGATCACATTTTCACTTCGGGCTTACCTGTACGCTAGCATTCGTTACGAGGTTTACCGGCAGATACGCAAGGGGCCGGTAAGAGCAGATATTTTTGACGAAGCCTTGAGCTATATCCACAGTCCGGGTGCCTATGACAGTATGGAGTATAAGGAATTGAGTACCCGGGTAAGTTCTATCGTAAATATGCTTCCAGAAAAATGCAGGGAGGTATATAAGCTAAGTCGGGAGGATTGTTTAAGCCATAAAGAAATAGCATCACAACTAAACATATCCACTAAAACCGTCGAAAATCACATCACTAAGGCGCTGCGTCATCTGCGTACTTCTATTGGCGGCACTTTGTTGCTGCATACCCTGTATCTTTTTATAAAAAAATAGCCCGAAAAAAATACATATCGCGTAGGGGATACATGGCTTTTTATACTCTCCCTTAAAAAACAAACCCACGTGCAGCAACAAGAGTTACTACAATTGATTGATAAATACCTGAACGGGCAAGCCTCTGCCGAAGAAGAACAACTATTGCTGGATATTTTTGAACGTTTTCAACCTGATCTGGATTATTGGGACGAGTCGATATTAGGTCTTAAAGATCAGCTCGAAAACAAAATGCTGAACCGTTTGCAACAAGCTGTACATGAACAGCGGCAATCAAAAGTTCAACAACTTTTTACATTTCGCAAAATAGCTGCAGCCGTGATCATAATTTTTATCGGTGCCGGGGCATATTATTATTCGCATAAACAAGTACTTAAGGCAAACCGTTCCCAACTGGTTAAACATGATGCTGAGCCCGGTAATAACAAGGCCATACTCACACTCGGGAACGGGACTAAATTGATACTCGACTCTGCTAAAATTGGCCTCCTGGCCAAAAAAGGTCATATCAGTATCCAAAAGACTCAAGACGGACAACTCAGGTACATCGTGGACAAAGGTGATGGACAAACACAAAATGAAACCATTACCTGGAATACCATTAGCACCCCGCGTGGCGGACAATACCAGGTGATATTACCCGATGGCACGAAAGTTTGGTTAAATGCAGCATCATCCTTAAAATTCCCTACCGCTTTTGCCGGTAATGCTCGTAGTGTAGAACTCACAGGCGAGGCCTATTTTGAAGTTGTAAAAAATGCAGTTCAACCCTTTACAGTAAAGGTTGATCATATGCAGGTTAAGGTTTTCGGAACTCATTTTAACATTATGGCCTATCATGATGAGCAGGCTACAAAAACTACGCTGCTGGAGGGATCGGTTCAGCTCAATGATGGTAGCTCAAGTAGTTTTCTGAAACCAGGACAGCAGGGTGTGGCAAAAGGAGGTAACATTCAGGTTGCGGAAGTTGATGCGGAGCAGACCATTGCCTGGAAAAATGGCTTTTTTGAATTTAACCGGGCAAGTATCTATGATATCATGAAACAGATAAGTCGCTGGTATGATATTGAAGTAATATATAACGGCAAGTTACCTGATGATGAATTTGTAGGTAAAATTGAGCGCAATGTAAAGCTGTCGCAGGTGCTGCATATACTGGAACTTAACCAAGTACATTTTAAGGTCGAGAATAAAAAAATAACGGTAACCCCATAATGAACAAGTTTTAAACACCAACAAATAGTATGATGATCAAATACCAACCAAGCCAATAGCAGCCTCCCCATCTTGACCATTCAAAAAAAACCGGAAGTGCGGCAACACTCCCGGCGTAAATGATTGGATCAATTTTACTGAGTTTCATTAACAGACACATTAACCCAAACACGACGAAGTTATGCAATTAAACTTTAGGGGTAAAGTATTTTACGTGCCCCGTACATCAACCTCAAAACTGTTTTTAACTATGAAGTTAACGGTCTTATTAGTTATTATCGGTTGCTTGCAGCTTAGCGCTAAAAGTTTCTCGCAAACCATTACGCTAAGCACCAGCAATACGGCTATTGAAAAAGTATTTAAGGCTATTGAAAAGCAAAGCGGGTATTATTTCTTTTACAAGTACAACGATATTAAAGGTGCTAAACCGGTTACTTTATCCCTAAAAGATGTGTCGTTGGAAGAGGCTTTGCAGGAGTGCTTTAAGAACGAGCCTTTTACCTATACTATTGACAATAAAACCATTATCGTCAATAAAAAGGATGCGGCTGTTATGGTTAGTCCGGCGCAGGCACTTATAACCATAACGGGGCAGGTAAAGGATTCCCAAAACCAACCGCTGCCGGGTGTTAATGTGAAAATAAAAGGAACAAGTATTGGCGCGACTACGGGTGTGGATGGAAAATTTAGTTTACAGGCCGACGACAATGCAGTATTGGTATTCACTTTTGTGGGTTTCAGAACGAGGGAAGAACCGGTAAATAAACGTACCTCTATAGATATAGTGTTAGAAGAAGATAAAACACAGCTGCATGAAGTAGTGGTGGTAGGCTATGGTAACCAGGAACGAAAGGATGTAACAGGGGCGGTAGGGACGGTTAAAATGTCCAACATCAAGGAGATCAAAGCAGCCAGCGTTGATCTGAAATTGGCAGGTCAGTTGGCCGGTGTAACAGTGAATCAAGTAACAGGTACTCCGGGTGGCGGTGTGTCTATCAATATCCGGGGTGCAGGCTCGGTCGGTGCTGGTGATGATCCGTTATATGTGATCGATGGATTTCCCATCTCTCCGGGCTTTGATCAGTATTCCAATCCGCTGAGTACCATTAATCCCGATGATATCGAGAATATTAGTGTGTTAAAAGATGCTGCTTCTACGGCTATATATGGTTCGCGTGGTGCAAACGGCGTTATACTGATAACCACCAAAAGAGCCAAAAAGGGTGAATCGACAGTCACTGTAAACACATCTACCGGTATCCAGACCATATTGCCGCAAACCAAGCTTAAAATGATGACAGCTTCTCAGTTTGCCCAATGGCGTACAGAAGCTATAGAAGATGCTAACAAGGCTAATGGAACTAACGATCCTATACCGGATGCTTATAAGAACCCTGCATCATTAGGTAAAGGTACCGACTGGTTTGATGCGGTTACACGGGTAGCTCCCATGCAAAATTACGATGTTACGGTTGCCAATGGTACGGATAAGGTAAGGTCGTTATTTTCATTAGGCTATTTTGATCAGCGAGGTACGGTGCTGAATACAGGTTTTAAAAGGTATTCATTGAAAGCTAATATGGATGCCAATATAACCAAAAATGTAACGGTTGGCCTAAATATTGCGCCTACTTATAGCCTTCGAAACCTGCAGGAAACAGATGGGCATTTCTTATCTGCCGTATTAAGTCAGGCTTATCTGGAAAGCCCGCTTGTGCCGGTAAAACAGCCAGATGGTTCGTACACCAATGTGGTAGGTTCACCGGGAACATTCCAGAATGCCAATCCGGTGAGCGAACTGGTGAATACCACTAACAATCGTAACGAATTCCGGGGCCTGGCCAATACTTATGCAGAGTGGCAGATCATTCCTGGGTTAACCTTAAGGTCGACTTTTGGAGTTGATTATCAGACCAAGTCGCAGGATTATTTCCGGCCATCTTTCCTGGGAGCATTTAATAACCATAACATAGATGGTACACAGGCCAAGGCTATAGCATCCTCTACCTCGGTAAACTCCTTTAACTGGCTCAATGAAAACTCCGTCAATTATAAAAAAACATGGGGTAATCATACCATAACCGCATTCGGCGATTATTCTATTCAGCAGGAAACGAGTCATAACCGTTTTATTTTCGGAACCGATTTCCCAGATGATGTAGTGCGATCGATCAGGGCAGCAACTACTATTACAGCCCCACCAGATAACAATACCGACCAATCATGGCGCCTGTTATCATTGATAGCCCGTGTAAACTATGCCTATAAGGATAAATATCTATTAAGCGCTTCCATCCGTCGGGATGGATCTTCCAGGTTTGCAGCCGGACATCAATGGGGTACATTTCCCTCAGTATCCGGAGGGTGGCGTATCTCCGATGAGTCGTTTTTCCCTAAAATTACATTTATTGATCAATTGAAATTTACTGCCAGTTATGGCCTTGCCGGTAATAATAATGTAGGGAATTATGATTTTTTTCCTCCGGTTGAATCTACCAATTACACGTTTGGCGGAGTGCTTGTCCCCGGAAAATCTATAACATCATTGGGAAATCAGGAATTGGGATGGGAAACCACCCGTCAATTAGATATTGGTATGGATATCTCACTGGTCAAAGGGCGTATTTATTTAATAGCCGAATATTATAATCGTTACACGCAACGAATGCTGCAATATATCCCGTTGCCCATAGCTTCTGGTTATGATAATGCCCTGACCAATGTTGGTAATGTGCGCAACCGGGGTTGGGAATTTACGCTAACTACCAAAAATATTGTGGGTAGCGGGTTTAATTGGAGTACAGATATGAACATATCGTTCAACCGTAATAAGGTGCTTAGTTTGGGGCCAACCCAGCAAATATATGATGCTCCACCGAATGATAATCCGACCAATATAACCAAAGTAGGCTTGCCATTAGGTCAGTTTTATGGATATATTTTTGAAGGCATTTTCCAAAACCAGGCAGAGTTGGACAAGTATCCGCATTTTGATGGCGAACAGGTAGGTAACATCAGGTACAAAGATGTTAATGGCGATGGGGTGATTGATGGCGGCGACCAGGTGCCTATTGGCAACCCCTGGCCAAAATTCACCTTCGGCTTTAACAACCACCTGTCATACAAAAATTTTGATATGAACATTATTTCGGCTGGTTCTGTGGGCGGTCATGTGTTTGATATGTATAAGCAGTTTACCACCAATCTGGATGGGGTATTTAATGTGGAGCAATCTGTAATGCAACGCTGGCGTTCTGCCAGTCAGCCGGGTGCCGGGCTTTTACCAACAACGGTATCCAACACCAACCTGGCCCGGGATTACTACCCCTCATACTGGGTGGTAAGCAACTCTTACCTGATGGTTAAGAATATCGACCTGGGATACAACTTTAAAACCAAATTCAGCAAAAACTTTAGGGTTTACTTCAGCGCGCAGAATGCTATCCTGATCACCAGTTATAAAGGTGGTAATCCCGAGGTTGGCATTGAGGGGCAACTTGGTAACAGGTCGCTTTCGCCGAATGTGAACTTTACCGGCTACCCTGTTTCTGCAGTATACACAGTAGGCTGTAATGTGACCTTTTAAGAAACTTTTGGAGTAAGGATCTTTAGAACAAAGAGCAGGACTCCCTAAAACCAAATGAATTAATGAACCAATAAACTAATAACCGAAGACATGAAAAAATACATATATCTTTTTTTAATCCTTACTTCCGCCGGCATAGCCGGTTGTAAAAAGGATTATCTAAGCCTTCAACCCACTGATTACGAAAATAATGCCAATTTTTATAAAACGCCAACCCAGTTTACACAGGCTATCAATGGCGCTTATGCGCCTTTGCAGGGTTTATATAATGGTACATTTTGGGCTATGGGTGAAATGCGTTCTGACAACACATCCTATGAGTTTAATCCAAACGACCGTTCAGGAACTAATAAAGAAGAAATTGATGAATTCAGAGAGTTGAATAATAACGATATGGTAGGCGCTTTTTTTAGTGCCTGTTTTACAGATATAGGCAGGTGCAATGTGATTTTAGCGCGTTTACCGGCTGCTAAACTGCCTGCTGCGGTTGCCGATACTATAGGTGGGCAGGCTAATTTTTTACGCGCATTTAATTATTTTAACCTGGTACGCATGTTTGGCGATGTGCCCCTGGTATTAACCGAACAACAGTCTGTAAATGATGCTTATAAAGTAGCCATCAAGGCCCATACTGCCGATATATATACCCAGATAATTGCCGATGCAACTGCCGCTATTGCCAAACTGCCGGTTAAATATTCAGGCGATAATAACAAAGGCCGGGTAACCAAAGGTACTGCCGAAACTCTGCTGGCCGAAGTATACATGACCCAGAAAAAATTTGATCTGGCTGTACCCTTGCTGCGCAATATCATATCCTCAAACGTGTATAATCTGAATACCAACTATGCCGACAATTTCGACCTCAATAAAGAAAATGGCCCTGAATCTATATTTGAGATCCAGTATATTGAGGGTTCTAATGGTTTAGGCAGCGATTTTATAGATACGTTTGCTCCCTGGGATGTGTATGATGATTCGGTGACGGGACATACCTTAGATAACGGCGCGCAAAATGGCTGGAACATACCAACCCAGGATTTCCTGGACGCTTATGAAGCCGGTGATCAGAGACGCGCGGCTTCTGTTGATGAAACCTTTACCTCAGATGAATACGGCATCACTATGCCTTTTATCAAAAAGTATCAGAGTAAAAGTGCTGTTAAGGGTATCACCGGTAATAATTTCCCGGTATACCGCTACTCTGATGTTTACCTGATGCTGGCAGAGTGCCTGAATGAGCAGGGTTTTGCAGGTGGGGGCGATGCCTTTAGATATTTAAACCTGGTAAGGGAGCGTGCTGGTTTACCTGATAAAAGCGCTGGCAATGCCGATCCTACACTGAATGTGGCCAGTCAGGAAGATTTTCGCGCGGCTGTGGCACATGAACGACAAATTGAACTATGCTTCGAAAATCACCGTTGGTTTGATCTCCTGCGTACCGGAAAAGCTGTGGCGGTAATGACTGCCCATGGCGCCAGGGAAAAAGCGATCAAAAAACCATATTGGACTGTGAACTCGGCCGCTTACACTAATATTCGCCCGCTTTTCCAATATCCGTTAAATGAAGGGCAATTGGAACATTGATTAAGAATCAAGACATTAGAGTCAAGAATAAAGAAGAAAACAAATAACAGTCTGTTTTTTTAGCTTTGTCTTGATTCTTGACTCTAATGTCTTGGCTCTGGTAATTTGTAACAATGCCATCATATTTACTTTTGCGGCTAAAAAATATGTTATTTATACAAACAAAAACCGTTCTTAAGCTATATTTAATAGCATGAATTATATAGCCCAAACAGGCACGCTCAAAAAGATGTGCCTGAGTATCGTAATATTACTTTTT
>Ga0207671_10003783_pt1 | contig 14864 bp, 15 predicted proteins | sample KBSC24metaG_FD_184352 | JGI IMG/M metagenome (GOLD analysis project Ga0207671, IMG submission 184352) | Corn rhizosphere microbial communities from Kellogg Biological Station, Michigan, USA - KBS C2-4 metaG (SPAdes) (version 2) | ecosystem: Host-associated > Plants > Roots > Rhizosphere > Soil... | reverse complement strand
GCCGTCAACGTCACGGCCACCTTTGCCACCTTCACGCCCTTCGTGGCCCGCATGAAGGCCGCGCCGCCCGCGCAGCGCAATCGCTGCCGCCTGGTCGGCATCGGCAGCGTGGCCGGCATTCGCGGCCTGCCGGGGGCGGGGGCCTACAGCGCTTCCAAGTCGGCCGTCATCAGCTACTGCGAATCGCTGCGGGTGGAGCTGCGCTCTTCGGGCATCAAGGTTGTGACCATTGCGCCGGGCTACATCGATACCCCGATGACCCGCGTGAACACTTATCCGATGCCTTTCCTGATGCCGGTGGAGCGCTTTGCCGAGCGTGCCGTCGAGAGCATCGCCGAGGGTGTGAGCTATCGCGTCATCCCGTGGCAGATGGGGGTGGTGGCCAAGCTGCTGCGGCTGCTGCCGAACTGGCTGTACGATATGGCCTTCGCCCGCGCGCCCCACAAGAAACGCAATCTGTAAATCTGGCGGCTGCGGCCGCCCCTGGAGTTTTTCATGAAGATCATTTTTGCCGGCACGCCGGAATTCGCCGCCGTCGCGCTCGAAGCGCTGTACGCTGCCGGTCACGAGATCACGCTGGTGCTGACCCAGCCCGACCGCCCCGCCGGACGCGGCATGCAGCTGCAGGCCTCACCCGTGAAGCAGTGCGCGATCAAGCATGGTACGCCCGTGGCGCAGCCGGTCTCGCTGCGCCTGAACGGCAAGTATCCGGACGTGGCACAGGAAGCCCACGCCCTGCTGCAATCGACCCCGCATGACGTGATGGTGGTGGCCGCCTATGGCCTGATCCTGCCGCGCAGCGTGCTCGACATCCCGCGCCTGGGCTGCATCAACATCCACGGCTCGCTGCTGCCGCGCTGGCGCGGTGCCGCCCCCATCCATCGCGCCATCGAGGCCGGTGACGCCGAGACCGGCATCACCATCATGCAGATGGAAGAGGGCCTGGATACCGGCCCCATGATGCTGATCGAAAGCGTCCCCATTGCCGAAGACGACACCACCGGCAGCCTGCATGACAAGCTGGCCGCGCTGGGCGGCAAGATGATCGTGGAAGCGATCACGAGGCTGGAACAGGGCACGCTGCCGGCCACGCCGCAGCCGGAAGAGGGGGCCAACTACGCCGCCAAGATCGCCAAGGAAGAGGCCGCGCTCGACTTCACCCAGAGTGCCGAGCAGCTGGCCCGCCGCATCCGCGCGTTCAATCCCTTCCCCGGCGCAACGGGCCGCTTCGGCGATACCGTGGTCAAGCTGTGGCAGGCGCGTCCGGTCAAGGTGGCGCAGCAGGGCGAGCCGGGACAGGTACTGTCGGCCGATGCCCAGGCCGGCATCGTGGTGGCCTGCGGTGAAGGCGCACTGCTGCTGACGGAACTGCAGAAGCCGGGCGGCAAGCGCCTGCCGGCGGCAGAATTCCTGAAGGGATTCCCGCTGGAAGGCGGGCGCTTCGCCTGAGCGCCGGTACCCCATTCAGGCAGGCATGAGGACTTTGGTTCAGGCGCGAACTAAGTCCTCCCGCCGAGCCTGAATGCGACGTGACTCAACGCGCCTGTTCTCCATCGAACTGCCTGAGCACCAGCGGCAGATGCCGCCAGAACAGTTCCTCGCCCAGATGCACGCGCGCCTGCCAGTCATCGGCCGCATCGTCATCGGCCCCATCGGTGATGAACTTGAAGGCCCGCCACGGCAAGCCAAAGTGCCGGCACACGCGGGCGATGGCAAACAATTCCATATCCACCAGATCGACCTTCTGTTCCAGCAGCCAGTCATCGGCCGCCGTCACGAAGCTGTCGCCGGTGCCGCACAGCACGCCGGGATAGCCGGACTCCAGGCGTGCCGGCTGTTGCTCCTGGTTCATCAATGGCGTCACTCCACGCGGTGCCAGCGGCATGGCCGCCATGTCGCGCTGGATGACGGCCGCCACTTCGAGCAGCCCGTCGTGCCCCGGATCGATCTTGCCGGCCGTGCCGAAATTGATGAGTGCGCGCGGGCGATGGGTCAGGATGGCCTGGGTCGCATGCAGAGCGGCATTGACCTTGCCCACGCCGCAATAGACCACCTGCACCCCCGCCGGGGCGGCGGCGGCATCGAGTTCATTTTCCAGGGCGGTCAGAATGAGGATGGGCGGGTGATCAGGCATGGATGTAAATAGTTAACATTCTGCAACTAAGCCCCGCCCGCAAAGCCTGCCGGGAGGCGGGGGGAGGGTGCTTTGGCGTATAATCGGGTTCACTTTTTGCCTGACGAACCGGTCCTTTTCTGGCCGGTTTTTTTATCCGCAGCGCGCTCGCGTGCGGGATCAGGCCTCGCATTGTTGCCGTTACCAGAGAAAAACGCCAGATGAAGCCGAACGAACTGTGCCAGACCGAATTGCTGCTGCGCGACCTGATGTCGCAGCGCATCCTCATCCTCGATGGCGCCATGGGCACCATGATCCAGCGCTACAAGCTGACCGAAGAGGATTATCGCGGCCAGCGTTTCGCCGGCTTCAGCGTTCCCGGCAAGGACCTGTTCGTCAAGGGCAACAACGAACTGCTCTCGCTGACCCAGCCGCACATCATTCAGGAAATCCACGAGCAATACCTGGCCGCCGGTGCCGACCTGATCGAGACCAATACCTTCGGTGCCACCAGCGTGGCCCAGGACGATTACCACATGGCCCACCTGGTCTACGAGATGAACGTGGAATCGGCGCGCCTGGCGCGTGCGGCCTGCGACAAGTATTCGTCCCCGGACAAGCCGCGCTTCGTGGCCGGCGCCCTCGGCCCCACGCCCAAGACCGCTTCCATCTCCCCGGACGTCAATGACCCGGCCGCGCGCAACGTCAGCTTCGATCAGCTGGTGGCGGCCTATCTGGAGCAGACCCGTGCGCTGGTCGAAGGTGGTGCCGACGTGCTGCTGGTCGAGACCATCTTCGATACGCTCAACTGCAAGGCGGCTTTGTTCGCCATTGATACTTTCTTCGAAGAGAGTGGCAAGCGCCTGCCCATCATGATTTCGGGCACCGTCACCGATGCCTCCGGACGCATCCTGTCGGGCCAGACCGTGACCGCCTTCTGGAACTCCATCCGCCATGCGCGCCCGCTGACCGTGGGCCTGAATTGCGCGCTCGGTGCGGCCCTGATGCGCCCCTATGCGGAAGAGCTGTCCAAGATCGCCGACACCTACGTCTGCATCTACCCCAACGCCGGCCTGCCCAATCCGATGAGCGATACCGGCTTCGATGAAACCCCGGACGTCACCTCGGCCCTGTTGAAGGAATTCGCCGAGAGCGGTTTCGTCAACGTCGCCGGTGGCTGCTGCGGCACCACGCCGCCGCACATCAAGGCCATTGCCGACACGGTGGCTACGATCGCGCCGCGCAAGCTGCCCGAGCCCACGCACGAGATGCGCCTGTCGGGCCTGGAGCCCTTCACCATCAATGACCAGTCGCTCTACGTCAACGTCGGCGAGCGCACCAACGTCACCGGTTCCAAGGCCTTCGCCCGCCTGATCCTGAACGAGCAATACGACCAAGCCCTGGCGGTGGCCCGCCAGCAGGTCGAGAACGGCGCGCAGATCATCGACATCAACATGGATGAGGCGATGCTCGATTCGGTCGCCGCCATGACGCGCTTCCTCAACCTGATCGCCTCCGAGCCGGACATCGCACGCGTGCCCATCATGATCGACTCTTCCAAGTGGGAAGTGATCGAGGCGGGCCTGAAGTGCGTGCAGGGCAAGTCCATCGTCAACTCCATCTCGATGAAGGAAGGCGAAGAGAAATTCCTGCGCGAAGCCAAGCTGTGCCGCCGCTACGGTGCGGCCGTCATCGTCATGGCCTTCGACGAAGTGGGCCAGGCCGATACCTTCGCCCGCAAGATCGAGATCTGCGAACGCGCCTATCGCCTCCTCGTGGACAAGCTGGACTTCCCGCCCGAAGACATCATCTTCGACCCCAACATCTTTGCGGTCGCCACCGGCATCGAGGAACACAACAACTACGCGGTCGACTTCATCGAAGCCACCCGCTGGATCCACCAGAACCTGCCTTACGCCAAGATCAGCGGCGGTGTCTCCAACGTGTCCTTCAGCTTCCGCGGCAACGACCCGGCGCGCGAAGCGATCCATACCGTTTTCCTGTATCACGCCATCAAGGCCGGCATGACCATGGGCATCGTCAATGCCGGCATGATCGGCGTCTATGACGACCTGCCGGCCGAGCTGCGCGAGCGCGTGGAAGACGTGGTCCTGAACCGCCGCGAAGACGCCACCGAGCGCATGATCGAATACGCCGCCACGCTCAAGGCCGGCGACAAGAAGGAAGAAGCCACCCTGGAATGGCGCAATCTGCCGGTGGCCAAGCGCCTCTCGCATGCGCTGGTACACGGCATCACGCAGTGGATCGTGGAAGACACCGAAGAGGTGCGCCAGCAGGTCGCCGCCGATGGCGGCCGTCCCATCCACGTGATCGAAGGTCCGCTGATGGATGGCATGAACGTGGTCGGTGACCTGTTCGGCCAGGGCAAGATGTTCCTGCCGCAGGTGGTCAAGTCGGCACGCGTGATGAAGCAGGCCGTGGCGCACCTGATCCCCTTCATCGAAGAAGAGAAGCGCCAGCTCGAAATCGCCACCGGTGAAGTCGCCAAGCCCAAGGGCAAGATCGTCATCGCCACCGTCAAGGGCGATGTCCACGACATCGGCAAGAACATTGTCACCGTCGTCCTCCAGTGCAACAACTTCGAGGTCGTCAACATGGGCGTGATGGTGCCCTGCGCCGAGATCCTGGCCAAGGCCAAGGAAGAGAAGGCCGACATCATCGGCCTCTCCGGCCTGATCACCCCGTCGCTGGAAGAGATGGCCTACGTCGCCAAGGAAATGCAGCGCGATCCGTATTTCGCCGGTCTGAAGATGCCGCTGATGATCGGCGGTGCCACGACCTCGCGCGCCCACACGGCCGTCAAGATCGCCCCCAACTATGAAGGCCCGGTGGTCTACGTGCCGGATGCTTCGCGTGCCGTGTCGGTGGCGCAGTCGCTGCTGGCCGACGAGCAGAAGACGCAGTACGTGGCCGAGCTCAACGCCGACTACGAACGCATCCGCGAACAGCACGCCAGCAAGAAGGCCGCGCCCATGCTGCCGCTGGCAGCGGCCCGCGCCAACAAGACCAAGCTGGACTTCGCACCGGTCAAGCCCAAGTTCATCGGCCGCCGCCTGTTCAAGAATGTGGACCTGGGTTTGCTGGCCAACTACATCGACTGGGGTCCGTTCTTCCAGACCTGGGACTTGGCCGGTCCTTATCCTGCGATCCTCACCGATGAAGTCGTGGGCGAAGCGGCGACCAAGGTCTTCCAGGAAGCCCAGGCCATGCTGAAGAAGATCATCGACGGCCGCTGGCTCACCGCCAATGGCGTCATCTCGCTGCTGCCAGCCAACACCGTCAATGATGACGACATCGAGATCTACACCGACGACAGCCGCAGCCAGGTCGCCTTCACCTATTACGGCCTGCGCCAGCAGACCGAGAAGCCGGTGGTGGATGGCGTGGCGCGTCCCAACCAGTGCCTGTCGGACTTCATCGCGCCCAAGGCATCGGGCGTGCAGGATTACATCGGCATGTTTGCCGTGACCGCGGGCCTGGGTATCGAGAAATACGAAAAGCGCTTCGAGGATGCCCACGACGATTACTCGTCGATCATGCTCAAGGCCCTGGCCGACCGCCTGGCCGAAGCCTTTGCCGAATACCTGCATGAGCGCGTGCGCAAGGACCTGTGGGGCTATGCCGCTGATGAGAACCTGAGCAGCACCGATCTCATCAAGGAAAAATATCTCGGCATCCGTCCCGCCCCCGGCTATCCGGCTTGCCCGGAGCACACCGTCAAGGCTGAGGCTTTCCGCGTCATGCAGTGTGACGAGATCGGCATGCAGTTGACCGAGTCTTACGCCATGTTCCCCGGCGCCTCGGTGTCGGGCTTCTACTTCGCGCATCCGCAGTCGAAGTACTTCGTGGTCGGCAAGATCGGCGAAGACCAGGTCGTGGATATGGCGGAACGCCGCCATGTGCCCAAGGAAGAGGTGGAGCGCTGGCTGGCGCCGAACCTGTAAATAGTTTACGGAATCGCCGTCCGGCCTGATGCCGGGCGGTTAGTTTCATTTCCGGACTTTTGCCGCTGGTTCTTGTATTCCGTCGCCGTCCTGCTATCATCCACGCCCGCCGTTCCGTAGCCCTGCTTTTGCCATGATCGATTCCGCTGACCACGTCACCCATGCACTGCCCGTGACCGTGGCCACGCGCCTGCACTTCACCGACGGCAAGACGCGCGCCATCTTCACGGTGGACCTGGTGCAGGATCTGCTGGGGGACTGGGTACTCACGCAAGCCTGGGACGGTATCGAAGGCCGCAGCGCCGTGCGCCGGGTGGTGGTGGCCGGGCATGAGGAAGGCTTGCGGATGCTGCAGAAGATTGCGCGGCACAAGGAGCGCCTGGGGTTTCGGCCGGTGCATCTTTATCACGTGGGCTGAGGCTGCCTGCCTTGCTTGCTGATCGCCGTTCGCGCCCTGGTGGCCCGGACGGTTTTTTTATGTGCGGGTGTCTGGCAGGCCGATATTCAGGAGTGTCGCATGAACATGCATGACCTGTTGGAGGGTGAGCTCCTCTCCATTGAGTGGGCGCAAGAGAAGACGTATGCCGGCCTTGAAGTCCTTACTGTGGACGACCGGAGAGTTCGGATCGACGCCATCGCCTTGCATGATGCCGACGTGCAGATGAGCTTTCATCCAATCGCGCTCAATGCAGGCCGTTGCACTGCCGACGGCAGCCCAAGCCTCGGTGAGATTGAAGCGATACAGTTTGCTCCCCATCGGCTCACGCTCGAAGGTGATTTCGGGTGTATCGAGTTGGTAGCGGGGCACATGGAAATCGTTGCATGTGAGCTTGTGAAGTCCGGAAGGTGAATCCATGCGTCACAGAAAATCGCTCTTTCTTTTTATCGAAGCAGTAGCTTTGGGTGGTCCGACGTCTCTTTTGTTTATTTGCGGACTTCTTTATATTGTCGGGGGATCCGTTTATCAATTGGCAGAAGGCCGACCGATGAGCGCTATCGGTGCTTTAGCGGTTGCGTGGGCGTTATTGCAGTTCTGGATCCCCGCAGTTTGTACGATTTCTCAGCACCCGTACAAATTCGCCGCGGGATTTGGCCTTGGTATCCTTGGTGCTTTTATCGGCATTGTTGTGATGAACGCAGGGATGCCGGATTGGTTTTCAGCGGCGCTGGTTGGACTGCCCTTGCTAGGAGGCGTGCATTTCAGTGATGAGCAGATATTGATCCGAAGGACATCGGGACAGATTCGTTAGGCCATCATGTCAGCAATTGGCTGCGGCAGGTTATGGCATGAGAGCAACTATAAAATGCTTTCGGTTGGACGCGCGTGCAAATTAATAACAAGGAGTTGCCGTTATGTCCTGGTTGTTTGCGGACCCTCCAAACGTGGCCGTCATTACACTTCCATGTATTGTCGAAGGCTCACATCCTGTGACTTACGTCTCGCACGATGCAGATGATGGTACTTGGCAATTCCTCCCGAATGTCGACGGCGGTCTGTCTGCTGATAATGCTATGCTGGTGAGCCTTGAAAGCATCGTCGCAATCGATGCGTCCGTTCAGGAGCTTGCGTCGTTGCCGTCAGGCTGGTGCGCTTGGCGTTCTGGAAAAGGCGTACCTTGGACCAGAGAGAAACAGGACTGAAAGTCTGCGCTTGGCCAGAGACAGACATCCCTGAACCCTATGACGCTAATCATGAATAGACAAAAAAAGAAGTTCGCACTGACGGCTGATCAAATCAAGCCTCTCGCAACTGGGAGAGGGGGATGCATTGCTACAGACAGGATCACTGTCGAAGGCAAGCCAGTGGGATATATGGTCCGTGAGGAGACATCGCGCCCGGGCGATAGCGGGTGGTGTTTCATGGCAGGTGACGAGACCCAGGAATATATGGATGACAGCGCCAATCACGAAATTTATGACGTGAACACCATCGCCAACTATTCTCCGGATATTGTGGCGTTTCTTGATTCGCCCCCACGTACAGCGTTCGCACGTATTTCTTCTGGAAAGCTGATTCAGGTTCCCTATGAAGAGCCGTTGGAATGACGTTTGCCGTGAAGCACTTTATTCGACCAGAAGCAGACGATGAACATACTCGGGAAGAAGGTGCGGCGGCCCTTACTTGTACCAGACGTTATCGTGAGGATTCGCTTGCGAACCTCAGAGGAAGGCGGGCGGGCTTCTGATATACGTATCTCCGCCGCGAGTCCTTATGGGTGTCCCCTTCACGTGGATGGGCGCTATTTCGAATGCAGGTGGCTACTTCAAGATGGTCAATTTTTGCAGTTAGGGGCTGAATACATCGTGCCACTGAAGCTGTTGCAGGCCCATCTGGTCACGCCCTTATTGCTGCCTGGAAGTGCAATACAAATGTGGGAAGGCAAGGTAATCGCAGATGGGGTGATTTACTCTCTATAGATGACAGTTGATTTGGGAGAGCAATTTATCAAGTTTGATTTTTGAAGCCTCAATGGATTGGATCTCGCAGTAGAACGATGCCCATTTTGGTGGAAATTAGTAAGGATGAGAAAAGCGTTTATCTTCCACGCTAACCTATGGCGGAGACTCATGAAGCTAGCTTACCGGTTTGGTCGCCTTTGCTTCCAAGGTGTCCTTTCTCCTCAACCTAAGGAACAGTCCTTCGGGCATTCGTCTGGCTCTATAGTTTCAAGCAGTCTAGCAGGAATGGCCTGTGCCTAATAAGCTTCCTGTATAAAGCAAGCTTCCAATTGAGAGGGCCTAACGTTGTCTCACGTTGATCTAAGAATTTCGTTAAAAATCTGAGCAGTAATCGTACCGTCCTAGCTTCCCGTGCAATAGCCGCATCCCGTAGCGCCAAGAATTCCGTGTGGGCTTGATCCTTGTATCTTGTATTGAGTTCTAATTTTTCAAAATGTGATTCGATGAGCGCGAATTCGGTAATACTAAAGTCCAAGGGCCGGACGAGGTTAAACGAGACGATTGGGACGCGCTTCCCTTTTCTGACTGACCACTCAATATCCACATCGAGCATAGGTGACGTCGGCAGCGAATCAATATAAAAATTTATGAATGTTCGAGCACCACTTGCTTGAAGCCACGTCTCTCCTTTCATGCCGTTGCATGGACCACAACACGGGACTAAGTTATAGGAGTGAACGCTGTAGTCAGGATATCTCGCCTTTGGCAAATAATGGTCAAATTGCCCGGGAGCGCCGATCCCACAGTAGGGACAGATGTCTCGAATGCCATCGTGCTGTTGTTCGGAAATCTTCTTCTTGAGATCTTTAAGTGCCTTTGCTGTGCTCTCATAACAATGCAGAAGATCTGCCTTTTGGGCATCCGTCCATACCTGAGCCGCTACACTGCCAATGTTCGCCGGGGAATAGGCGGCCTCTAAGGTTGCGTATCTCACCTTGAGAGCCGGGACCATTGCATTAAGGCGCACGCCTCTGTCGCCGTTTTTTCCTCCAACGATTTCCGTCAGATAGGTGCTCGGAGTGCCTGCCACGCGTTGTAGCTTATGCATTTGCAGCCTCGTACAGAGACGCTAGATAGGCTGTGGCATGAAGGCTGAGCTGATCGTCAAACATTTCCGATACTTCATCAAACGTATAGCGCTGTGCAAGGTCCTTCAGCGTCTGTTTATAAAAATTGGGTATCTCCACCGTCTCAAACACCAAGCGTGTCAGCTCGGCAATATTCTCTCCGAAGGACTCCCGTCCCAACGGAAACGCGATGGTGATATCTCCGTCTCTCTCGAATCGAAGTACCCGCTTTCTTGGGACTTCTTGTATAACGACAGGCGAATGCGTCGCGATGATGGCGTATGAATCAAACTGTTCCAGTAATGCCTGCAGAGTTTGCATTAGCAAGGCGACCGCGTTAGGATGAAGATGAATCTCTGGCTCATCAAAGAGCACCAGCGACCCTGCTTTCAGATAGGCCAACGCAGCCGAAATGAAGTAAGCAAGGATCGACTGGCCGGAGCTCATCGAGGCTGTCTGGCCTTGCTCAAGCTCTTCAACAGTAGTGTCAAACGATACTAAGTTCATGGAGATGCCCAAGACATTGGCGACGTGTTCTTCCCAATCTCTTTGACGGCCATGTTCTCGGATTCGATTCAAGTATTGTAAATGCCTTGCCTCTAAGGCCTTTCGGGACAGACCTCCACTGTCGTCGCGCACGCCACAGTAGATATAGCTAAAAAATTCTTTAGGTTCCGGTCTCTGAAACCGATCAAATGCACTAAAGGATAGGGCAATGACGCGCGAGAATAGTGGCCGGCTGGGCTCGAAAGCTTGTTCAACCTGGTCATTTGTCTCTTTGGATACTCGCTGAGTAGTTGCCAAATCTCGGGCAAGTCTTGCCAGAAACTGAGTCTTCCCCACCCCATTGCGTCCGATAATCGCCAGTATCCGCCCCGGAACCGGGTCGTCAGGCTGGAGATCCACCTTTATCACTACCCCCGTAGCGGCCCCTGGTATTTGACCAGTATATTGAAATTCATAGCCCCTAGTTCTTGGTCGATTCTCGAGAATTGCGAGACCGTCTCGTAAGCTGATCTTTGCTTCGTTAAACCGAATTAATGAATTCCGGAACCCACTGGACGTTTCGATCTCGTCTAAGAGTTGAGGCTTTACGACCACGTCATTCAGCGCGCCGAGCACCTTCAAATGTGTTTTCGGCAGGTTATCGCGCATGTTCGCGTAGTAGTCCTCATCTTGGCCAAGGCTAAAAAAACCATCGTCAAGCTTCGTAAATTCTGAGGGGAGCTGAGTACTTTTAACGTCTCGCTGAAGGATCTTCACGGCACCCAGATCGACATCTTCGCCATTTTTTTTGAAGAGGCGTAGGTGGTGGAGCGTCTTAAAGTTGTAGTCATCCCAGTTGTCTGTTAGGACTAAGATGCAAGGGAGCACTGCATCCTCTGGAAGTGTAAAGTTACGTTTTCCTATACTTCTGTAGAAGTTCATTCAGTTTCCTTAATCTGAATCTAAGGTAATTGAGTATCATCTGACGGGCAATTTTGATTAGATTTTTCTCTTAGGCGCAGCGGCGATCCATTTGATCAGATTTGCCTCGATAGTCGCGTAGACCTGTTTTGAATCCGCTCCTGCAGGGTTATAAAGCGGCACATGATCTCCCAGAACGCCAGATCCCTCCATCTTGATGTTCATAAAGGGATTGGGTCCGGCACTATCAACTAATCCGCTCAGATTTTTGAGTCCGTGAATTGCGATACCAAAAACAGGTTTTCCGCTGTTCCACGCATGTTTGATTTCATAGTCAACCCAGGGGCGGCTTGCTGTCTCCCTTCCTACTAGAACGATAACAACGTTGCAGGCACCCATTTGGCGCTTAATCCAGTTAGAAATTTCCGTACCGCCGCCGCGCTTTATCTGCTCCCAACTATTGTCGTTGATCAACTGGTCACCACTTATGACTCCCATATTGCGAACTTGGCTAACGCGGCTTACATCGCGATCGAAATGGAAGCTGTAAAAGGCTTTTGTCATAATCTTCTCTTGATTAGAACTGGCTGGAGTTAATTGTGATTTTTATAAAGAAGATCAAGCAAGGCTTCCCCTTGAATTTGCTGAGCCTCTTGCGTCCACTGCTGAAATTCCCGTTCATTCAGAGACGCGAGGTGAGACATGTCTAGCTCGTAATGAAACTCTGGAAGCTTCCGGCTTTCGGCTTCGTCGTTAGCAAAGGCTTCATTGCTTAAGACTTTATTTTTCAGCCTCAGTGGTCGTCTTTTGTCAATGATTCGTGTGGTTTCAATCTCGGAATAAATCCAAGGGGATGCAGTAAAGTCCGCACCTTGTTTAATCAGCTTATTAGCTGTAACCGATGAATCCGTATTGATAAATAAAATACACTCGCAACTATCGATCATTTTGTTGAGTGCGGACGAGAGCATCAAATAGACATGACTGGTAGAGCGATTTCTCATTTGATAGGAGAACGTCTCCTTATCTTCGTTGTAGCAATATTTTTTATCAAGTTTATTGATTAGATCAAGCGCATGATTCCATACGAATGAATCGACAAATGGAGACAAGCCGACGTTTTGCAGAAAGCCAGCAATCCCTGTGACAAGTTCGAGATCTTTATGCGAATGAGAGATGAATACATTTGACTCAACTGGTCCAAACCAGTCTCTTTGTAGTTGCGACGCATCGATGGCTTCCCCACGGATGTAGTCGTCAATAGCTTTTTCTCGCTTATTTTTTTGTTGAATTACTAGTGCCTGGCCGGTAGCTCTATGATCGCGTAAAAAATCCCTATCATTGATACTTAGGTTATATCCACGAAACATCTTGGTTCCTTCCTAGTATTTTTCTGGTGACTATTTCCTCTGGCCGACATCCATGAACTATCGGCGTTATAGTTTTTGAAGTTCGTCCAGAGCTAAAATTGTAGAATTCAAATGTTCTTCGAAAGAGCGGGTATCATCCCCCAGCTCGGAAAATGCCTTTTTGAATTCATCGGAGGCGGCGGGGTAGTAGCTATCAAAATTGTCATTAACCTTTATCCAAAGTGTTTTCGCAGCAAAGCCCGTAAAGCCAAGCGGCAATACCTTCACGCCTTTGCCTTCGGCAATATCAAACTCATTAATCATGCCGTTTGACTCCACTACCTCTCCCGTCGCTTCCACGATTTTATTTCCGAACAGGTAAATTGAAAGACCTGCGTAGTCAAGCATGTCGCTTCTATACTGAGGCCAAATTTTGGCCATGTCTGTGCCTTGGGGAAATGGTCGAATTACCAGATCATCATGTAGTACTCGTCGCTCAACCTGATATATCTGTTCGAGCGCGCCGTTAATTACTGTGCTTCCGATGCCTAAGCCTAAACCTGTAACGATTCTGAATCGCTTCTCGATTAGCTTGGAGCTGAGTTTATGCACAAATGTAAGCGCCTCTTCCTCGCTAATTTTGTCTCCGTAAACATGCGCAGCTCCGGAAATGAAGACAGTGTGGCTTTTGAAGCGTTGCTCAATTCGTTTAAGAATTAATGGGATCTCATCGTAGTTGGTGACTTCTACGGCACGAATGTTATAGCGCTCAAGATCCCTGATAAAAAAATGCTGTTTGGCAATTCTGTATTCGAGATCTCCGGGTTTATCACCCTCCATAGCAGCCTCTTTCCGGACAAAACAATAATGTTTTCGGAGATTGTTTGTGTGTTTGGAGTAGAGCCGGCTTAGCACGTAGTCCAGATTTGGATCGTTGAAGCTAAATCCAATAAAAAGGAACGTCTTAGAAAGGAGATCGCCCGCAAGCGCGGTTAGAAAATCGCCTCTGTCGATGTGGAACTTCTCATAGTCTTCTTTGCATAAGACCGCATCGTGCGCATGATCAACGTCTCCATGCATTTTGTAGACAATCGCGTCACGCCCATGAACGGTCTGCAGTAGCTGCGTAACTTCGTGCTTCACATCAGGTATTTTTCCTACCTCTCTCAAGGCATTTTCGATGCAAGTGTCATAGTTCGTAGTCCAATAGGTTGAGATTGGCAGCCGAGCTAAAATCTTATGACTTTCAGTGATCTTTGTTTGTCTACGGGAGAAGCTATTCAGGATTATGTCGGTAAGGTCGTTTCGGTTACTCCCGTGATGATTTACATGGAACTGCGCGACTTTGACAAGATCATGTTCTTTTTCAGCACTAAGCTTAAGTTCATCGATTAGCGGCGCAAGCAGTTTTTTCCAGTCCGCGAATCCAGCAGCTACTGAAAGGCCAGCTCCAGCAAAGATGGCCACATCCCGCTTCATCAGCTTTTTCGAGAAATCGGAAATAAATTTCTCGATAGAAATGATTGTCATCACTGCCCCTTTCTGGTTCTAACTGATAGCCTCGAAAAACAACTTTTAGTTAATTAGTTTGATTGAATATACTTAATTTCTCCGTCTTTGTCCGTCAGCTCATGTTTTGATATCGCAGCATATTGAATTTTAAGTGTCGAACGTGTGCGAGTCTGGAATCAACGGCCGTATTCCTCCTGTGTTTGCAATTTTGGTTTGCGGATTGATTGGCGATTCGCAGTGGTGGGATATTAACGATTGATATCTGAAGGTTGGGACGACGTTTTCTGGCGATTCTGGTGGAGGCTAGCCGATCTTTAGCTCTCGCATGTAGCGAGGACGGGAAATATGCCTCCGATATCTTTTACTGCAGTCCGTTTCTAAGTATTGGAATGCGCCAGGATGAATGGGCTTGTGACTTGCACTGAATAGACCGATGACGTGCATCTGAACGACAAACGTGGTGTCATGAAAAAGCAAGAACCAGATCCCTGTGCTTATCAGTACGTTATTTCCCTTCGGATTTGGCATCCGGATATGCCTCACGAAGAGATTTCAAGAACGATGGGGCGCACGCCCAATCGCAGTTGGACTGTGGGAAGTCCTCGCTTCTCGATTCATGGAAAACCTTTGGGAGGTGCCTATGATTGCTCCTACTGGACCGAAAGACTAACGAAGAAAACAGTGCTCTCCGATACCATTTGGGTAGAAGAGGAGATAGCGCGGCAAGTCGAAGCGTTTTCCCAACAAGCTTTGTTTTTCAGGAAAGTTCGTGCAGAAGGAGGACGGGCCGAATTGTTTGTCGGACTCTTCAGCGATTTCAATATCGTCGTTGAGCTGGAACCAGCGCTGATGGGACGCCTTGCCGAAGCAAGCCTGGGCATCTGCCTCGATTACTATCCCTATAAAAAAGATGAGAAACAAGGCTGATCGGACCAATCTCATCGCCAGCAGTCAGCCAAGAAAAATTGCCAACCGAGCACAAGCGGGCGTT
>Ga0207671_10003775_pt1 | contig 14885 bp, 9 predicted proteins | sample KBSC24metaG_FD_184352 | JGI IMG/M metagenome (GOLD analysis project Ga0207671, IMG submission 184352) | Corn rhizosphere microbial communities from Kellogg Biological Station, Michigan, USA - KBS C2-4 metaG (SPAdes) (version 2) | ecosystem: Host-associated > Plants > Roots > Rhizosphere > Soil... | reverse complement strand
GTTCGTGGCCGCGCTGCTCGAAGGTTTCGTGCGCCAGCTCGTCACCGTCGACTGGCTGCGCTTCCTGATTGGCGGCACCATGCTCCTCCTGTGGCTCGCTTATTTCTACGGGCCGGCGGGGCGGCGACGGCCATGAGCATGCGCATGCCGCAGGATGCCAAGCGCGTCCGCCTGCTCGTGACGCCGGAAGGCGTGGCACTGCCGCTGGAGATCGCGGATGCCGGCCAGCGCGCCGGCGCCTTCGTCCTCGATCTGCTGATCCTGTCCGGCATCGCGCTGGGCTTCACGCTGTTCCTGGCGCTCTCCGCCCTCGCCGTGCCGATCCCCTTCATGTGGGTGGCGATCGCGCTGATCTGGACGGTCGGGCTGTTCTTCCTGCGCAACTTCTACTTCACCTGGTTCGAGGCGCGCCCGCGCGGGCAGACGCCGGGCAAGCGCCTGCTCGGCATCCGCGTGATCGCGCGCCACGGCGGGCGGCTGACGCTGGATGCGGTGATCGCGCGCAACGCGCTGCGCGAGGTGGAAGCCTTCCTGCCGATCGCGCTGATGTCCAGGGCCCTCGCCACGCAGGGCTACGACACGATGGTCATGCTGGCCGGCCTCGGCTGGACGGCGATCTTCCTGTTCCTGCCGCTGATGAACCGGGACCGGCTGCGCGCGGGCGACCTGCTCGCCGGCACCTGGGTGGTCCGCGTGCCCAGGCGCCCCCTGCTCCCCGAACTGTCCGCCGACGTCGAGGAGAATGCCTTCACCGAGGCGGAGCTGGACGCCTATGGCGTGTTCGAGCTCGAAACGCTGGAGCAGGTGATCCGCCAGGCCCACGCCCCCGCCGTCGAGACCGTCACCGCCACCATCTGCCAGCGCATCGGCCGCCAGCATTGGAGCGACGAGGGCGGCCCGCGCGACCTCGCCTTCCTGCAGGCTTATTATGCCGGGCTCAGGGGCCGGCTGGAGCAGAAGCTGCTGTTCGGCCGGCGCCGGGCGGACAAGCATGATCGCTCCTGAACGGATGATCCGTTAAGGTTTTGCGACATTCTTGCAACATCATACATCGGTCGTTCAGCAAAGGGCCGAACCCGATTGACCCCTTCGCCCCCAGTCGCCAACCTCCTGTCATGCCATTGAGGGATGGCGAAAAAGACAGGGGACACAAGGACATGGGTATCTGTAAGGCGCGGCGTGCCGTGCTCGGCGCGACGGCCATCGCGGCGCTCGGCGCGGCGCTCGCTTCGGCTCCGGCGAATGCCATCGTGATCAACGACGGCTACGACCCTGGCGACATCGTCGACACCACCAACATCAACGGCATCGGCCAGATGGTGACCGACGAGCAGAACGGCTTCATCGGCCTGTGCACCGCGACGCTCATCAATCCCCGGACGGTCATCCTCGCCGCGCACTGCGTCAACGAGCTGCCGGCGTCGGGCTATGGCAGCGCCAATGGCGGCCATGCCATCGGCGTCGCCTTCCAGGCGGATGCCCGCGGCTCGATCAACGACTGGTTCGCCAGCGGCTTCCAGACCAGCAAGACGGACGCTTTCTACAACGGCAGCTTCGTCGTCTATAACAAGCATTCGCTCGACACCGCCTTCGTCGATGAGGACGGCAACCTGCAGGGCAACTTCCTGCAGGGCGACATCGCGATGATCGCGTTCGACACGCCCGTCTCCGGCGTGCCGACCCACGACCTGCTGTTCAGCCCGCTCGACGGGCCGACCCATGCGACGATCACCGGCTATGGCGGCCACGGCACCGGCACGACCGGCAGCGACGGCTCGAACATCGATTTCAAGCGCCGCACCGCGGAAAACATGGTCTCGCTGCTGGGCTCGCTCAACGATGTCGACGGCACCCTGTTTGGCGTCGACGACGGCCTGCCGCAGAATCTCTACCAGATGGATTTCAACAGCCCCGGCTATGCCAGCTTCACCGATTTCGGCCTGTTCGGCGATCTTCCCCTGCCGAAGGAAGGCATCACGGCGCCGGGCGATTCCGGTGGCCCGCTGCTGATCGACGAGGCCTTCGCCAGGCCGGTGGTGGCCGGCGTGCTCTCCGGCGGCAGCACCTATTTCAACGGCCAGCCGGGCGCGTCCTACGGCTCGTCCAGCTTCTACCAGCCGCTCTACCTGTACTGGGACTGGATCGTCGCCAACAATCCCTACAAATATGTCGGCGCCAAGGCAGGCGACGGCAGCTGGACCGACCCCAATCACTGGGTGATGAACCTCGATCCGGTCTATCAGGTGATCGGTGCCGACGGCCAGCTCGTCAACGGCCTGCCGACCACGCCGGCCGGCGGCGTCAACGGCACCACCCCGAAGTTCGGCTACATCTGCGACGGTCTCGAGTGCACCAACCTCGCCACCGGCGAGGTCGTGCCGCAGAGCCCGACGGACGGCACCCCGCAGACCGGGGCCGGCGGAACCGGCGACGGCGCCACCGTGACCAACGACAAGGGCACCACCAAGCTGTCCTCCAGCACGGGCGCGACCCAGGGGAGCAAGGGCACGCCCGACCAGATGACCAATTCGGCGAGCGCCGCCGTCGATCCGGTCGGCGATCCGCCGGCGGAAGGCTCGGCCTCGGTCGGCGGCGAGATGGTGCAGGGCGCGCCCGGCTCGTCCAACTTCGTGCCCAACGACACGGATGGCGACATCACCACCGGCGCGCCGGCCCGCTATTATGACGTCACCCTCTCGGCCGCCGGCACGACCACGCTGTCCGGCGCGGACGTCGTGATCGACCGCCTGACCCTCTCGGGCGCCAATGCCGGCCTCACCATCGCCGCCGGCGCCAATCTCGGCACGCTGATCGACACGACGCAGACCAACGGCATCATGACGGTGGACGGCCAATATGTCTCGATGGGCGAATATTATCTGGCGGGCGGCCTGCTGCAGGGCACCGGCACCGTCGTCGCGCCGGACGTCATCTCGATGCTGGGCGCGATCGCGCCGGGCCGCCTCGGCACGATCGGCACGCTGACCGTCGGCGGCAACGTCATCATGTCGTCGGGCACGCGCACCTACATGGACATCGGCGCGAAGACGGCGGACAAGCTGGTGATCGCCGCCAATCCGTTCGTCGATCCGACCATCGCCGACGCGGAGACCGGCATCGGCGACCTCGGCGGCATCCTCGCCCTCGCGCCGGCCAAGGGCTATCATTACGATCCCAACCGCACCTACACGCTGATCACCGCGGAAGGCGGGCTGCAGGATCATTTCGCGGCGGTGACCGAGCTCTCCGCGATCCTGTATCCGGTCGTCACCCAGACGGCCGACACGCTCTCGGTGCAGATCCGCGCCCGGCCCTACAGCAGCGTGATCGGCGGCACGCCGATCCTCAACGGCTACGCGAACCTGCTCGATCGCAGCCGCGCGGGCGGTGCCCTGGTCCAGTCCTTCTACGACCAGACCGACGTGATGGACCTGGGGACGCTGAAAGGCTCGCTGGAGGCGGCCGGGCCGTTCGCCCAGCAGACCGAGGTCGGGCTGGTGCGGATGCAGGACGAGGCGCTGGCCAAATTCTACCGCGATCGCCTGAGCCTGCTCCGCCACGGCGGCGGCGGCGAGACGCTGGCGGTGCTGGGCAATCCGCTCGGCGTCGTCCGCACCGGCTACCAGACCGCGCAGGACGTCGCCTCGGGCCTGCTCCAGGCGCCGACCAACCCGCAGCAGACCGCGGTGAAGCTGCCGGAAGGCGTCAGCGCCTATGTCGCGGGCGGCTATCTGGACGGCACGTCGCGGCCGCTGCCCAACACCATCTCGGGCAAGAAGGACGACCTGTCCGGCTGGTACGTGGCGGGCGGCATCGAGAAGCAGATCGACGATCGCACCGTCGCCGGCCTGTCGGCCAGCTATTCGCACGGCAAGGGCGACACGCTCTTCTCCGAGCAGGCGCGCAGCAACCTGTTCCAGCTGGCGGCCTACGGCACCTACAGCTTCGGCAACGGGGCCTTCATCAATACCTCGGTGTCGGGCGGCCTGATCAACATCAAGACGCGCCGCCACTTCGCGCTGGGCGATGTCGACGCCAAGCTGCACAATGAGGAGAATGCGCCGATCTTCTCCGGCGAGATCGCCCTCGGCTACGATCTGAAGACCACCAACTTCACGCTCACGCCGATGGCCTCGATCCGGGGCAGCCACCTCGAGTTCGAGGGCGGGCAGGAAAGCGGCGGCGTCGGCTCGCTGACCTATTCCAAGCGGGACTTCAACAGCCTGCAGGCGAGGGTCGGCGGCCAGGCCTCGATCGACATGGGCAGCGTCCACCCGCATATCGACGCGGCCTTCGTCCACGATTTCCGCAAGAATGGCGAGGACATCGTCGCCCACTTCACCGAGGCGAGCGGCACCGGCCTGCCGGGCGCGGACTTCGGCTCCTTCGGCCGCGACCGCAACTGGGGCGAGGTCGGCGGTGGCCTCAGCATCTCCAGCCGCACGACGGACATCGGCATCTCCGCCGACACCGTCTTCGGCCGGCAGGACCTGAGCTACCAGGTCTATCGCGGCTCGGTGACCTTCCACTTCTGATGATCCTCCCCTCCCTGCAAGGGAGGGGATCGAGGGGTGGGTATTGGCGCGCGATACGGATCGGCTTGCGATCCGAAACCGTATCACCTGGCCTCCACCCACCCCCAACCCCCCTCCCTCGCAGGGAGGGGGCTTTCGATTTCTGGGGATGGTTCGGCCCGACTCGCTTGGCGTGCCGCGCCCCGCCCCCTAGAACCGCCCGCATGACCGTTGCCGTCGACATGGGCAGCGCGCCGGACGGCGCGGCCGCCACCATGGATCTCGAAGAACTGCTCGCCACCCGCTTGCTCGTCCAGGGCAATTCCGGGTCCGGCAAGTCGCACCTGCTGCGCCGCCTGCTCGAAGGCTCGGCCCGCTGGGTACAGCAGGTGATCGTCGATCCCGAGGGCGACTTCGTCACCCTTTCCGATCGCTTCGGCCATGTCGTGGTGGATGGCGGCGCGCACAGCGAGGCCGAGCTGCGCCGCCTGGCACTGCGCATCCGCGAGCAGCGCGTTTCCGTCGTGCTGACGCTCGAAGGGCTGGAGGTGGAGGGCCAGATGCGCGCCGCCGCCACCTTCCTCTCCACCCTGTTCGATGCCCCGCGCGAACATTGGTACCCGGCGCTCGTCGTGGTGGACGAGGCGCAGCTCTTCGCCCCCGCCGTCGCCGGCGAGGTGTCGGACGAGGTGCGCCGCCTGTCGCTCGGCGCGATGACCAACCTGATGTGCCGCGGCCGCAAGCGCGGGCTGGCCGGGGTGATCGCCACCCAGCGCCTCGCCAAGCTCGCCAAGAATGTCGCGGCCGAGGCCTCGAACTTCCTGATGGGCCGCACCTTCCTCGATATCGACATGGCGCGTGCCGCCGACCTGCTGGGGCTGGAGCGGCGCCAGGCGGAGCAGTTCCGCGATCTCGCGCGCGGCCATTTCATCGCGCTCGGCCCGGCTTTGTCGCGCCGACCGCTGCCCATCAGGATCGGCGATGTCGAGACGCAGGCGCGCAGCTCCTCGCCCAAGCTGATGCCGCTGCCCACCGTGCCCGACGAGGAGGGCCGCGCGAAACTGTTCGAGCGGCCGGCGGAGCTCGATCTGCCGATGCCGGCGCCCGCCCCGCCGCCTCCGCCGCGCCCGAGCATGGAACAGCTGCTCCGCTCGATCGAGGCCCCGGCCACCGGCCCGGCCGACGAGGCGCGGCCCGAGAAATCGCCCGAGGAGCGCGACGCGATCGTCGCCGCCTGCCTGGCCGAGATCGTCGCCGACGAGGGCGAGAGCTTCCGCCCGGTGCCCACTTTGTTCCAGGATTTCGGCGTGCGCTGCCGGATGCGCGGCCTGGCCGAGTCCGGGCTCGACCTCGCCGCCTTCCGCACCCGCCTGTCGCTCGCCCGCGCCGGCCTCTACGCGGCGATCGGCGACGGCGATCCCATGGCGGACGCCGCCCGCGAGGCGGAATCGCTGCCGGAGGATGCGCGCGGCGTCTTCCTCCTCCTCGCCCGCGCCGCGCTGGAGCGCGTGCCCTGCCCCTCCGATGCCGAGATCGCCCGCGTCTACGGCACGCATTCGACCGGGCGCGCCAAGCGGCTGCTCGGTTTCCTCGAGCAGCAGGGCGCCATCGTCGTCCGCATCGACCTGCGCGGCGGCCGCGCCATCGCGCTGCCGACGCTGGGATGGACCACGGCGGTCTCGGACAAGGTGGCGGCGGAGGCGTAGCCTCTTCCCACCGCCCCTCTTCCCGTCACCCCAGCGAAAGCTGGGGTCTCAGGACGGTCGAGCGCCGCGCCCGCCCCAGGAAGATCCCAGCTTTCGCTGGGATGACGTATGGGGCTTACCCATCAATCCAGCTTCCCGCACTCCGGCAGCTTCAGCGCCTTCATGTCGCCGCACGGGCGCACCTGCACGCTCTCGTCCGGCCCGGTGAAGATGGCATAGTCGCCGCCCGGCTGGCAGTGCGCCACCCAGAAGCCGAGATTGCCGTGCGGCCCGCGATAGGCGCTCTTGCTCAGCCGCCCGCATTTCTCGTCGGAATTGGTGATCGCCCGGCGCAGCGCCCCGTTGCGATCCGCCAGGCTGAGCGCCAGCACCTTCTGATTGAACGGATTGGCCCATTGCGGCACCGCCGCCATGGCGGGCACCGAGAGGCTGATCCCGATCAAGCCACCGATCAACGCGCGCATCCCACATCTCCTTTCGCGACCGAACCTTTCGTGCGAACCCGTCGCGCGATTCGGGCGTTCGTCATCCCGATAGGCTACACTGTCACGGAGTCACAGCACATGAACGAGGACGAGATCAAAGGCACCGCCAAGAAGGTCGTCGGTACCGCGCAGGAGGTGGCCGGTAAGGTCGCCAATGACGAGCAGCTGGAGGCCAAGGGCTATCTCAACCAGGCGCTGGGCGCCGTGCAGGACGGCTATGGCAAGGTCCGCGACAAGGTGAAGGACATCGTCGACGACGCGCCCGCCACCGCGCGCGGCGCGATCGACAGCGGGCGCGATTATGCCCGCCGCGGCTCGGCCGTGGTGGCGCGCGCGACCGGCGACAACACCGTGCTGGTCGCGGCGGTGGCGGCCGGCGTGGCCGGCCTCGCGCTCGGCTGGCTTGCCTGGAGCCGCCGCGGAGGCCGCAAGACCGGGGAATGAGCGCCGGCGCGCGGCGGACGATCAAGGTCGCCAGCTACAATATCCGCAAGGCCATCGGCACGGACAGGCAACGCCGCCCCGAGCGCGTGCTGTCCGTGCTGAACGAGCTCGGCGCCGACATCGTCTGCCTGCAGGAGGCGGACCGGCGGCTCGGCGCCCGCCAGAGCGCGCTGCCGTTCGAGGCGATCGCGCGCGAGACGCCGTACAAGGCGGTGCCCTACGAGATAAGGCCCGGCGGCATGGGCTGGCACGGCAACGCCATCCTGGTGCGCCGCGAGGCCGAGATCCTGGATCACCGCCCGCTCACCTTGCCGGTGCTGGAGCCGCGCGGCGCGGTGATGGCCGACATCGCGCTCGGCGGGCAGATGCTGCGCGTGGTCGGCATGCACCTCGATCTGTCCGGCCTGTGGCGCCGCAAGCAGGCGCGCGCGGTGATCGAGCATGTCGCGGCATGCGACGGCCATATCCCGGCGGTGCTGATGGGCGACCTCAACGAATGGAGCCTGGCGGGCGGCTGCCTCAAGGACTTCATGGACCATTTCCACTTCGCGCCGACCGGCCCCAGCTACCATGCCCGCCGCCCGATCGCCCGGCTCGACCGGATCATGACCACGCCCGATCTCGCGGTGATGGACGCGGGCACGCATCATTCGCCCCTGGCGTTCCGCGCGAGCGACCACCTGCCGATCTGGGCGACGGTGGGGTTGCGGTAGGGGGGCTCCACCTCATCTCCAATCGTCACCCCAGCGAAAGCTGGGGTCTCAGCGAATCGCCACAAGGCCGGCCCCAAGATCAAGCCATTCCGGGTTGGAAGCTTCGATCAGCGCCTCCTTCCATCCACGTCGCCACGCCTTGAGCGCTTTCTCGCGCGCGATCGCCTCCTCGATCGTCGGGTGCTCCTCCGCCAGCACGAGCATCGTGCAATTGTAGCGTCTGCAGAAGGAGGAACCTTGCCTGCTCCGATGCTGGTGAATGCGAGCGGCGATGTCGGCCGTCACGCCGACGTACAACACGCCATAGGGCTTGTTGGTCATGATGTAGGTCCAGCCGCCCTTGCGCATGTGGCGGGGCTAGTCGCATCGGGTGGCAGTTCGATGAGATGCCAGCTTTCGCTGGCATGACGTGAAAGCGCTGAAAGGAGGATAGCGAGTAGACCGAGAATCCTACCAATCCCCCACGCCCACCTCGCCCCGCCGATACTCCCCGATCCGCCGCGCCGAGGCCGGCGAGATGTCCTCCGGCAGCGCATCGAGCGCGAACCAGCGCGCCGCCTCGATCTCCAGCGCGTCCGCCGCGCGGATGGCCGCCGTCGGCTCGGCGGTGCGGGCGACGAAGACCACGACGTGATCGTCCTTGCCCTCGGCCGCACTGCGATAGACGCCCAGCACGCGCTCCAGCCGGACATCCTCCAGCCCGATCTCCTCGCGCACCTCGCGGGCCAGCGCGACGGCGAAGCTCTCGCTTTTCTTCACGCCGCCGCCGGGCAGATACCAATAAGACCGGTAGGTGTGCTTCACCAGCGCCACCCGCTCCGCCCCGTCCAGCACCAGCGCGCGGACGCCCAGCGTGCGCGGCCGGCGGATCGCCCACCACAGCCGCGCCGCCCGCGCGATCAGGCGGTGGGCGCGGGCCATCCGATCACCGATATTGCTTCGAATATTTGAGCGTGATCGACGGCCCGGTCACCCCGCCCGCCTGGCTCAGGATGCTGAGCGCGCGGGAGAGCGCGATGGTCAGCTGGGTCTGGGTGAAGCCCTTCGCGTCGCTGATCACCTCCACATAGATGTTCTTGGAGATGTACTTGCCCGCCGCGAGGCTGGTGCCGCGCCCGGTCGTGTCGTCGGCGCCCAGCACGCGCAGGCGATCGAGGCCGGTGGCGCCGCGCAGCTTGCCCAGCGCCCCCGCCCCGCCGCCACCCGAGCGCAGCGAATTGAGCGCGGCCGCCAGCTGCAGCGCCTGCATCGGCGACAGCGAGGTGACCGAGGATCCGAACAGCAGCCGCGACAGCACCTCGTCCTGCGGCAGCGCCGGCGAGGAGGTGAAGGTGATCTGCGGATGCTCGGCATCGCCGCCGATATTGATGATCACGTCCACCCCCTCGACCGAGGTGCTGGCCGCGATGTTGAGGTCCGGATCGAGCAGCGGCCCGTTGAACTGGATGGTGCTGGTGTCCGCCACGTCGAGGCGGCGGCTGGCGAAGCTGTAGGTGCCGCGCACCACCTGCAGCTTGCCCACCACGGTCGGCGCGCTGACCGTGCCGCCGATCCGCATCCGCGTCGTCCATTCGGATTCGAGGCCCATGCCCGAGACGAAGATCTGGTTGTCGCCGCGAATCCGCATGTCGAGCTTCCAGTTGCTCGGCGCCGGGCCCTGGGCGGCGGCGTTCGGATCGACCGGCGGCGCGCCCTTGCGGCGCACGCCGGTCAGCTCGGTCACCTGCGCGGCGTCGTTGCGGACGTAATTGTAGCGCGCTTCCTGAATATTGATGTCACCCTTGATCAGGCCGCCCGCCGCCTTGGAATTGGTGACGGCGACGGTGCCCGAGACGGTCGCCCCCATCGAATCCGAATGGGCGAGCTGGGCATTGGCCAGCTTGGCGGTAATGTCGATCGGGAAGCCGCTGTCCGCCGCGAAGCCGACCGAGCCGGAGGCCTGGATGGTGCCCTTGCCGGCATTGCCGGTGAGCGTGTTGAGCTGGAATTGCGACTGGGTGAAGCGCCCGTCGAGCGCGATGTTGGTGATGGTCGTGCCGGTGGTGCTGTTCTCGTAGCGCAGCTGGCTGGCGCGGACCACGCCCGTCACCTGCGGATCGGACACGCGGCCCGAGAAATCCGCGCCGATCGCGATCGGGCCGGCGAGCGTCTGGCCGCCGATGCCGGTCAGCGTCCACAGCACCTCGGCCGGGCCGTTATAGCGGATGCCGCCCGAAATGGGCCCCGCCATCAGCCCGGACATGTCGGAGGCCGGCGCCATCCGCACCTGCACGCGCCCGATATTGGTGCCGCCGCGCCGGATCAGCGCGTTCACCGCATTGCCCTCATGGCCCAGCGTGCCGAGGATCGCGATGTCGACCGGATCGGAGATGACGAGCGCACCGGTGCGCGTGAAGTTGCTGATGTCGATGCGCGCCCGGGCATCGGGGATGGCCGATCCGTGCAGGGTGAGGTCCACCGTGCCGTTGGCCTTGCCGGAGAGGCCCAGCGATGGCGCGAAGGCCTGGACGATGCCGATGTCCATGTCGTTGAGCCTGGCATGCGCCTCGCTGCTCGCCCCGTAGCGGCCCGAAAGATCGACGCTGCCCTGCTGGAGCACGATGGTCGCGGGCTGGAGGACATAGTCCTTGCCCTGCTTCAGGATCACCGCCGGGCGGGCGAGGCTGAACGGGATGGCGTTGGCCGAGCCCTTGAGGTTGGCGAGGATGCGATCCGGCGTGAAGCTCGCCTGCGCCGCCACGTCGAACGGCACGCCGCTGGTGCCGCTGGCGGTCAGCGCCGCGGTGCCGCGCCCGCCGGCATAAGCGATCTTCGCCCGCGCCGAGCGGACCAGCAGGGTGCCGCTGCGGACATCGACGAAAGCGGCCGATCCGTCGATCGATGGGCCGGCCGGCAGCATCACCAGCGTCGCGCGGATCAGGCCCGATCCGATCGTCACCGGCGTCTTGCCGGGCAGCTTGGCCTGCGTGGCGGTGAGGTTGATGTCGGCCTTCTGGTTCTTGCCGGCGGCCGCCAGCGCGACCCGCCCGTCGAGGCCCGATCCGTTGACCAGCAGCAGGCCGGCGAACGGCCCGGCGGCGGTCTGCACGATGTTGCCGTGGACGGTGATTCCCGCGATCAGCAGCGAATTCACGCCGATCGCCAGCGGCCCCTTGCCGGCCTTGATCAGCACGTCGGCGGTGAACGGCCCGTAATCCGATCCGCCCTTCGCCTGCACGCGATAGCCCGCCGCCGATCCGGTGAGCACGGCGTCGAGATCGGCCAGCCCGATGCCGACGCCGGGATGCGCCGCCTTCAGCTCGGCACGCGGATTGGCGATGGTGCCGGACGCGGTGATCGTGGCGGGGCCATAGGTGCGCGACCAGGCGCTCGCCTGCGCGCGGATCTGCCCGGTCTGGAGATTGTAGGTGGCGCTGCCGTGATCGATGCGCAGGTCCGGCGCGGCCATGCGCAGATTGCCGACCGTCGCCCCGGCCCTCGGATCGTAGCCGACATCGGCGGTGATCACCGCATTGCCGCCGAGCTGCTGGGCGAGGCTGGCGTTGGTGATCTTCTGCGTGTTGATCCGGACATGGCCCTTGACGCCGAACCCGCCATTGTCGGTGGGCACCAATTTGGCGTCGGTGACGAGGTTGATCCGCCCGAGGCCGTCCACGTTGTAATCGTTCACCCGTCCCTTGAGCGCGCCGGTATAGGTGCCGCTGGAAAGATCGGCGAGGATCAGCGCGGTCGCGTCGATCTTGTCCGAGCGCAGGTGGAGATTGTCCGAGAAGACCTGGCCCTTGGCATAAGCGACGTCGCCGTCCAGCCGGATGTTGGTGACGAGCCCGCCGGCCGCCGCGTTCAGGCCGGTGACGCGGCGCGCGGTGGCGTGGATGGGGACGAACCATTTGTCGGCCTGGGTGTGCGCGGCGCCGCTCGCCTGCAGCCCCTCGATGCCGGTCGCGCCGAAGGCGATGCTGTCGGCGGAGAGCTTGTAGGCGATGTTCGGGGCGAGGAAGCCGCCGTCCAGCGTCGCCTGCACCTGGACGTTGCGCCCCGCGAGGTTCGGCGCGATCGCGCCCGGCGTCAGCAGCCGCGCGGCGAGCTGGAAGTCGCCGAAGCGGCTCTTGTCGAAGTCGAGCAGGCCCTGCGCATGCGCCGCGAAGGCGGCCGAAGCGAGGCTGAGGCTGGTCTGCGCGCGGCGATGATCGAGCGTCACCGTGCCGTCGATGCGGATGGCCGGCGACGTCATCCGCGCCGCCGGGCCGGTCAGCATGATCGCCGGCATCACCTGGCCGAGCGCGCGGAAGCTGCCATCCTTGCCCGTCAGGCCGACATCCATCAGCGGCTGGCCGCCCAGCGTCGCCGCCGCCTTGCCCTGCCACAGATGCCAGTCGCCCTGCCCGCCGACCGACAGGCTCAGCGGCCGGCCGAGCTTGCCATAGCTGTCGACGAGGCCGCCGGCCGGGGCATCGAGCTTCACGTCGATCCTGAGGCGGTTGTCGGCCGGCACCGCGTCGATCAGGGCATGGAGCTTGTCGCCGCCCGCCACGCCCGGCGCCGCGATGGTGTCGGCATCGACCAGCAATTGCGCGCGCCCGTCGGCGATGGCGGCGTTGCCGTCGATCTTCACGATCGAGCGCTTGCCTGTCACCGGCGGCTCCAGGATGAAGCGCTCGATGTGGAGGTGCTTCAGCGTCAGGTCGATGTCCGGGATGGTCGGGGCGTTGGGATCGCTCGGCACCGGCTTCAGCGCCGGATTGCGCAGCATGCGGATCTCGCCCGCCGTCACGCTGTCGAGGTCGATCTTCGAATGGATGTAGGCGAAGGGATGCCACTCGATGTCGACCGACGGCGAGGTGATGAACACGCCCTGCTGGTCGCGGATCTCGAGACCGTGAAGGATCATGTGGCTGTAGATCGAGCCCTCGATCCGGCCGACGCGGATGTTGATGCCGGACGCCGTGGTGTAGGCGCCGAGCTGGCTCGCCAGGAAGCGCTTGCCCGGCCCGGTGTTGAGCCCGAGCACCAGCGCCACCACCAGCCCGAGCAGGATCGCCAGCACCACGGCGATGCCGGCCGCGATCCGTTGCCAGAGCGGCTTGCGCGGGGCCGCCACGACGGTCTCTTCCGCGTCCGTCGCCATCAGAAGGCCTGCCCTATGGAGATGTAGAGCGCGATCTTGGATTCTCCGGGCTGGCGGTCGATCGGGGTCGCGACGTCGACGCGCAACGGCCCGAAATTGGTGTAATAGCGCCCGCCCAGGCCCGCGCCGTAGCGCAGGTGGCTGATCCCCGGCGTCGAAGTCTCGCCCAGCCGGCCCATGTCGAAGAAGGGCACCACGCCGAAATTGCCGAAGCGGTAGCGCACCTCGGCGGCGAATTCCGTGGAGGAGAGGCCGCCGATCGGATTCTTCTGCGCGTCCTTGGGGCCGAGCTGCTGATAGCCGAAGCCGCGCACCGATCCGCCGCCGCCGACATAGATGCGCCGCGACGGCGCGATCTCGGCGATGTCGTTCACGCCGACGATGGAGCTGACCAGCATCCGCCCGGCCAGCACGATCGACTGGCCGATCGGGAAATAGCCGGTCGCCTGGCCCGTCAGCCGGCCATAGCCCTTGACGCCCTTGTGGATCGACCCTTCCGGGCTGACCCGCGCCAGCAGGCGGAACCCCCTGGTCGGGTTCAGCAGGTCGTTGGAGCGGTCATATTGCACCTGCATCGGCAGCGCCGCGATCAGGTAGTTCTTGCGCGGCCGGTCGCCCGTCGCGTCCAGCGCGGCGCCCTGCTCGTTGGTGCCGACCAGCTCGGCGCCGTAGCTGTAGGTCCACAATTTCTGCCAGATCGGGGTCGACTGGCGCGACCAGTTGATGCCGAGGTTGAGCGACTTGGCATCATAAGCGTCGTAGTTCGAGCGATCGAAGCCGCCGGTGATCTGGAAGGTCTTGTCGCGCTGGCCGGCATTGGAGCGGCGGAAGGTGGCGTTCGCCCCCTGCTCCTGCGTGCCCCCGATCACGCCGAGGATCAGCGCGCCCTCGGGCGGGAACATGTTGCGCGCCGTCCACGTCACCTCGCCCTTGATGCCCTGGCCGGTGCCGTAGCCGGCATCGGCCGCCCAGCTGTGCCAGGGGCCCTTGCGCTGGGTCACTTCCAGGTCGGTGATCTCGGTGCCGTCGGCCGCCTTCTGCCCGGTGTCGACCGGCTGGATCGCCACCGTCGAGAAGATGCCGGTGGCGACCAGCGCCTGCCGCAGGTCGTCGGTCTTGCGGCTGTCATAGAGGTCGCCGGGCTTGAAGCGCGGGAAGACCGCCAGATGCTTCTCGCTGAAGATCTTGGCGCCCTTGCCCGCCGGGCGCACCCGCCCGAAGCTCGATCGCGGCCCGGCGCTGAGCGGCAGGGTATAGTCGCCCGTATGCGCCTGGTCGTCGAGCAGCACGTCGCGGTCGCCGACCTTGGCGAAGGGATAGCCCTGCTGCGGCAGCTGCAGCGCCACCTGCGCCTCGCCGCCGGTGATGTTGAGCGAGCGGATCGGATCGCCCACCTTGATCTGGGCGGTGAGCGCCTTGGTGGCGATGCCGGTCGGCTCGGGATCGGCGCCGGTAACGAGGATGTTCGAGACGGTGTAGCGCGGCCCCGGCGTGACGCTGACCGTCGCCACCACCTGCCCCGGCTGGTTCGGCACCGCCAGCACCGTGGAGGTGGCGACGCCGTCATAATAGCCTTCGGAGCGCAGGATCTTGGCGGCGAGCTGCTCGTCATCCTTGGCGCGCGCCGTCACCTGCGCGGCGTTGGCGGCCTTCTTGCGGCCATTCTCCAGCTCGGACAGGCTGCGGAACTCGTCCTCCAGCCCGATCTTGGAGAGGCCCTCCACCTTCACGGTGTAGCGGATGCGGGTTTCCTCGGTGCTCGGCACGGCGGCCTTGCTGGCGTCCGGCGTCGGATCGAAGCCGGCGAGCGGCGGCAGCGGCTGGGCGAGCGCGGGATCGTTGGCGACGGGCGCCGTCGCGGGCACGGCCGGGGCCACCGTCGCCGGCGGCGCCTG
>Ga0207671_10003773_pt1 | contig 14891 bp, 14 predicted proteins | sample KBSC24metaG_FD_184352 | JGI IMG/M metagenome (GOLD analysis project Ga0207671, IMG submission 184352) | Corn rhizosphere microbial communities from Kellogg Biological Station, Michigan, USA - KBS C2-4 metaG (SPAdes) (version 2) | ecosystem: Host-associated > Plants > Roots > Rhizosphere > Soil... | reverse complement strand
GGCTAGCGCCTGACAGCCGCACGCAGTGCGGCTGCTTTATGGCTACGGCCGGCGCTGCGCGCCTTAACTTCGCACTGCGAAGTTAGCCTGCGCCGCAACGCCGGCGGGGCGCTGGCGCGCCCGTGGGGCTAACGCCCCACCGCTGCACGCAGCGCGGCGGCCTTGTCCGTTCTGTGGTCTCGAGCTCACATCGCGCGCGGCGATATGAGCCTCGCCCAAGAACGGATTCCGCGCTATCGCGCGGCGGGCTAGCGCCCGACAGCCGCACGCAGTGCGGCTGCTTTATCCGTTCTTTCCCAGCTGAACTCTGGCTCTTCGCGGCCGAAGTGGCCGTAAGCCGCGGTCTTCTGGTAGATCGGGCGCAGCAGGTCGAGCATCTGGATGATGCCCTTCGGGCGCAGGTCGAAGTGCTCGGCGACCAGTTTCGCGAGTTCGTCGTCCGGGATCACGCCGGTGCCCTCGGTGTAGACCGTGATGTTCATCGGCCGCGCCACGCCGATCGCATAGGCGACCTGGATCTGGCACTGGCGCGCCAGGCCCGCGGCGACGATGTTCTTCGCGACGTAGCGCGCGGCATAGGCAGCCGAGCGGTCGACCTTGGTCGGGTCCTTGCCCGAGAACGCGCCGCCGCCGTGCGGGCAGGCGCCGCCGTAGGTGTCGACGATGATCTTGCGGCCGGTCAGGCCGCAATCGCCTTGCGGGCCGCCGATGACGAAGCGGCCGGTCGGGTTGATCAGGAACTTGGTGTCCTTCAGCCATTCCTTCGGCAGCACCGGCTTGATGATCTCTTCGATGACGGCTTCGTTGAACGAGGCCTTCATCTTCTTCGGCGTTTCGCTCTGGTCCGGACTGTGCTGCGTCGAGAGCACGACGGTGTCGATCGAATGCGGCTTGCCGTCGACGTAGCGCATCGTCACCTGGCTCTTCGCGTCGGGGCGCAGGAAGGGCAGGCGGCCGTCCTTGCGCAGCTGAGCCTGGCGCTCGACCAGGCGGTGCGCATAGTAGATCGGCGCGGGCATCAGCTCGGGCGTTTCGTCGCAGGCATAGCCGAACATCAGGCCCTGGTCGCCGGCGCCGGTGTTGAGCACGTCGTCGCTGGCCTGGTCGACGCCTTGCGCGATGTCGTTGCTCTGCTTGTCGTAGCAGACCATCACCGCGCAGCCCTTGTAGTCGATGCCGTATTCGGTGTTGTCGTAGCCGATGCGCTTGATCGTGTCGCGCGCGACCTGGATGTAGTCGACCGTCGCGTTGGTCGTGATCTCGCCGGCCAGCACCACGAGGCCGGTGTTCGTCAGGGTCTCCGCCGCGACGCGCGAGAGCGGATCCTGCGCGAAGATGGCGTCGAGGATGCCGTCGGAGATCTGGTCCGCCACCTTGTCGGGGTGACCCTCGGAGACGGATTCGGAGGTGAAGAGAAAGTCGTTCGCCACTTATAAACTCCTAGCTTGGTTGCACATGGTGCGTCGCCAGGGTCTTTAGGATCGCGGCGAACGCTTTAGCGGATTTGTTGAACTTTCGTCCGGCGGTGGCCATGAGCCAGCTCGCATCGCCCCGCAAGTTGTTCTTTAACTCGGCGATGCACGAATTATAGGAAAGATGTTCGAGTCCCTTTCGTCGTTGTTCCTGCGCTGGATGTCACGCCGATCGCTTCGTTCGCTGCATGCGAGCGGCAGCGTCATCGGTTGGCTGACCTATTGGCTCTCGCCGAGCTATCGCCGCCGCCTGGGCGAACACGCCACGCTGGCCGGCCTCGCGCCCGCAGCCTGGCGTCCGGCGATTGCCAGCGCCGGCGAAATGGTGATGGAGCTGCCCTACCTGTGGCTGCGCGATGCGGCGACGCCGATCTCGCGCAGCGTGACCTGGCGCGGCGCCGAACTGGTGGATGCCGCGCTCGACGAGGCCGCGGCGCGCCAGCGTGGCATCGTGTTCCTGACGCCGCACCTCGGCGCCTTCGAAGTCATCGCCCAGGCCTATGCGGAGCGCTACGGAGCGCGCAGCCCGTTCACGGTGTTGTATCGGCCGTCGCGCCAGCGGGCGCTGCGCAAGCTGGTCGATCAATCGCGCGCCCGGCCCGGGCTCGCTACCGCGCCGGCGTCGCTCGCCGGTGTGCGCCAGATGATGCGCGCCCTGCGCCGCGGCGAAGCGGTGGGGCTGCTGCCCGATCAGGTGCCGCCCGACGGCATGGGCGTCTGGGCGCCTTATTTCGGCAAGCCGGCCTACACGATGACCCTCGCTGCGCGGCTCGCGCAGCAGACCGGGGCACGCATCGTGCTGATGCGCTGCGAGCGGCTGCCGCGCGGGCAGGGCTTCATGATCGAGGCGACGAACATGGTCGAATCCTTTCCCGAAGGCGTGGCCAGCGATGAGGCGCACCAGGTCGAATGTGCGGCCGTGATCAACCGTGAGATGGAGCGCCTGGTGCTGCGAAGCCCCGGCCAGTACCTGTGGGCCTACAACCGCTACAAATCGCCGCGCGAGCCCGCCTCGCCGCTGGACTTGTGAGCCGCCGCACCGAGCGCGCGACCGGCCCTTGCGCCGGCAAGGCGTGCGCATGAGACACCCTGTGTCAACCTGTCGGCGGCGGGCCGAGCGCAGGGCCGCCATCGGCCAGAGGCCGACGGCCTTCGGCAGGCACGGACAGTCCGCAGGGACTGTCCATGTCCGGCCTCAGTTCGCCAAGCCGGCCCGCGCCAGCCGCGAGACGCGGCTGGCCTTCGTGCCGTCCAAGCCCGCGCAGGCGGGCCTGGAGCCGCGGCACTCCGCCCCCTCGGGGGACCGAGCCCGGACACGAACAGTCCAGTGGACTGTTCGTGCCTGGCGAGGGGCTGGGCCACTGGCCCAGTGCGGCCTGCAAGGTCGATCGGCGTACTCGACGATCGGGGGGCAGTCATGACCATGATTGCGGCGCGTCTCGCCCTCGCCGTGCTCTGGCTGCTGCACTGGCTGCCGCTCGGCCTGCAGGCGGTGATCGGCACTTCGCTCGGCCGCCTGCTGCACCGGCTCGCCGGCAAGCGCCGCAAGGTCGCGCTGCGCAATGTCGAGCTGTGTTTTCCGGAGTGGGACGAAGCGCGCCGCGCGGCGCTGGTGCACGAACATTTCCAGTGGCTGGGGCGCAGCATCCTGGAGCGCGGCCTGCTCTGGTACGCGCCGGTGGCGCGGCTGAAGCGGCTGATCCACGTCGAAGGCGACGTGCAGCTCGCCGAGCGCAGCGAGCGGCCGGTGATGTGGCTGGTGCCGCACTTCATGGCGCTCGACGTGGCCGGCGCATCGACGCAGCTGTTCCAGAAGCAGCAGGTCGCGTCGATCTACCAGCAGCAGAGCAACAAGGTGATGGACGCCGCGATTCGCCGCGGCCGGCTGCGCTTCAACCAGGGCGATGTCTTTCCGCGCAGCGATTCGGCCAAGCCGCTGATCCGCGCGATCCGCCAGCGCTGGGCCTTCTTCAACCTGCCGGACATGGATTTCGGCATGCGTGACGCGGCCTTCGTGCCCTTCTTCGGCGTGCCCGCGGCGACGCTGCTCGCCCCGTCGCGCATGGCCCGGGCGCTGGACATGGCGGTGCAGCCGGTGGTGGCCGAGACCTTGCCCGGCGGCCGGGGCTATCGCGTGCGCTTCCTGCCGGCCTGGAACGATTTCCCGACCGACGATGCGATCGCCGACACCGCGCGCATGAACCGCTGGATCGAAGAAGAGATCCGCCGCCAGCCGGCGCAATACCTGTGGGTGCACAAGCGCTTCAAGACGCGGGCGGCGGGCGAGGACTCGCTTTACGACTGAGAGGCTGAGAGGCAATCCGACATGACCGCTCAGCCCCCGAAAACGCCCCCACTCTGCGTTGCAAACGCTCGCCATAGCCCGCGCTATGGCTGTGCTTTGCGCCTTGATTGGAGCCGTTTTCGAGGCCCGCTCGGCCACGCCGGATTGCCTCTCAGCCTCTGAGGGCTGCAGCGCCCCGGCGCTCGGCCGGGGCGGCCGGGCGCGGATAATCCCCGCCCATGCGACTGCACTTCACCAAGATGCAAGGCGCGGGCAACGACTTCGTCGTGCTCGACGCCACCCGCGCGCCGCTCGCGCTCGATGCCGCGGCGATGCGCAAGCTCGGCGACCGGCGCTTCGGCGTGGGCGCGGACCAGATCCTTGTCGTCGAGCCGAGCACCGAGCCCGGCATCGACTTCGGCTACCGCATCTTCAACGGCGGCAGCGGCGACGAAGTCGAGCAATGCGGCAACGGCGCGCGCTGCTTCGTGCGCTACGTGCATGACAAGGGCCTGTCCGAGCGCCGCACGCTGCAGGTGCAGACGATGAACACCCGGCTCGAGCTGCGCCTGCAGGACGACGGCCGCGTGACGGTCGACATGAGCCGCCCGATCTTCGATCTGCCGCAGGTGCCCTTCGATGCCGCGGGCCTCGCGCCGCGCGAGGTCAACGGCTTTGCGCTGTGGCCGCTGCCGATCGGCAATGCGGCGGTCACGGTCGCGGTGCTGTCGATGGGCAACCCGCATGCGGTGATGATCGTGTCGGAGGTCGACGCGGCCGCGGTCGAGCAGCTCGGACCGCTGGTGCAGCAGCTGCGCCACTTCCCGCGCCAGGTCAATGTCGGCTTCATGCAGATCGTCTCGCGCAGCCGGATCCGCCTGCGCGTCTACGAACGCGGCGCCGGCGAGACCCTGGCCTGCGGCACCGGCGCCTGCGCCGCGGTGGTGGCCGGCATCCGCCAAGGGCTGCTCGATGCCGTCGTCGACGTCGATACGCGCGGCGGCCGCCTGACGATCGAATGGCGCGGCGGCGATGCCCCGGTGCTGATGACCGGCCCGGCCGAGACTGTCTTCGAAGGAGAAATCGAACTGTGAGCACCCCCCACCTCGGCACCTCCGGCATCACCGAGACCGACATCGCCAACTACCTGGCCAACACGCCAGGCTTCTTCGAGCGCAACGCCGAGCTGCTGGCCACGGTGCAGCTCACCAGCCCGCATGGCCAGCGCGCCGTCTCGCTGCAGGAGCGGCAGATGGAGATGCTGCGCGAGAAGATCCGCGGCCTGGAGCTGAAGCTGATCGAGATGATCCGCAACGGCCAGGAGAACGTCGCGATCGCCGACAAGCTGCACCGCTGGACCCGCGCGCTGATGCTCACCACCGACCCGGCGGCCTTGCCCGACGTGCTAGTCAACGAGCTGAAGCATCAGTTCCTGATCCCGCAGGCCGGCGTGCGGGTCTGGGGCGTGGCGGCGGCATATGCCGCGCTGCCGTTCACTCAAGGCGTCAGCGAAGACGCGAAGAGCTTCTCGACCAGCCTGACGATGCCGTACTGCGGCCTGAACTCGGGCTTCGAAGCCTCGCGCTGGTTCGACGAGCCGGAGACAGTGACCTCGATGGCGATGATCCCGCTGCGCCACGGCCTCTCGACGCCGGCCTTCGGCCTGCTGGTGCTCGGCTCGCCCGACCCGACACGCTACAGCATGGACATGGGCACCGAATTCCTGATGCGCATCGGCGAGATCGCCAGCGCCTCGCTGAGCCCGCTGCTGCCGGCTGCGGCTTGAAATGTCGGCGCTCGAGGAGGCGATCGACGGCGACATCGCGCGCCACCTCGAACATCTGCGCGTCGAGCGGCGCCTCGCTGGGCGCACGCTGGCCTTGTACGGCGCAGCGCTGGCGCGTATGCAGCGGCAGGCCGCGGCGCTGCCGGTCGCCGTGCGCGAGGTGCAGCCGCATCACGTGCGCCGCTGGGCCGCGCAGCTGCATGGCCAGGGGCTCGCGCCGCGCAGCATCGCGCTGCAGCTCTCGGCCTGGCGCGGCTTTTATCGCTGGCTCGGCCGCGAAGGCGCGGTCAAGCTGAATCCGGTCGAAGGCGTGCGCGCGCCGAAGAGCGGCAAGCCGCTGCCGAAGGCGCTCCCGGTCGACGTGGCGGTGCGCCTTGCCGATCACGCGAATGAGGCCGCGCCCGATGGCGCGCTCGAAGCGCGCGACCGCTGCATCGTCGAGCTGCTGTACGGCTGCGGCTTGCGCGTCAGCGAGCTGCTCGGCCTCGACGTGATCGCCAGCGCCACGGCGCGCGGCTGGATCGACGGGCAGGGCGGCGAGGCGCATGTGCTCGGCAAGGGCAACAAGCGGCGCAGCGTGCCGGTGGGGAGCATGGCCTTGCAGGCGCTCTCCGCATGGCTGGCGCTGCGGCCGGCGCTGGCAGCGGCGCAGGAGCCGGCGCTGATCGTGAGCCAGCGCGGCACGCGGCTCACCGCCGCGCAATTGCGCTCGCGCCTGAAGCAGCGCGCGCTGCAGGCCGGCGTGCCGAGCCACGTGCATCCGCACATGCTGCGGCATTCGTTCGCGTCGCATCTGCTGCAGTCCAGCGGCGACCTGCGCGCGGTGCAGGAACTGCTCGGCCACGCCCACATCAGCACCACCCAGGTCTACACCCAGCTCGACTTCCAGCACCTCGCCAAGGTCTATGACGCGGCCCACCCGCGCGCGAAGAAGCGCGAGGACGCCGCATGAAATCCATCCGCCTGCGCGAAGGCCGCGAGCGATCGCTGCAGCGCCGCCACCCCTGGGTCTTCCAGGGCAGCATCGACAAGGGCAAGGCCGATCCCGGCGAGACGGTGCGCATCGAGGCCGGCGATGGCCACTTCCTCGGCTGGGGCGCCTACAGCCCCGCTTCGCAGATCCGCGTGCGGGCCTGGAGCTTCGACGAAGCGGAACGCATCGATGCCTCTTTCTTCGAGCGCCGCATCGAGGCAGCCTTCGCGATCCGCCGGCGGCTGCCGATCGCCAGCGATGCGCTGCGCGTGATCCACGGCGAAGCCGACGGCCTGCCCGGGCTGATCGTCGATCGCTATGGCGAGACCTTGGTGGCGCAGTTCCTCGCAGTCGGCGTCGAACGCTGGAAGCCGTTGATCGCCGATGCCTTGCTGCGCGCCGGCGGCGTCTCGCGGCTGTACGAACGCTCCGACACGAATGCACGCGAGCTCGAAGGCCTGGCCCCTGCGGCCGGATGGCTGCGCGGCGACGGAGAGACCGAGCTGACGATCCGCGAGCACGGGTGGCAGCTCACGCTCGACATCGCGACCGGCCACAAGACCGGCTTCTATCTCGACCAGCGTGACAACCGCCAGGCCTTCGCCGAGGCGGTGCGCCACTACGGCTACCGGCGTGTGCTGAACTGCTATTGCTACACCGGCGGCTTTTCGGTGGCGGCGCTGGCGGGCGGCGCGGCGCACGTGACCAGCGTCGATTCCTCGGCGCCGGCGCTGGAGCGCGCGGCGGCGCACGTCGCATTGAACGGCCATGACGCGTCGCGCCACGAGACGCTGGATGCCGACGTCAACCACACGCTGCGTGCGCTGCTGCAGGCCGGCACGCGCTTCGACGCGATCGTGCTCGACCCGCCGAAGTTCGCGCCGACCGCGGCGCACGCCGAACGCGCCGCGCGCGCCTACAAGGACATCAACCGCCTCGCCTTCCTGCTGCTGCAGCCGGGCGGATCGCTGTTCACGTTCTCCTGCTCCGGCGGCATCAGCGCCGACCTGTTCCACAAGATCGTCGCCGGCGCCGGGCTCGACGCCCAGATCGACGGCTTCGTGACGCAGCGCCTCGGCGCGGCACCGGACCACCCGATGACGATCACCTTTCCCGAAGGCGAGTACCTGAAGGGCCTGGTGGTGCTGAAGCGCTGAAAGGATGGTGCCCCCCGGCCGCGGAGTACCGCGTCCGACCCCCCGCGAGGGGTCGCCGGCCGCTCCGGGCGGCCGCACGCAGGCCGGCGGCGCGGCCCGGAGAAGCTTGGCTACTGATCTCGATCACTTGCCCGGCAACAGCACGCCGGGCGCGAACTTCGCCCGGTGCACGCTGAAGAAGCTCTTCACGTTGCGCACGTTGGCATCCTGCGTGAACAGCCGCTGCACCAGCGCATGCCAGGCGGGCATGTCGGCCACCTGCAGCACCAGCATGAAATCCGGCCCCGGCGAAACACGGTAGCACTGCTGCACCGCGGCATCCGCGACCGCGCGGGCTTCGAACGCGGCCAGGTGCTCGGCACCCTGCCGATCGAGCGAAACCTCGGCCAGCGCCGTGAGCGAGACCCCCAGCTTGTCGGCGGACAACAGCGCGACATGCCGCTCGATCACGCCTTGGTCGGTCAGCCGCTTCACCCGGCGCAGGCAGGTGGCGGGCGAGACGTGGACACGAGCGGCCAGATCCTGGTTCGACAACGACGCGTCGGCCTGGAGCTGATCGAGGATTCGCCAATCGGTCGCGTCCAGGTCGCCATGGGTGAATGAATCTTCCATGAAATTATGAAGAATGATTGAAAATGCTAGTCATGCCCTAGTCTGAATGAATATTCCGCTGTAGCGTCAATTATGCAAGCCAACGCCAAAGGACGCTGTATACGATGCAGCCACTCTCCATCCGGTCCAAAGGCTCAGCCATGTGCGGCATCGTCGGCGCGGTCAGCTTTTTTTGCATCGTTCCGATCCTCGTCGAGGGCCTGAAGCGGCTCGAATACCGCGGCTACGACTCCTGCGGCGTCGCGATCCACGACGGCCGCGGCCTGCGCCGGGCGCGCAGCACGGCGCGTGTCTCCGAGCTGATGCATCAGGTCGAGCTCGAGCGGCTCAGCGGCACCACCGGCATCGCCCACACCCGCTGGGCGACGCACGGCGCGCCGGTGGTGCACAACGCGCACCCGCACTTCAGCCAGGGCCCGCGCGCGACCGACATCTCGGAAGGCCGGATCGCCTTGGTGCACAACGGCATCATCGAGAACCACGAAGAGCTGCGCGAAGAGCTGCAGGGCCGCGGCTACCTCTTCAACAGCCAGACCGATACCGAGGTCATTGCCCACCTCGTCGATTCGCTCTACGACGGCGATCTCTTCGAAGCCCTGCAGCGCGCCACCCTGCGCCTGCGCGGCGCCTATGCGCTGGCGGTGTTCTGCCGCGACGAGCCGCACCGCGTGGTCGGTGCACGCCAGGGCTCGCCGCTGGTGCTGGGCCTGGGCGAGGACGGCGAGAACTTCATCGCTTCCGATGCGATGGCGCTGGCCGGCGTGACGGATCAGATCATCTACCTCGAAGAGGGCGATGCGGTCGACCTGCAGCTCGGCAAGCACTGGATCAGCGCGCGCACCGCCGCCGGCGGCTATGCACCGGTGCTGCGCGAGGTCCGGACGGTGCATGTGCACAGCGGCGCAGCCGAACTGGGCCCCTATCGGCACTACATGCAGAAGGAGATCTTCGAGCAGCCGCGTGCCGTGGCCGACACGCTCGAAGGCATCGAGGGCGTCACGCCGGAGCTGTTCGGCGACGGCGCCTACCGCATCTTCAAGGAAGTCGATCAAGTCCTGATCCTGGCCTGCGGCACGAGCTACTACTCCGGCTCGGTCGCCAAGTACTGGCTGGAGAGCATCGCGAAGGTGCCGACGAGCGTCGAAGTCGCGAGCGAATACCGTTATCGCGACAGCGTGCCGAACCCGCGCACCCTGGTCGTCACGATCACCCAGAGCGGCGAGACGGCGGACACCCTGGCGGCGCTGAAACATGCCCGGGCGCTCGGCATGCGCCACACCTTGACGATCTGCAACGTCGCGACCAGCGCGATGGTGCGCGAGTGCGAGCTGGCCTACATCACGCGCGCCGGCATCGAGATCGGCGTGGCCTCGACCAAGGCCTTCACGACCCAGCTGACCGGCCTCTTCCTGCTGACGCTGGCGCTGGCCCAGGTGCGCGGCCATTTGAGCGACGATGCCCAGGCGGCCCATCTGAAATCGATGCGCCATCTGCCGGTGGCCCTGCAGGCCGTGCTCGCGCTCGAGCCGCAGATCATCGCCTGGGCCGACGAGTTCACGCGCAAGGAACACGCGCTCTTCCTGGGGCGCGGCCTGCACTATCCGATCGCGCTCGAGGGCGCCTTGAAGCTGAAGGAGATCAGCTACATCCACGCCGAAGCCTACCCCGCCGGCGAGCTGAAACACGGCCCGCTCGCGCTGGTGACGAGCGCAATGCCGGTGGTCACCGTGGCGCCGAACGACACCCTGCTGGAGAAGCTGAAGAGCAACATGCAGGAAGTGCGTGCGCGCGGCGGCGAGTTGTACGTGTTCGCCGATGCGGACACGCATATCCGCAACGAACCGGGCGTGCACGTGATCCGCATGCCGGAGCACTACGGGGCGTTGTCGCCGATCTTGCACGTGGTGCCGCTGCAGTTGCTGGCGTATCACACGGCGTGTGCGCGGGGGACGGATGTCGACAAGCCGCGGAACTTGGCGAAGAGCGTGACGGTGGAGTGAGGTGCGAACTTTCGTCAATTGTTGTGGGCTCTAGCCCTTGACGCACACCACCTGCTTCAGCGTGTGCACCACGTCGACCAGGTCGCGCTGCGCCTCCATCACCGCGTCGATGTCCTTGTAGGCCGCGGGCGTTTCGTCGATCACGTCCTTGTCCTTGCGGCATTCGACGCCCTCCGTCGCGGCGCGGTGGTCGGCCAGCGTGAAGCGGCGCTTCGCTTCGCCGCGGCTCATCACGCGGCCCGCGCCATGCGAGCAGCTTTCGAAGCTGTCTGCGTTGCCCTTGCCGCGCACGATGTAGCTGCGCGCGCCCATGCTGCCGGGGATGATGCCCAGCTGCCCGGCCTTCGCGTTCACCGCGCCCTTGCGGGTAACGTACACGTCTTCGCCGAAATGGTGCTCCTTCTGCACGTAGTTGTGGTGGCAGTTCACCGCTTCGGTGTGGCTCTGGAAGTTCTTGCGGATCACCGTCTTCGCGGCTTCGATCACGCGCTTCATCATCACCTCGCGGTTGATGGCGGCGAACTTCTGCGCCCAGCCGACGGCGCGAACGTAGTCGCCAAAGTAGCGGTTGCCTTCCTCGAAGTAGGCCAAGTCGCGATCGGGCAGATTCGCCTGATGGCGCATTGCGTCCTGCTTCGCCAGCTCGATGAACATCGTGCCGATGAAGTTGCCGACGCCGCGCGAGCCCGAGTGCAGCATGAACCAGACGAAGCTCGCCTCGTCGAGGCATACCTCGATGAAGTGGTTGCCCGTGCCCAAGGTGCCCAGGTGGTGGATGTGGTTGGTCTTCTCCAGCTTGGGGTAGTCGCGGCACAGGTCCTTGAACTCGGGCGCCAGCTGCGCCCACGCGGTGTTGACCGATCCCGGCGCCTTCTGCCACGCGCCCGGGTCGCGGCTGCCGGGTTGGCGGCCATGCGGCACCGTACGCTCGATGGCCGAGCGCAGCGGCCCCAGGTTGTCGGGCAGGTCCTGCGCCGTCAGCGTCGTCTTGCAGGCGATCATGCCGCAGCCGATGTCCACGCCCACCGCGGCCGGGATGATGGGCTTGATGGTCGGGATCACCGAGCCGACGGTGGCGCCGATGCCGAAGTGCACGTCCGGCATCGCCGCGATGTGCTTGAAGACGATGGGCAGGCGCGCGGCGTTGGTCAGCTGGCGCTTGGCCGCGTCTTCGACCGGCACGCCGCGCGTCCACATCTTCAGCGGCACGCCGCCTGGCACGTCCTCGTGGATGTGGTTGGTCTCCATGTTGATCCTTCCTCGCGTCACTGCACGCACCCTCGGCGCGCAGCCTCCGCATAGTCCTTGAGTTCCCGATCGTTCTTGTCGATCGAGCGGATGAACGCCTCGATGGTTCCGTCGATGAGGTCTTGTCGTTCGAGATCGCGCCCACAGTGGCCGATGCCGTGCAGCGCCGCCACCTGCACTTCGCGGCAGGGCACGTCCAGCATCTCGTGCAGGACCTGCCAGACTGCATCGCGCCAGCGAGGCTCGTGCCGCACGTTCCAGAACGTGGGCCAGACGTCGAACCACATGTAGCAGACATAGGTCAGCCGACCCGCCGATGCGCCGATAGGCACTTGCAGGGGCGCCAGCCGCGGCCCAATGCATTGCCGCCACAAGGCCGGCATGGCCTGCATCATGCGCATGGCCTCGTCGAGCGGCACGCTCGCATCGATGGCCGCGAACGGCACGTTGCTGACGGCATTGCTCATCACGTAGTTCAGGCCCATGCCGACCTGTTCGTCGCTATAGGCGGCCAGGTCGACGCCTGCATGCGCGAAGAGCACGGTCTGGATGCGCGTCCACTCCAGCGGGGTAGCCTCGAAATCCGGCTCGTCGATGTTCCAGAACCACTCCTGTGCCTGCGCTTCAGGAACCGGGCGGTCGAACAGGTAGCGCAGCGCGGCCGCATACAACTCCGGTGCGAGTCCCACGCCCTGTGGGCTCCAGTCCGGCGACAGCGCGAGACGGCGCCGCTGTGCGGGTGTGAGTCTCTTGGTCTTCATGGTCTTGCTCGATTGTTGGTTGTACTGGTACGGTATGCGTTCCGCGAACGCATCTTCCGTCTCAACGCCTGTCGGTGTAGGCGGCTGATGGCGCGAGCGCGAAAGCCGCGGAGGGTTGCGTCGGCGGCTGCCAGATGTGAGGAAGGATCGACGCGAGGTCGGCGTTCTTCAACGTCGGCAGCCGCTCGAACACGTCCTTCAGGTACGCCCAGGGATCGTGTCCGTTGAGCTTGGCCGACTCGATCAAGCTCAGCACATTGCCGGCGCGTTCGCCAGCCTGCTGCGAACCGACGAATAACCAATTGCGGCGGCCTATCGCCAGCGGACGAATTGAGTTTTCGGCGGCATTGTTGTCGATAGGCACGTTGCCGTCGTCCAGGAAGTGGATGAGCCCCTTCCAATTGCTCAGCGAATAGTCGATGGCCTTGGCGGTCGCGTCCGCCTTGGCCAGGGCCTGGCGCTTCGCCACGAGCCAGGCGTGCAACGCCTCGACGATCGGCAACGAGTGCTGCTGTCGAAGCAGTTGTCGTGCAGCGGGCGCAAGTTCGCGCGTCTCGCGCTCGATCTCGTAGAGCTTGGCGATCAGGGCGACCGCCTGCCCGGCAATCTCGCTGCCGGTGTCTCGGTGCGCTTCGAACAGTTTTCGTCTGGCGTGAGCCCAGCAAAGCGCCGCGGTCACGCCACCTCGGTGCGAGGCGTGATATCCCGAGTAATCGTCGGTGACCAGCGTGGCGCTGAAGTCGGCCAGCACGCGCCGCGGATGCTCGCCCGAGCGGGAGTTGCAGAAGTCGTAGTAGACCGCGCGCTGCGACACGAAGTTGGTCGTGCGATACACCCACACATAGGCCTTCTTCGTCTTGCCCTTGCCTGGCGCGAGCAGCGACACGGGCGTCTCGTCGACATGGATCACGCCGTGGCTGAGGATGTACGCCTTGAGCGCTGCAACCAGCGGCGCCAAGCGGACGCCGCAGATGCCGAACCATTGCGCCATGCTCGAGCGCGGGATGTGCACGCCAGAGCGAGCGTAGATCTCGGTCTGGCGGTATAGCGGCAGATGATCATCGTGCTTGGCCACGGCCACTTGCGCGAGCAGGCCCGGCGCGGGAATGCCTTTGTCGATCATCTGCGCGGGCATCGGCGCGGCCTGAATCGTCTGGCAGCAAGCGCAGGCGTATTTGCCGCGGACATGGCGCAGCACGAAGAACTGGGCAGGCACGCAGTCGAGTTGCTCGCTGACCTCTTCGCCGATGCGCTTGAATGCCTCGCCGCAGGCGCAGTGCGTCTGCTCGAGCTCGTGGTGACGCTCGACGCGCGGCAGGCTCGCCGGCAACGCCTGGCGAACCGCCTGACGCTTGGCCGGCGGTGCCGAGGCGGCAGGCTTGCGTGCCTGTTGCGCCGCGATGTCTTCGAGCAAGGTATCGGCCAGGATGGCGTCGAAGAGCACCGCCTGGGTGGTCGTGTCCAGGCTCTCGCTGGACGAGCCGAAGCGCCAGCGCTTCAGGCGCGCGACCTCGAAGTTCAGCGCCGCATTGCGGGTCTTCTCGAACCGCAGTTCGGCTTGCATGCGCTCGAACAATTCGCGCGACACCAGAACCGACTCGCCAGCATCGCCGGGCGATGCATCGGGTGTCGTTGGGAGCGTGTCTTGGAGCATTGCAGCCATCGTCCCTCGCGCGCACGCGCGAGGCAACGCAGACTTTCGCCAATGGACAGCAGCGCCATTGACCACCTCGAATCGAGCGCATGTCAGTTCACCGTTATTGGCTGAGGATGCGGTGCGCTCAGACGTTGCCACGGCAGCCCCGCAACGAGCCAATCGAACTGCTCGCGCGTGAGTTCGAGCGCGCCCGTGTTGTCGCGCGGCCAGGCGAAGCCGCCGGCTTGCAGGCGGCGCGTGCACAGCCACATGCCGACACCGTCATAGACCAGCACCTTAAGTCGGTCGGCGCGCCGGTTCGCGAACACGTAGGCGTGATGCGCCCGCGCTCCGTCCGCAAAGCCGCGCAGCACTTGCGCTAGCAAGATGTCGATGCCCCCGCGCAGGTCGCTCGCACCGAGCGCCAGCCAGATCATCTCGATGCGCATCATCGGCTGACCTCGCGCAGCCAGGCGGCAAGCTCGCGCGCGTTCGCGACGGGCCAGTGCAACTCGATGCGCGTCGGTCCGGCATGCAGCTCGATGCGCACCGTCGCGGCGATCGCCGCAGGCACACGCGCGGCAACAAAGCCGCCGACCTTGGGCGCGGGAGCTGAAGCCGACACCCCATCCAGCCGCGCCCGCCAGCGCTGCGCGTGGGCACACCAGCTCGACAACGCCCTCAGCGGCACGCCGTTCGCCTCGGCCCACGCGTTGCCCTTCAACCCCGACGCCCGGTATGCCGCTACCTGCTCCAGGCAGCGCTCCATCCTCTCTCGATCCATGCTCACCTCACTTGGTCCGTTGACATCACGGATGCAAGGTTCTCAGCTCCCTCGGCTATGCGAAAGATGGATTGCCGGAACGTTTACCGTGCGCTGCCTGCTGCGCCACACCGAGATGAAAACTGGTACCCGCGGATGGGAACGATCCATCGACCACCGCCTTATCAAGACGGTGCTC
>Ga0207671_10003769_pt1 | contig 14906 bp, 3 predicted proteins | sample KBSC24metaG_FD_184352 | JGI IMG/M metagenome (GOLD analysis project Ga0207671, IMG submission 184352) | Corn rhizosphere microbial communities from Kellogg Biological Station, Michigan, USA - KBS C2-4 metaG (SPAdes) (version 2) | ecosystem: Host-associated > Plants > Roots > Rhizosphere > Soil... | reverse complement strand
GCGCTCTCCTTCGAAAAGGTCGTGTCAGCTGTACAGTCCGATCGCGATGCCAGCCGCAGCCCGTTGTTCGACGTCCTGTTCGTCCATCACGGCGAGGTTCGATCCACCGATCGCGACCGGGGCGTATTCGAACGGCTGAGATGGAGTGCCCCGGTGACGCGGTACGACATCGAGTTGTCCACCACCATGCAGGATGGCCGGCTCCAATGCGTGTTCACCTACCGGACCGACTTGTTCGAACACTCGACCGTCGCCGGCATGGCACAGACGTTCGTGCGGCTGGCTGAGCTGGCGGCGGCTGATCCCGAAGCACCGCTGAGCCGCCTGTCACTGGCGGACCGGCCTGACGGATCCGATGCCGAGCACAGCCACGCGACGCACGCGCCGGTGGAAAACCCCACACTGGGCGGCGTCTTCGAGCGTCATGTCGCGCTTCGACCGGACGCGGTAGCGGTGCTGTGGGAGCACGGCTCGCTGACCTACGAGGTCCTCAACCAGCGAGCCAACCGGCTCGCACGGCTCCTCGCAGACCGTGGAGTCGGCCACGAGGACGTGGTCGGCGTCTGCATCGAACGGCACCAGCCTGAAGCCGTCGTCGCGCTGGTGGCCATCGCGAAGCTCGGCGCGGTGTATCTGCCCTTGGCGACCGACGATCCGCAGGAACGCATCGAGCGGACACTGAGCGACGCCGGTGCCGATTCGGTTCTGCTCGGACCGTATCTGGAACCGTTGCGCGCCGACGGGGTGAAGGTGCTCACCGCCGATGTCTGGTCTGATCTCGCGAACTGGCCGGACGATGATCTCGGGATGGTCGTGGACCCGGATCAGCTGTTGTGTCTGCTCTACACCTCGGGGTCGACAGGGGATCCCAAGGGAGTCGCGCACAGCCATCGTTCGCTGCTGGCTGCGCTGATGAACCACCGGTTCGGCGGCGGATCGCCGACCTCCATGCTTTCCCACAGCCGGATCACTTTCGATGTCGCGGTCTTCGAATTCCTGGTTCCACTAGTGTCCGGTGGCCGGGTGGTGTTGGCTCCGCCCGGGGTTTCGGATGTCTTCACCCTGCAACAGGCGATCGTTTCAGGCCGGCCGGACAAAGTGTGGATGACGGCGGGCTTGTTTCACATCGTCGCGGAGGAACTCCCTGAGGTCTTTCAGGGGGTCGGTGAGGTGTGGGCGGGGGGCGATGTGGTGTCCCCTGACGCGGTAGCCCGCGTTCAGCAGGCCTGTCCGCAGGTCCGTGTAGTCAACGGCTACGGTCCCGCCGAGGCGACGTTCGCGACGTCGTTCGCAGTCCCGTCGCCGGTCGACACGACGTCGCCGCTTCCCATCGGGCGTCCGTTCGAGCATGTTCAGTGCAGGGTGCTGGGCAGCGGGCTGAGAGAGGTGCCGGTCGGGGCGATCGGCGAGCTGTACATCGCCGGCGCGGGCGTGGCACGTGGCTATCACGGCAGGCCCGAGTTCAGTGCCGAACGCTTTGTCGCCGATCCATACGGGTCTTCGGGCAGTCGGATGTACCGGTGCGGCGACCTCGTCCGGCGCCTGCCAAGCGGTGATCTGGAGTTCATCGGCCGCAACGACCAGCAGGTGAAGATCCGTGGTTTCCGGATCGAGACAGGCGAGGTGGAAAAGTGCCTGGTGTCGGATCCTTGTGTTGCTCAGGCCACCGTCGTGGCGGGCGTGGACACTGCGGGAGTCAAGCGGCTCATCGCATACGTCGTCGTGCGTGAGGGCGCCAGTATCGACCTGTCGAGGCTGCGCCACCGCGTGACGGCAACACTGCCGGGCTACATGGTGCCGGCAGTGATCGTCCTGCTGGAGTGCCTGCCGCTCACCCCCTCGGGCAAGGTCAACCGGCGGGCGCTTCCCCAGCCGGACCTCCACAGTGACGCTCAGATCTCGCAGGCAGCGCGTAGTCCGCGCGAAGAGATGCTGTGCTCGATGTTCGCGGACATCCTCGGGGTGCGATCCGTAGGGGGCTCGGAGGACTTCTTCGGACTCGGCGGTGATTCGCTACTGGCTATCCGGCTGGTCGGACGCATCAGAGCCTTGTTCGCGTTCGAGGTCCCGGTGCGGGTGGTGTTCGAGTACCCCACGGCTGCCCAGCTGGCCTTGCTGCTCGACCGGTCAGCTGGTGGAAGACCCGCCGTCGAGCCGCGTCCGCGGCCTGTCCGCAGCCCGCTGTCGGCTGCCCAGCGACGTTTGTGGTCCATCGATCGGCTGCGAGGGCCGAGCACGGCATACAACATTCCCTTGGTTCGTCGTCTGACAGGTCGGCTCGACGTCGACGCGCTGCGGTCGGCGCTCCAGGACGTCGCGCTACGTCACGAGCCGCTGCGTTCAGTTTTCGGTGTCCATGACGGACAACCCTATCGGCGGGTCGTCGAGCCTGCCGTCGCGTTCGACATCGTCTCCGTCGCCGAGAATGAGGTGGAGGCCATGATCGAAGAGGGCTGCCGATACACCTTCGACCTGTCGGTCGAGACGCCGATCCGTGTCCGTCTCTATGCCGTCGGCGCCGCCGAGCACGTGCTTCTCGTCCTGTTCCACCACATCGGTATGGACGGCGGCTCGACGCGGCCGTTCCTCGCAGACCTCGCGACGGCGTACGCGGCGCGGATCCAAGGCAACGCACCTCGGTGGACGCCTCTGGCCGTCACATACGCCGACTACTGCGCGTGGCAGCAGGAACTTCTCGACGAGACCGGCGAACTCTCCGCGAGGCAGGCCGACTACTGGCGGGATACGCTGGCTGACCTTCCCGACGAGCTGGCGCTGCCCACTGACCGTCCGCGGCCGTCGCAGCCGAGCGGGGTCCGAGGCCAAGTGCCCATTCCGCTGGCGCCGGGAGTCTCGAAGCGTCTTCGGGAGCTGACAGCACGGACCCAGTGCACTGTGCACATGGTGCTCCAGGCTTCCGTCGCGGTTCTTCTGTTCCGGCTCGGGGCCGGGGCGGACATCCCGCTGGGTCGAGTCAGCCCGGGCCGCGTCGAGGAGGCCCTCGACGATCTCGTCGGGTATCTCGTCAACACCCAGGTACTGCGCCACCGGATGTCCGCAGACCTGACATTCACTGAGGTACTGGCGCAGACGCGGACGGCGGATACGGAGGCATTCGACCACCAGGACCTGCCGTTCGAGCGTGTCGTCGAACTCCTCGACCCACCCCGGCATGCCGGACGCCACCCGCTGTTCCAGGTCGCCGTCACCCATCGGGCGGCAGTATCGGACACGGTGGCTCTGCCGGGCCTGCACATCAGGGGTGCGGACCTGGCAGGCCCGGTCTCCGAGTTCGATCTCACCTTCGCCTTCCGAACCGAGGGATCGGGCGACATGGCAGGTCGGTTGGAGTACAGCGCCGACTTGTTCGACCCGTCGACCGCGCAGACCATGGCCCGGTCGCTGGGACGGCTGCTCGAAACCTGTGTGGCCACCCCTGACCGGCCGATCGGCGACACCGTTCTGTTGGCCTTGACGTAGACCTTCGTACAAGACGCAGCAGGTCGGCCGGGCGCTGTTCATCATGGGCGACCTTCTGGCGATAAGGGTTCCAACAGTAATCTCGGATAGGGAGCCTCCATATTCTGATATCGACCGAGTTGATGTCGAGCAGGCTGAGTTTCATATAGGCGAGTCGCATGTCGAAGCGCATTGAAGAGAGGACTGGGCGAAGCGATGATCAGTGCCGAAAACACGAAGCGAAATACTGAGGAAGCTCCTCCCCGCCTCCGTCGTGTACGGGCGCTCGATGTCAAATATCTTGACGATGCCCCGGTCCGTCCCGCACTGGTGGCGCAAACACCTCCGGAACGGGTGCCCTTGTCTTTTGCGCAGGCTCGCCTGTGGTTCTTGAACCAGCTGGAAGCCGGGGCCGCCTACAATGTGTCGTTCGCACTGCGGTTGTCAGGGGCCTTGGACGGCGAGGCAATGGAGGCGGCGCTAGCCGATGTCGTGGGTCGGCATGAAACGCTGCGGACAGTGTTCCCCGAGATGGACGGAGAGCCGTGCCAGCAGGTGCTGGATGAAGCCGCGGTATCCCTCGATGTAGCGAAGGTGGAAATTCGCGAGGGCGATCTGGAACGGGAGCTGTCCGCCGCCACGCGCGGGTGTTTCGACCTGCTTTCGGAGGTGCCGATCCGAGCCTGGTTGTTCATGCTCGGCCCCGAGGAACACGTACTGTTGTTGGTCATTCACCACATTGCTTGTGACGGTTGGTCGCTCGGTTCGCTCCGGCCGGATCTGTCGAGAGCCTATGCGGCGCGCAGGGATGGCAGAGCACCGGAATGGACAGAACCGCCGCTGAAATACTCGGACTACACGCTCTGGCAACGTGAACTCCTCGGCGATGCGGAAAACCCGAGGAGTCTCATCAGTACACAGCTGAGGTACTGGAAGGACGTTCTGGCGGACCAGCCGGATCAGCTGCAGCTTCCCGTCGACCACGTCCGCCGCGCTGCGGATGCTCCAGGCGGTCTGATCCACTTCGACGTGGACCCGCTAGTGCACGCAGGGCTGGTGGCGTTGGCCCGACAGTGCCGGGTCACGCTGTTCATGGTGGTGCAGGCAGCGGTCGCGGTGTTGCTGTCGCGAATGGGCGCGGGCACTGATATCCCGCTTGGGAGCCCGATAGCCGGCCGGACCGATGACAAACTCGCCGACCTGGTCGGGTTCTTCGTCAACACCATCGTTCTGCGCACCGACGTATCGGGGGATCCGACGTTCCAAGAGGTACTGGCGCGGGTGCGAGACTTCGACTTGGCTGCCTTCGCCCACCAGGACGTGCCCTTCGAGACCGTCGTCGGAGCGGTCAACCCGCAGCGGGTGGCGGGCTCCAATCCCCTGTTCCAGGTAAGCGTCGCGCTGCAGAACGTCGTCGAATCGCGGAACGACTTCGCCGGGCTCACGTCCGGCCCCGTGCGGACGTCCTCCGCCGCGGCGAAGTTCGACCTGTCGTTCGTCCTCAGCGAGCGGGCGACGGAGGCCGGCGTGCCCGGGCGGTTCGGCGGGGTCCTGGAGTACCGGTCGGATCTGTTCGATCGCGGTACCGCCGAAGAGTTCGTGACGCGGCTGGTGCGAGTCTTCGAGGCGGTGATCGCCGAGCCCGGACGTCCGGTCTCCCAGATCGATCTTTTGGGCGGCGATGAGCGGCACCGGCTGCTGGAGGAATGGAACGATACTGATTTCCCGGTCCCGGCCAAGACCCTGCCGGAGTTGTTCCAGGCCCAGGTCGGGCGGACTCCGAACGCTCCGGCGGTGTCGTGTGACGACGTGGTGCTGAGCTATGCCGAGCTCGACGAGCGAGCGAACCACTTGGCCGGGGTGCTGATCGAGAACGGTGTCGGGCCGGAGTCGGCGGTGGCGGTTCTGATGCCGCGCTCCGTCGATCTCCTGGCGGCGTTCCTCGCGATCCTCAAGGCCGGTGGCTTCTACGTGCCGATTCCGGCGGCGTTCCCGGTATCGCGCATGTCGTTCGTGCTCGACGAAGTCGGTGCGCGCGTGCTGATGGTCGACAGCTCGACGATGTCGCACGAATTCATCGACGCGGCGGTCGACCGTGGTGTGACCGTGCTGGACGTGGATTCCGCGACACCGGTGTCCGCGAAGACCGGTGATATCGGCCATCCAGGAGCGCGAACAGTGAAGGCTGCGCAGGACCGCCAGTTCGAGAAAAGCCCGCCGAGATCGAGCGGTCAGCTCGCTTACGTCATGTACACGTCCGGTTCGACGGGGATCCCCAAAGGCGTCGCCGTCACCGACGCGAATGTGGCAAGTCTCGCGCTCGACCGCGGGTTCGGCATCCAGCGGCATGACAGGGTTCTGTTCCACGCGCCGCACGCGTTCGACGCGTCGGTCTACGAGATATGGGTACCGCTGCTGGCCGGCGGACTCGTGGTCGTGGCGCCGCCCGGAGACCTGGACGCGGCGTCGCTTGAGACCTTGATCTCCCGAGAGAGGGTTACTGCCGTGCACGTCACGGCCGGCTTGTTCCGCGTGGTGACGGAAGAACGCCCTGAGATCTTCGCCGGCGTCCGGGAAGTGCTCACCGGCGGCGATGTCGTGCCGGCGAGCACGGTGGGCCAGCTCCTGGAACGGTGTCCGGATGTCGTGGTGCGGCACTTGTACGGGCCGACCGAGACGACGCTGTGCGCAACACAGTTGGCGGTGCGACGGGGGCACGAGTTCGAATCCTCGCTTCCGATCGGGCGGCCGCTGGACAACACGCGCGTCTACGTGCTCGACGCCTTGTTGCGGCCGGTGCCTGTCGGCGTGAGCGGGGATCTCTACATAGCCGGTTCCGGACTTGCCCGTGGATACGTCAAGGCCCCGGCCACGACCGCTGAGCGCTTCGTCGCCGATCCGTTCGGTAGACCGGGGTCACGCATGTACCGCACTGGTGACCTGGCTCGATGGAACCGTCTAGGAGAGCTGGTTTTCGCAGGGCGTTCCGATGAGCAGGTCAAGATCCGGGGATTTCGGGTGGAGCCCGGTGATGTCGAAGCCGCGCTGGCCGGCCATCCGGACATTTCGCAGTCTGCGGTGACCGTCCGCGAGGACCAGCCAGGCGACAAACGTCTTGTGGCCTACGTCGTCGAGACACTCCCAGGAGCTGTCGACCCGGACGAAGTACGGCGCTTCGTGGCGGGGGTTCTGCCGGGATACATGGTGCCGAGCGCGGTGGTGGTGGTCGGGTTTCTGCCCCTGACCTCGAATGGGAAGCTGGATCGCCGGGCGTTGCCGAAGCCTGGTCTTCCAGCGGCGTCCTCTGGGCGCTCGCCGCGATCGGTGCGCGAGGAGATCTTGTGCGGGTTGTTCGCCGAGGTGTTGGGGCTGGAGCGGGTCGGGATCGACGACCGGTTCTTCGACCTCGGCGGGCACTCATTGTTGGCAACGCGTCTGGTGTCGCGAGTGCGTTCGGTGCTGGGAGTGGAGATCTCGGTCCGGACGTTGTTCGAGGAGCCATCGGTGGCCGGACTGGCGCAGCGGCTCGATGAGGACGCGGCGGTTCGTCCCGCGCTGGTGGCGCTGACTCGTCCGGAGCGGATGCCTTTGTCTTTCGCGCAGGCTCGTCTGTGGTTCTTGAACCAGGTGGACGCCGGGGCCGGCTACAACGTGCCGTTCGCTGTTCGGCTGTCCGGAGCCCTGGATGTCAGGGCACTGGAAGAGTCGCTCGCCGATGTCGCGGGCCGCCATGAAACGCTCCGGACGGTGTTTCCCGAGGTGGACGGAGAGCCGTGCCAGCGGATACTGCGGGGCTCCGCAGCGCGCCCAACCCTGGTGGTGGTGCCGACCGGGGCCGATGAAGTCGAGGAACGAATCGCCGCTGCTTGCCGGCGAGGCTTCGACCTGACAGTGGATCTTCCCATGCGGGCATGGCTGTTCGCGGTGGGTCCGGAGGACCACGTGCTGCTGCTGGTACTGCACCATGTGGCTTGCGACGGCTGGTCCGAGGTGCCGTTGCGTCGGGATCTGGCTGAGGCTTATCGGGCGCGCCGGAACGGCTCGCGTGGCGTCCGACCAGGGCTGCCGGTGCAATACGCTGACTACGCCTTGTGGCAGCGACAGCTTCTGGGCGACTCGGACGATCCGGAGAGCTTGGCGGGCCGTCAGCTCGAGTTCTGGGCGCACAACCTGTCCGACCTGCCCGTGCAACTGGACCTGCCCTTCAACCGAGCACGCCCGGCTTCGGGCGGCGCACCGGGCGGCAGCATCCCCTTCCGGTTGTCCGCGACCACCCACGCCGGGCTGCTGTCGCTGGCCCGATCGAGCCGGGCCACGCTGTTCATGGTGGTGCAGTCCGCTGTAGCGGTGTTGCTGTCGCGCCTGGGTGCCGGGACCGACATTCCGCTGGGCAGCCCGATCGCCGGCCGGACAGACGATGCCCTCGACGATCTCGTCGGCTTCTTCATGAACACCTTGGTCCTGCGGACCGACGTATCGGGGAACCCGACCTTCGCGGAGCTGCTGGAGCGGGTACGGGAGGCGGATCTGGCCGCCTATCAGCACCAGGACTTCCCTTTCGAAGCGCTGGTCGAAACGCTCAACCCGGAACGCTCCATGACCCGGCATCCTCTGTTCCAGGTGCTGGTCACACTACAGAACAACGCCGAGGCGTCATGGGAGCTGGACTCCTTGGAGACGGTGCCCATGAGGACGAGCACGGATACGGCGAAGTTCGATCTGTCGTTCCAGTTCAGGGAACTCAGAGACGACGAGGGAGACACCCGCTACCTGGGCGGAGCGGTGGAGTACCGATCCGATCTGTTCGATCCAGACACGGTCGAGGACTTCGTCACGCGCTTGTCGGCGCTGTTGGACGCGGTGGCGAAGGACGCGGGGGTCAGAGTCGGCCAGATCGACATTCTCACGGCGCCAGAGCGTGAGCGGCTGCTGGTGGCGTCGAGCGGTGCTGATCAGCCGCTTGACGACGTGACCCTGCCTGGACTGTTCCAGGCGAAGGCCGCCCGGTCGGCGGAGACTATCGCCGTGGTCTGCGATGGAGCGTCGCTGACCTACGGCGAGCTGAACTCGCGAGCCAACCGGCTGGCCCACCTGCTGATCAGCCGAGGCGTGGGACCGGAGCAGGTCGTGGCGTTGGCGGTGGGCCGCTCGACCGAAATGGTCGTCGCGCTGCTGGCGGTTCTCAAGACGGGGGCGGCCTACCTGCCGATCGATCCCGCCTATCCGGCGGACCGGACGACATTCATGCTCGCCGACGCGGCACCGGCCGTCGTGCTGGCTTCGGCCACGCTGCCAGGAGCCTTGGTGGACACGACGTACCCCCAGATCCTGCTGGAGGAGGAAACCGGGGACTGGCCAGCGACTGACCCGACGGATGTGGACCGCGTCACCCCTCTGCGCTCGGAGCACCCGGCGTACGTGATGTACACATCTGGATCCACCGGGGTGCCCAAGGGCGTGGTGCTGCCCTGCCGGGTGCTGTCGAACCTCATCGCCTGGCATGCTTCGGTGTCGCCGGCCGAGCCCGGCCTGCGGACCGCCCAGTTCGCCGCGATCAGCTTCGACGTCTCGGCCGTCGAGATCCTGTCGACGCTGACCAGGGGCGGCTGTCTCGTCATTCCCAGTGATGACATCCGGCGCAATCCCGAAAGGTTCACCCAGTGGCTCACAGACAACCGGGTGAGTGAGCTTCACGCACCCAATGTCATGGTGGACGCGGTCTGTGAGGCGGCTGCTGAGGCGGGTCTTGTTCTGCCGGACCTTCGCGAGATCTCTCAGGGCGGTGAGGCGCTCGTATTGTCCGAGCGTGTCCGTGCCTTCCATCAGCTGGTGCCGGAGCGGCGGCTGCACAACCATTACGGTCCGACTGAGACGCACATCGTGACTGCGCACTCCCCGTCGGGCGACGTCCAGCACTGGCCCGCTACGGCACCGATCGGTCGGCCGATTCCCAATGCCAGGGCATATGTACTGGACCGCCATCTCGGGATGGCGCCGCGGGGAGTGACCGGCGAGTTGTACGCCGCCGGAGCTGTTTTGGCACGAGGCTACTGGCGTAAGCCTGGCTTGACGGCGGAGCGTTTTGTCGCTGATCCTTTCGGACCTGCCGGCTCTCGGATGTACCGCACCGGCGATCTGGCACGCTGGAACTCCGCCGGTGAGCTGGAGTTCTTGGGCCGAGCTGACGGACAACTGAAGATTCGAGGATTCCGGATAGAGCCGGGGGAGGTCGAGGCGGCGCTTCTTCGTCATCCCGATATCGCTCAGGCCGCCGTGGTGGCGCGCGAGGATCGGCCTGGCGATAAGCGGCTGGTCGGCTACGTGGTGCCGGTCTCCGGGCAGAACCTGACTCCTGCCGGCGTGCGGGAATTCGTCGCGGGGCTGGTGCCGGAGTACATGGTTCCCATGATCGTCGAGGTCGACCGTCTGCCGAAGACGCCCAGCGGGAAGGTGGACCGCCGTGCGCTGCCGGTGCCGGTGTTCGAGAGGTCGGCGCCGGTCAGGGAACCGCGCAGTCCGCAGGAGGCGATCCTGAGTTCCCTGTTCGCCGAGGTGTTGGGGGTGGACCGGGTCGGGGTCGATGACGACTTCTTCGACCTGGGCGGACATTCGCTGCTGGCCAGTCGTCTGACGTCGCGGATCCGCTCTGTGATGGGGACGGACGTGGGGATCCGCGCGCTGTTCGAGGCGCCGACGGTCGCTCGTCTGGCCGAACGCTTGGAAAGCGCGACGAACGACTCGTTCGCGACGCTGCTTCCGCTCAGGGCCGAAGGCAGCCTCCGCCCGATCCATCTCGTCCATCCGCTCGGTGGATTGAGCTGGTGCTACTCGCGACTCCTGCCGCACATCCCCAAGGAGCACCCGGTCTACGGTCTTCAGTCGAGCGGATTCGCTGCCGCGGATCAGAGGCCGGAATCTGTCCGGGACATGGCGCGCGCGTACATTTCGATGATCCGGCAAGTGCAGCCTGAGGGTCCCTACATGCTGGGCGGATGGTCGTTCGGCGGGACGGTCGCGCACGAGATGGCCGTGGCGCTGGAGGAGCTTGGCGAAGACGTGTCGCTCCTCGTGCTGTTCGACGCCGGCCCATCGCTGGGCAGGCGTCGGGGGAGTGGCGGGGAAGGGGCGGAAGAAGACTTCCTGGCACTCGTCGAGCAATCGATCCGGGGTATCGCGGGCGTGGGATCAGCTGTGGGCGAGATATCAGCTGAGTGCCTCAGCCAGCTGTCAGACATCGCCCGGCACACCATGCGGATCTTCGTAGACCATCAGTCGCGGATGTTCAGCGGAGGCATCGTCAGTATCCAGGCGGATGGCTCCCAAAGAATCCGAGATTCATTGGGGGTCGGCTGGACAGATTACGCGCGCGGCGATGTGAAGATCCATAACGTCGCCTGTTCCCACGAGGAGATGATGGAACCCATGTCGGTGCGGCAGTACGGACCGATCCTCCATGACCTGATCTCGGGATCGTGAGATGGCCATGACAAACGCTCGTATGCGAGACATGCGCGAGGGAGCCGAGCTCGACAAGGCGTCGATGGAGGAAGTCATCGGCGTGACGGTGGCCGGGTCGCCGCGTGCGCTGCTGACGCTCGACGACTATGCGCAGGCCGCGCGGCGATCCATGGAACCGGCGGTTTGGGATTTCATCGAGGGCGGTGCCGGGGATGAGCGCAGCCTCCGGGCAAACGTCAGCGCATACGATCGGATCGCACTCCGTCCGCGAGTATTGACCGGAGTTCATGACGTTGACACGTCCGTCTCCGTCTTCGGGAGGTCGTGGGCGGCACCCATCGGCATCGCGCCGCTCGCCTTCCATACGATTGCACACCCGGATGGTGAAATGGCCACCGTCCGTGCGGCCGGTTCGGCCGGCCTCCCGGTGGTGGTCAGCACCTTCGCCGGGCGCGAGTTCGGGGAGTTGGGCACTGCGGCGACTGCCCCGCTCTGGCTTCAGGTCTACTGCTTCCGCGATAGAACGGTGACACGTGAGGTAATCGAGCGTGCTGAACGGGCGGGATTCGAGGCGCTTGTTCTGACCGTCGACACCCCGTATCTCGGGCGACGGCTGCGGGACGTCCGCAACAGCTTCCGGCTACCGCGGGGCGTGAGGCCGGCCAACATTCCGGGCGCCGACTTTTCCTCACCTTCAGCTCACGCGCGTGCCGAACTGGACTCCCACCTCGACTGGTCTGTCGTTGAATGGTTGCGGTCCGTCAGTCGGCTACCGATTGTCCTGAAAGGAATCCTGACTCCCGAGGACGCGGTCCTCGCCCTCGGCGCGGGTGTGGACGGCATTGTCGTGTCCAATCATGGCGGACGGCAGTTCGCGGGTGCGCCCGCGGCGCTCGATCTGCTGCCTGATATCGCCGCCGCGGTGGATCACAGGTGTCCGGTGCTCGTCGACGGCGGCATCCGTCGTGGTACTGATGTCTTGGCGGCCCTGGCTTCAGGGGCCGATGCCGTATTGGTCGGCCGGCCGGTGCTGCACTCTCTGGCGATCGGCGGTTCGCCGAGCGTTTCGGACATGCTGCAGGTCCTGCTGGACGAGCTGACGGACGCGATGGTGTTCACCGGCGTGGAGTCTGTCGACCGTGTCGGAGCGGAGCTGGTCGCCGGCCATGGGCGGTTCGAGATCTCGCAGCCCGCTGTCTCGCATCGCACCCATCGTGAGCGGGCCTGTGATGGCGACGGGGCATTGCGGAAGGAGGCTCTCCACGGCAGTCTGGTCGATCCGCTCCTGGAATCGATGAACTTCCTCAACGAAGTCACCGGACGCTATCCGCAGGCCATCTCATTCGCGCCGGGGCGACCGTTCGAAGGCTTCTTTGATACCGAGGATGTGTTCGTCAACATTCGACGCTATCTGAGCCACCTTGAAGATCAAGGGCTGACGAAGGAGCAGATTCGCAACGTGATGTATCAGTACGGTCCGACTGCTGGAAACATACAGGAGATCATCGCTGATTCGTTGCGCGTAGACGAGGGTATCAGCGTCGACCCGCGGTGCATCGTCGTGACAGCGGGCTGCCAAGAGGCGATGTTTCTCAGCCTGCGCGCCATATTTTCGGACGCTGACGACGTACTTCTGGTCGCGGCCCCTTGTTACGTCGGTATCGCGGGAGCCGCACGCTTACTGGATATATCCGTAGTAGGGGTCGACGAACGTGACGGCGAAGGGATCAGGAGCGCCGACGTCGAGGCTGTGATTCTCGAACAGCTTGCCAGAGGCAAGCGCCCGCGAGCCTTCTACCTTGTGCCCGATCATTCGAACCCCTCCGGGAACACCATCGATCCGCCGGAGCGCCGCGCACTTGTCGAGATGGCGGCCCGCCACGATGTGCTGATCCTGGAAGACAGCCCCTATCGCTCGGTGAGCGTCGGCGTCCGCCACCCCACCCTCAAGGCCCTCGACCACGAGTGTCGCGTCGTCCATTTGGGGTCCTACGCCAAGAGCGCATTTCCTGGTGCCCGCATCGGCTTTGTCATCGCTGATCAGCAGGTGCGGGACGAAACCAGACGGACGACGGTACTGGCGGACGAAATCGCCAAGATCAAGAGCATGGTCACCGTCAACACCTCACCGCTGGGACAGGCGGCAGTGGCCGGCATGCTGCTCGGCGCAGGCGGTCGCCTTTCCGAGGCGACCGCTGCGATGTCAGAGCATTACGGCGAGGCACTGCGGACAACACTCGAAGCATTGGAGTGCCATCTCCCGCCGCGGCACCGTGAAGAACTCGGGGTGCACTGGAATACGCCGACCGGCGGCTTCTTCCTGACATTGCAAACACGCTTCCGCGCCGACATGGACGCCATGCGGCGCAGCGCCGAGCAGTTCGGCGTGATCTGGACACCAATGTCATACTTCCATCCAGGGGGTGGCGGAGATCAGGCGATTCGGCTGTCGTTCAGTTATCTCTCGCCACCCGATATCGAGCTGGGTATTGCCCGGCTGGCCAATTTCCTGGAGGCAGAGACTGCCCGCGCAGATACGCCGGCCTGTCCGGACGCCTATCGGCGACCGGTGGCGAAGGCGATGGGGGCTGTAGGGGCGTCGTCAGCCGTTGGCAGTCAGATCGATTGATCTTCAGACCCGGCCGTGGTGACGGTCCGGCATATGGCGGTGTTCTGTCTCGTGTGGTCTGGGCTGGAGTCGCTGTCGCCTGAGGACCTTCTCGCGCTGATCGCGCTTCAGCCGGTGAGTTTGAGACTCTGAAATGGGCCCGTTAAGGCGTCTGATCTGGACCCTCCTGGTGCGGTTGATGTCATCGGTGTGAGCATCTGATCTGGACCCGGGGTGGATCACTCGTTGGTGTCGGGTGCGTCTTCTATCGGGCTGCTGCGGGTAGACCGGCTGACGTTGTCGCTGTCGGGCTGCGCGGAGGGGCGGATTGGCGTCCAGGGTGGTGCGCCTGCCGATAATGTCATCCGGGCAGGTCAAGCGGCGTGTTGGTACTCGTGGATGATGCCGCCGAGTCGGTCGTGCCGGTGGATGTCGAGGTCGGTGATCTGCTGCGGGTCGGTGATCGGGGCGGGTACTGCACGCAGTGGCGCGGCCTGTTCGATCGCTTGGTGAGCGCGGAACCGGTTGTAGTGCGTCTCATACTCGTGCAGGGCGTGCAGCAGGTGGGGCTGGTTCCAGATCAAAGTGCGGTCCAGCAACTCGCGACGGCAGGTCTGTACCTACCGCTCCATAATCGAGTTCATCCGCGGCATGCGGATCCCGCTGAGCACGACCTGGATCCCGGCCTGTGCCAGGATTTCGTCGAACAGCGGCGGGAACTTCGCGTCTCGGTCCCGGATCAGGTACTTGACTTCGGCTCCGGCGTCTTCGAAGTCTATGACCAAGTTGCGCGCCGTTTGGGCGACCCTGGCAGCGGTGGGATGGGCCGTGGTGCCCAGCACGCGCACCCGTCGGGTGGCATGCTCGATAACAGCCAGGATGCACTGGCGCTGCCCGGTCAGCGTGACGGTCTCGATGAAATCGCACGCCGGCAGCGCGTCGGCCTGGCTGCGCAGGAACGCGGCCCAGGTGGTGGCGGTGCGCTCCGGTGCTGGGTTGATGCCCTCGTCCTTGAGGATCTCCCAAACGGTCGAGGCAGCGACCTTGAGCCCAAGGTGGCTAGTTCGCCGTGCACTCGGCGATAACCCCAACTCGGGTTCTCACGGACCAGACGCAGCACCAGCCGCCGGATCGAGGCAACCGTGCGCGGGCGTCCCGTTCGCCGGGGCCGACAAGTGTTGGCGTGGCGTTGGCGCATTAGATCGCGATGCCATCGCAACACCGTGTCCGGGCTGACGATCAGATGCAGCCGGCGAAGTGAATTACGGGGGAGGGGTTTGAGCAGTGCCGCAAGGAAGGCCCTGTCCTCGGGGGCGAACCTGGCCCTGTTCGAACCCAGCTGCCGCTGCAGGACCGCAAGCTGGTGACGCAGAGCCAAGAT
>Ga0207671_10003767_pt1 | contig 14911 bp, 10 predicted proteins | sample KBSC24metaG_FD_184352 | JGI IMG/M metagenome (GOLD analysis project Ga0207671, IMG submission 184352) | Corn rhizosphere microbial communities from Kellogg Biological Station, Michigan, USA - KBS C2-4 metaG (SPAdes) (version 2) | ecosystem: Host-associated > Plants > Roots > Rhizosphere > Soil... | reverse complement strand
GACCTTGTGGGCGGGCAGGTTGTCGAGCACGACGACATCGCCACGCCGAAGCGTGGGCGCGAGGACGTGCTGGACATAGGTTCGGAACGCATCGCCATCCTTCGCAGCATCGAGCACCCATGGTGCGGTCATGCCGGACAGGCGCAGCCCGACAATGAAGGTCATGGTCTTCCAGTGCCCAAAAGGTACGCTTCGCGGCAGCGCTCGCCCACCGGTGCCCAGCCATAGAGCCGCGCCATCTTGGTGTTCACACCGGTCTCGTCGAGGAAGACGAGCGCTTCAGGATCGATGAACGGCTGCGCCGCTCGCCACAGCTTGCGCCTCGACTTCCGCGAGTCCTCGCCGGGTGCGGAGACCCGGTGCGATCGGAGCGCGTAGATCGTCCCTGGGAAGAGGGTGGGTCTGTGGCGAGCATAACAATCTGACGCTGGTCTTGGTCTGCTCACGTTCGAATAGCACAATTATACCGGTCGAGGCTGCATCGGATTCAACGACCAAACAGCACTCCATCCTGCGTCCATGGCTCGGCCCCAATGCCGTCACACGAAGCGCCCAAGCGAACTGACGATCACGTTAATCAGACATCCATGACAGTGAAACAGTCTAATTGCGACCGCATGTCAATAATTGCGTTGTCAACGGTTATCGGTGGGGATATGAGTGGCGAATCGCGGACTTCAAAAAGAAGCCGTGCCGCAGGCGGTAGCGTTAACGATGAAGGGGATTGAATCGTGTCCAGACAATCAAAGGTTTATCTGCTCGGGACGACTGCCGCATTGATGGTGCTGCCGGTCGCGGCGCAGGCTCAGGTCGCTTCCGCACAAAGTGGCTCCGCACAGCCAGCGACTGTTACCGATCAGAGTGACGCTCAGCAGCCATCGCAACCTGAAGCTGGCCAGGCTGCTGGTCCGGACATCCTCGTTACCGGATCGCGCATCTCGCAGCGCGGTTACACGGCTCCCACCCCAGTCACCGTCGTTGATGCGGCCACGCTCACAAACGCAGCGCCTACGAATATTCCGGATGCTCTGAACAAGTTGCCGCAGCTGGCAAATTCGCGCAGCAACAATCAGAGTCCGGTCCTCGTGGCGAACCAGCCACAGGGAGGTAATTACCTCAATCTGCGCGGCATCGGTATCAACCGCGTCCTTGTCCTGCTGGACGGCCAGCGCCTCGCGCCGACCACCTTTGAAGGTGCGGTCGACACCAATATCCTTCCTCAGTTGCTGGTTAAGCAGGTCGACATTGTCACCGCGGGCGCGTCCGCAAGCTACGGCTCGGACGCCGTCACCGGCGTCGTCAACTTCATTCTCGACAAGAAGTTCACCGGCATCAAGGCGATGGCCACCGCCGGCATCACCGGCCGAGGCGACGATGCCTTCCAGCGTGTCGGCCTCGCTGCTGGCACCTCGTTGCTGGACGATAAGCTGCACCTCGAAGGCAGTGTCGAATACTATCGCAGCGCTGGTATCGACGCCGGCGGCAAGCTGGAGCGCGGGGCCGCTCGCACCCCGCTGGCGGTCGGTACGGTCGGCCTTCCCGGCGCGGCCGGGAGCGCCACCAACCCTTACACTACAGTATACAATACCCGCTTTCCCGCGCAGACGTTCGGCAGCGTGATCAACACCGGCCCGCTGGCTGGTAATGAGTTCCTCCCGGGCGGTGCTCTGGTACCATTAAACGCCGGAACCAAAACCGGGACCAGCGGGATCAACATCGGCGGCGATGGCGCCTACCACGATCAGATGTGGCTGACGCCGCGTGTGACCAATCGACAGGCGTTCGGCCGTGTCGGCTATGATTTCTCGCCGTCGGTGAGTGGCTACGTCTATGCCAATTATGCCTATTCCGATTTCAATCAGGTCAACCCCACCCAGTCGGTCAACGCGATCACCATCTATTCGGATAACGCTTTCCTGCAGCAGTCGCTGACCGCGGCGCAGCGCGCGCAGTTGGGCGCGACGCCGAGCTTTTCGATCGGGCGGCGTCTGGACGAGGATGGCGGCCTGAAGGTTCACGGAGCGACCAAGAACTTCACCACCGGCGCAGGCCTGGAAGGTAAGTTCGGCGGTGATTGGAAGTGGAACGTCAACTATACGCACAGCTATTCGCGCCTGACGATACAGCAGGACAACCAGATCCAGGTGCCGCGTTTTGCCGCAGCGGTGGACGCGGTTCGTGATAGCTCGGGCAATATCGTTTGTCGGGTCACGTTGACGAATCCGGGTCTTTATCCCGGTTGCGTCCCGATCAACCTGTTTGGCGTTGGCTCGCCGTCGGCCGCGGCGCTTCGCTATGTGTTGCAGCCGTCGTCCTTCACGGTCAAAAACACGCTCGACGACGTCAATGGATCTATCGCTGGCAGCCCATTCTCAACGTGGGCGGGGCCGGTGAGCGTCGTCGTCGGTGGTGAGTACCGCAAGGCGACCTTGAACCAGACCAGTACGGCCGATCCGGCCCTCCCGGTCGATTTCACCGGCGTGCGCTCGCCGATCGCAAACCGCCTCTTCAACAGCCAACAGGTCGGCGTCGGTGCGGGTTCGAACAATGTGAAAGAGGCCTTCGGCGAAGTCGCCATTCCGCTGCTGAAGGATCTGCCGTTCGCTGAGAAATTCGATCTCAATGGTGCGGTTCGCTACACCGACTATAGCACCAGCGGTGGGGTGACGACGTGGAAGGGCGGCTTCAATTACGTTCCGACCAAAGGAATCCGGTTCCGCGGCACGATCTCCCGCGATATTCGCGCGCCGACGCTGTATGAGCTGTTCGCGGGCACGCAGATCGCTCGGCAGACCTTCACCGATCGCCAGACGAACACGACCAACGAGCTTATCGTCGTCTCGGGCGGTAACCGCAATCTGAAGCCCGAGATTGCCAAGACCAAGACGGTCGGCATCATCCTTCAGCCGTCGTTCTTGCCCGGCTTCAGCGCATCGATCGATGCGTGGGAGATCAAGATCAAGGGCGGCGTAGGGGCAGTCGACGCGCCCACGGTCTTGAACCAGTGCTTCGCCAATGCGGCGTCCCCATTCTGCTCGCAGATCGTGCGCCCGATTTCGCCGACGGACACCTCGGCGGCGAATTTTCCGAGCCAGGTCAACGCGTTTAATATCAACCTCGCGAACGAGCTGTACCGTGGAATCGATTTCGACGTTTCGCAGCGGATCAAGATCGGTGCCGATACCAGGCTCGATCTCCGGTTGCTGGCGTCTTATGTTCCAAAGCGCAGCATTTCCACGTTGCCTACCGTTCCGACGCAGGAGCAAGCCGGTGGCATTTCGGTGAACGGGCCATATGGGTACCCAAAGCTCTCCGGCACCTTGCAGGCCGACCTGAGCCACGGGCCGTTCAATCTGTTCGTGGCAGAACGCCTCGTGGGGGCAATGGATCGTAACTGGAACCCGCTCCAGGTTTTCACCGAACATCATTATGGTCCCGTATATTATACCGATCTGACGGTATCGATCGATCTAGGGGCACTTGGCGGACGCAACACGGACGGCAGAAGCAACGCGACCCTGTTCTTCAACGTGAACAATCTCTTCGATCGGAAGCCTCCGGTGGTCGCGGACACGTCCAGCCCCGGACTGAATTTCCCGACGGCAATTGCGGTCTATGATGCCGTTGGCCGCTTTATGAGCGCTGGTGTCCGGATGCGCTTCTAACACGGCACTTTCATTGGAAGGGCGATCGGAGGGCAGGGGGTTATTCCTCTGCCCCAACCGCATCCGCTTCGGATTGTCGCATGCCGGTGTAAAGGCCTTCGCGCCGACGCGTCCCATCACTGCTGTGTCGCCCATTTGTGCGATGCTGCTCACCAGGGTCGCGAAAACCAGCGGCGCGATGATCATCTTGATCAGCGCAGAAAGAGCGTGGTCCCGATGGAAAAATGGCCCGTGATCGCGTTCAGGCGGGCCGCGGCAGCCGGCGATTCGTCGTCAAGCCAGCCATCGAGCGCCAGACCGGTCAAAATTCCTGCCAACAAAGCGATGACGATTCAAAGTGTTAATGGCTTATCCATTGTCTCAGGGCCTCATGGTCGCCGATGCAACCTTTGCACGGACCGCCAGTCTCTTATCGTTGGCGTCAGCGCCCGCGTTGATCAGATATGCTCCAGGGGCGATCCGCCATTGGTGACTTTGGACGTCCCAATTCGCTAGCAACCGGGGATCGACTGTAATCTCGACCCGTTTGGATTCACCCGGCTGCAAACTGGCTTTCGCCCATCCGAGGAGCCGCTGTTGTTTGCGCTGTGGTCCTTGCTGAAGGTAGATCTGCGGCGTTGCTTCGCCGCTCCGCGGTCCGGTATTTCGCACCGTCAGCGCCAGCTTGAGCGGTTTCGATGAGACGACCGCCAGATCCGAATAGGTGAATGTCGTGTACGACAACCCGAAGCCAAAGGGATAGGCTGGCCTGTATCCCTTCTCCACAAACCAACGGTAGCCGACGGAGGAACCCTCATTGTAATCGACGCCGAACGGTTTTGACTCCCAGAATTTGCGTGGCTGTACCGGGTTCAGGTCCAGTCCCGCCGGCCTCGATCGCGGGAGCTGATCGAGGCCTTCGGGAAACGTCACGGGAAGTCGGCCGGAGGGATTCACCTCGCCGAACAGAACCCGTGCAATTGCCTCCCCGCCCTGACCGCCTGGATACCAGGCTTCGATCAGGCCGGCGACTTTGCCACGCCAGGGCGTGAGCACCGCCCCCCCGGTCTCCATAACGACAACCGTCTTCGGATTTGCGTCCGCTACCGCCGCGATCAGAGCCTCCTGTTCGCTCGACAGACGCGGGCTCACATCGACACTCTCAAGCGCCCATTGTTCGACAAAGATGATGGCGATGTCGGCCTGCTTGGCTGCGGCAACAGCGCTCGCGATATCGGTTCCTGCATCGAACCGGACTTCCCCCTTGGCGCGCCGCTTGATGGCGTCCAGCGGGGCCGACGGGTGATAAACAGGGCCTTTGACCGATCCCGGATATCCCAGCGGTACGGCTAAGCGGACGCTTCCATAGGGGATCACCTGGGAGGATCCGCCACCTGACAATACGCCGATATCGGCGTGCCCGCCAATCACAGCCACCCGACCGGCATTCGCAGCCAAAGGCAGGATGTTGTTTTCGTTCTTCAGAACGACGATGCCGGCTTCCGCGGCCGCGAGAGCTACCGAATTGTCGCCATCGACGTCAAGCGATCCCAATGAATGCTGAGGGTCAATGGCACCAACGACGAAGAGGCTGCGCAACAGCCGGTGTACCATCTCGTCAATACGGGCTTGCCGCACCACGCCAGCCAGAACAGCCGCCTTCAATGGCGCACCGAAAAAGACCTCCTTGTCCAGTTCCTCGCCAGATTCCTGATCCAGCCCTGCGTTCGCGGCAGTCACCGAATGGACGGCACCCCAGTCGGACATGACCCAGCCCTTGTATCCCCAGTCCGTGCGCAGCACGCCGGTGAGGAGATTGGGATTCTCGCAGGCGTAACGCCCATTCACCTTATTGTAGGCGCACATGATCGAGGTAGGGCTGCCGTCTTCGATCGCGAACTCGAAGGCCAGGAGGTCGGATTCCCGCAAAGCGGCATCGCCAATGCGCGCGTCGACTACGTGACGACCTGTTTCCTGCGCGTTCAGGACCAAATGCTTCACCGTCGAAGCGATGTGCTGGCTCTGAATGCCAGCGATCGAAGCGCCGGCGAGGCGGCCTGCAAGAAGGGGATCCTCGCCGAGATACTCGAAGTTGCGACCATTATAGATATCTCGGGTGAGATTGACGCCCCCAGCGAGCAGAATGTTGTAGCCACGCTGCCGTGTCTGCTTGGCGACCATGATCCCACCGCTCCGCGCGATGTCAGGGCTCCAGGTCGCTGCCAGGGACGCTCCCGATGGCAGCGCCGTGGCATCATTACCCGAAGCGCCAGCCTCGGCGACGCCGAGGCTGGCATCCGTTTCGCGAAGCGCGGGAATGCCCAGGCGGGGCACACCAGGAAAATAGCCTCCCGACGGGGAGACATCGGCAGGCAAGGCCCGCATGCTGCGGGGAAAGTGACCGTGGAGGAGCGAGATCTTCTCGTCCAGGGTCATCATCGCGACAAGTCGTGTCGCGCGCGCGTCAGGAGTTTCCGTCGACCCCGCGGGAATGGCCATCGCTGAAAGGGCTTCTCTATCCAGCCTCGGTGCCGGCCTCGGTGTCGTCTGAGCATTGGCGGTGAACGGCAGCAGCGTGGCAATTGTGGTGCCGAACAGAAAGGCCTTAGTTTTATAGAACATAATTCGACCTCCCAATTGATCGGCGTGCGGATGGATGCATTGCCCCGGAGCAGTGCGAACGCTTTCTGAGCGCGCGCTGACGGATCAGCCGTCAGGTCACCTGCCGAGGCGCGCAGTATGGTGTCTCGGGCGTCAATCGCCACCCACGTGTCCGTTGGTCGATGAAAGCGCCGCCGGGGGCGGGACGGAACAGATCGCGGTGAGGGATCCAACCGCTCGCGAAGGGCGACAGCCGGATCCAACCCTTGCACCCGCACCCGCGTAACATCCGCCATGCGGTGGCGCTGACCAAGCGGTACAGGCGCGGGCGTGTCGTCAGGCGACTTCACGTGCTGATACCACGTCGGATGCTCGCAAGCTCAAGCCCTTTGCGCCAACTCTTCGCGCGCCAGCCCCGAAGCACCGTAGGACGAGATACCGGGCAGAAAAGCCTTGGATTGTCTGAACACCATATGCGCCCCTTGATTGTTAGCGGTCCTGCCTGCGGGCAGGGCTTCTTTTTTTTAAGTCCGTGATCGCCTAGCCATATCGGGGTGCCAATCTATTGACAACGCAATAAATGATGTTGCAGGTGCAACCAGAAGGTTTCAATGGCATGGGCGCTGAAGAGAGGTGAACGGTAACTAGTCTCACGCCCCTTCGCGGCTTGGACCGGACAGCGTTTAGACAATCAAGCTTGTCTGCTCGGGACGATACTGCACGGCGTGCCAATTGCGCCATGCCGGTCGCGATCATTGCCGGCATGTTCGCGTTTCACATGGCGTCCGCGGCGAGGCGAGTCCGGGTTTAATAAATCCTTTTCAAGGACTTGTTTGATTCCTTCACTTGTTCGCTCGCGCACTAGGCCGATGATCGAACTGGTCCCGTTGCCGCCAAGACGGAGATTTCGAGTATTTTCATGCGCGAGGCCGCAGTTCTGGGAGGCACTTAGTGGAGAGTAACGAGCAGCAGATGAAGGACTTGCAGATGGCGGAGCGGGGCGGCGATTTGCACCCCCGTTCGTTGGGATGGATCGAACGGCTGGTGAGGATCGATACGACCAGTCGAGTTTCCAATCTCGGTCTCATCGAGACGGTCCGTGACGAGTTGCGCCAGCAGGGGCTCGATCCGTGGCTGACTTACGATGCCGCGCGAGGCAAGGCCAATCTGTTCGCGACGGTCCCCGCGGCCGACGGCCGACTTACGGGCGGCACCGTCCTCTCTGGCCACACTGATGTGGTTTCGGTCGATGGACAGGACTGGAGCTCTGACCCGTTCGCCCCTGAGATTCGCGAAGGCAAGTTGTACGGACGCGGGACGGCCGACATGAAAGGCTTCATCGGCACAGCACTGACCCAGATTCCCGACATGCTTGCGCGCCGGTTGCGCTCGCCGATCCACTTCGCATTATCGTTCGACGAGGAGGTGGGCTGCCTGGGTGCGCCTCTCATGCTGGCCGAAATCACGAAGAGAGGGATTGCGCCACAAGGCTGCATTGTCGGTGAGCCGACGAGCATGGAGGTTGTCCTCGCCCATAAAGGGATCAACGTCTATCGCTGCCGAGTACATGGGCGCGCGTCCCACAGCTCGCTGCCGCAAAACGGCGTGAATGCCATCGAATATGCAGCGCGGCTGATTTGCTTCATTCGCGACATCGCTGACGAACTCCGCCGTGATGGGCCTTTTGATAGTGCGTTCGATACGCCATTCTCGACTGCGCAAACCGGCGTGATCGCCGGCGGTGCCGGCACTAATCTGATCCCACAGCATTGCACGTTTGACTTCGAATTCCGGAACCTACCGACCGTCGATGCCAAGAAGCTCTATACGCGCATCACCGATTACGCCCGGGAAATCCTGCTTCCTCGAATGAAGGAAGAGGCTGAGGATGCCGACATCGCTTTCGAGCGCCTAGCCCTGGCTCCCGCTATGGAAGCGGAAGAGGAGGCGAAGATCACTGCCCTCGTTCGAGCTCTTGCGCGCGACACGGGCGTCCGCAAGGTATCTTACGGAACCGAGGGTGGGCAGTTCCAGGAAGCTGGCATCCCGGCGATCATCTGCGGGCCTGGTGACATTCTTCAAGCTCATCGCCCGGATGAGTTTGTCGCGCTCGACCAGATCTCGCGAGCGGAGACATTTCTCGCGGACTTTATCCTGGCAAACACTGCGCAATGACCGATGAGAGAATGCTTACGCCGTCGCAAAGCGGGCGCTCCGTATCCGCCAGAATCGCAGGAATCATTATATTTTTCACAGATTTCGAGCATCTGCCGGCAAGACGGCCGCAAAGCGCCTCAGCCTAATCATTGATCCGGTAGGGCGTATGTCTTGTTGTTATGAATCTTCATTCGCTCACCTATAGGGTGAAGGAGTGCCTCCGCCTGCTCCTTCAATGGCGCGGCCAGCCGGATCGACGCAGGCCCGACGCGGTGCGTCGAAGTTCAGCGCGCCCTTGATCCAGGAGAAGCGGTCGCCGGTCGGTTGACCCACGGCGGCATGGTTGTGCGCGTCGCCGCCGTGGAGGCATGGCTTGCAGCCGTCATCGCGCTCGGACAACTGGTCGACCGACGGGGCGCGCTCGCCAAGCCAGAATTCCCGCTGAGCCGGGCTACTGGAAAAGATGACGTGCGCGAATTTCTCAATCTCCGCGGACGGTCTGTTGGCGCTGACCGCGAGCGCCGCACCAGCGACGCCACCCTCAGCGATCGTCACCGAGTTGATGAGCAAAGCGCTTGCCGACTATCCCGGCAAGGAAGCGCTGGTGCTTACAGTCGTCTATCCGCCTGGCGCCGTCGACCGCGTGGATCGGCACAACGCACATGCGTTCGTCTACGTGCTCGAGGGCTCGATCATAATGGGCGTGCGCGGCAGCAAGACCGTCACGCTCACGCCGGGGCAAACGTTTTACGAAGGTCCCACCGACGTGCAAACGATCGGCCGTAACGCCAGCCGGACCAAACCCGCGAAGTTCCTTGTCGTCCTGCTGAAAGGCAGCCGTGACCCCGTCGCGGTGCCGGCGACCTGAAATTGGCGCCGAAGCGGTTTGCCCAGCTTGGTCGGTTGAAGCGCCATGCGTCGGCGTCCAGCTTCATCCGACCTTTAAACAAGGTAAAACAAGGTGAGCACGCGCAATGCACGATAACATCAGATATTATCTGCAGCGTGTCAGGGCGGAGATCAGGTAAGCGAAGCGAGCGGTCAATCGAGAAGTGACCATTGCGCATTTCAAAATCCGGACGAATTGGACCTGTGTCGAGTTGACGCGCGGATCAATTCAATTCTCTGACCAATACCATTCTGTATCGGTGCATGGCTCTCTTTCTGACGATCTTCGAAAGCGCGCGCTTGCCAGAAAGGTCGACCATCAGTGCGGCTTGTCCTCGGGCAGCGGCATGCCGTTGTGCAGATAGGCTGGCGCCTCGATCAGGATGAAGGCGATGCGGCAAACCTTGTCGGTGGTGTTGCGCCACAGGTGCATGGTGCCGCGCTGGACGATGACGCCGCCATGCTTGATGGTCTTTCTCGCGCCGTCGTCCAGTTCCAGTTCGATCTCGCCTTCCAGCACGATGCCATAGTCGATCGAATTGGTGCGGTGCATCGGGCTTTCGCAGCCCGGAAGCATATCGACCACACGGACCACCGAGCCGCCTTCCAGCGTCAGCCCCGCCTCGCGATGGCGGCCATCGGTTTCATCGTTGTTGTCGGCCGGGACCGTCGCGGTCGTCCACAGCAGCAGGAAGGCGGCATCGCCCGACGGGATCATCCTGGTCGGCGCGACGTCTTCCGATTTGAACACCGCGCGCCCGTTGGCGTCATGCCCAGTGACCACGCGCTGGACAGGCGGAAGCCCGCTATCGGATATGTCGGTCATGCTTTCACCACTTTCTGTTCCAACACACCAAAGGGGGCGCTGCCATCAGGCAGGCGAGCCTCCATGCGCACCGTATCGCCAAAGCGCATGAAGTCGGTGCGCGGCGCGCCATGGTCCATAATCTCTATCCCGCGCCGCTCCGCAATGCAGGACGAGCCGACCTCGCGAAAATTCTCGTTTGAAACCGTGCCTGAACCGATCACCGTGCCTGCCACCAGGTTGCGGGTGCGTGCGGCATGGGCGACCAGTTCGTGGAAGCCGTAAGCCATCGGCTCGCCATAAGCGTTGCCGAAGATCTCGCCGTTCCACTGCACCTCGAGATGCAGCGCAGGGCGAAACCCGCGCCACTGCGCGCCCAGTTCGTCGGGCGTCACCGCGAAGGGCGCCATACCGCAGGGGGGCTTGGCCTGAATCCATCCAAAGCCGGTTTTCATCTCCGGGCCCGCCAACTTGCGCAGCGACCAGTCGTTGATCTGGACGACCAGCGCGATGTAGTCGCCCGCCTTGTCGGCAGGCGTCCCCATCGGAACCGCCTTGGTGATGATGCCGAATTCACCCTCGAAATCGATGCCCAGTTCTTCATCCGCCATGGGCACGGCGGCGCGTGGGCCATGGAACGTGTCCGAAACGCCCTGATACATCATCGGAAAAGGCGGCTTTTCGACCGTGATGCCCAGAACCTTGTCCATCAATGCGCCATGGCTGGCATAGACCGAACCATCGAGCCACTGCCACGCACGCGGCAGGGGCGCGGCGAGCCGAGCCGGATCAAGCGCCTCGGGAAACTGTGTGATGGTAGCCAGTTGCGGGGCTACAGCGTCCCATTCCTCAAGCGCTGCCTGAAGCGTTTGCACTGGTGCAGGCGCATAAGACCTGCCGTCGCGCGACACCACGATCAGGCGCCCGTCCTTGCCGCCTTCATTCAACGCGGCCAACCGCATTGCTTCACTCTCCCGAACTTGCCTTGATGTCATCGTTATCGCGGCGCCCCACTGTGTCACAAAGGCATTTGATCGATAGGCGCGCATCGATACGATGCGATGGTCCACACCGGCGATGTCCTGCATTGGGGGCAATAATTGCCAACAACCTTGCGGGGAGAAATATGGCCATCTGGCTCAAGCGCGGCGCGGCTGCGGACGCTCGACGTCGGCTTAACAATAGCCTTCATGCGATCGGCGAATTGCCGGTCGAACTGATCCCTGCCTGAAGAAAGCCTCGTATGTTTGAACCCTTCCCCGGAAATTACGTCTGGAACCTCGGCATCAACCTTGCGCTGATCTGCGGCGGCAACCATGGCGAACTCGATGAGGTCTGCCGTCCGGTGCGCGAGGCTGCAAAGGCGGGCGCCGATGCCGGCTCGGCGCAGCTGTTCGACAGCTGGATTGCCGTCGCCGACCAGGTCACGCGCAATGCCGAACGTGACGAGGGCGAAGGCTACTTCCTTTCCGCCGGCGCGAAATATCTGCGGGCATCGGGCTATTATCTTGGCGCCGAACGCCTGCAAAGCCGCGACTATGCGCCGCGCTGGGAGGCTTATGACAAGGGTCTCGAACTCTATCACAAGGGCAGCGCCTTGAGCGGGCATCATGTCGAGAGGGTCGAGATACCCTATGAGGGGGCGAGCTATCCGGCGATCTTCGTCCATGACGGCTCGGGAACGCCGCGCCCCACGCTGGTTTCGGTCAATGGCCTCGATTCCATGAAGGAACAGGTCGACATGGGCGGCCATGGCAAGGCCAACCTGGATCGCGGCATGAACACGCTATTCCTCGACCAGCCAGGCACCGGAGAGGCGATCCGCAAGCGGGGGTTGCCCGCAGTCTATGACGCCGAGCGGTGGGGCAGCCCGGCGTTCGACTATCTGCTGACGCGCAATGACGTCATCCACTCGCAAATCGGCATTTTCGGCCTCTCGTTCGGCGGCTACCATGCCCCGCGCATCGCCGCGAACGATCCGCGCTACGCCCTCTGCGCGGTCATGGGCGCCAACCACGTCTGGGGTCAGCGCCAGCGCGAGCGGCTGGCCAACGACGGCGAAAATCCCGTGCCGCACTATTGGGACCATGTGATGTGGGTTTTCGGCATCGATGACCGCGAGGCCTTCCTCGATTATGCCGACCAGATCACGCTCGACGGACAGGTCGAAAAAATTCGCGTGCCGTTCCTCATTACCCACGGCGAGAATGACAGGCAGATCCCCGCCTTCAATGCACATCGCTCCTATGATCAGGCGGTGAACAGTCCCAAGCGCACCCTGCGCATTTTCACCAAGGCCGACTTTGAGGTCGAGCATTGCGGCGCCGACAATGGTACCGGGATGCGCGACTATATCGCCGACTGGAGCGCTGCGACCTTCGCCGAAATGACCTGATGGCGCAGTTCGCCTTCCATCATGGCGGCATATCGGCCCCGTCGCTGGACGAGGCGATTGCAGGGTATGGCCGGGTGCTGGGCTTCGCTCTCGAAAAACGCTTCCGGCTTGAGGCGGCTGGGGCCGACGCCGCGATGATCCGCAAGGGGCCGCTGCGTTTCGCGTTGTTCGAGGTGGCTGGCGCAGCACCGCTTCCCGACGACCGCCGGCACCCGCCCTTGGACCTGATGACCCATGGAAACAAGCACGTAGCATTTTGCGTGCGTGATCTGGACGCCTGTCAGCGCGAGCTCGAAGGCCACGGCGTCGAGGAGGTCTTCGACGTGCGGGAGGCATTCGGGGCCGGCTTCTTCATTCGTGATTGCGCCGGAAACCTGATCGAGTTTGTTGAGGAGCTCAACCAATGATCTATGAAATCGCAAGTCTGACCATAGATCCTGCCCGTGCGACCGCGTTCGAATCCGCGGTCGCGCAGGCGCGATCTCACTTTGAAGCGGCCAAGGGCTTCATTTCATTCTGCCTGCAGCGGGTCATCGAGGAGCCAGGCGCATACCGACTGGTGGTCGGCTGGGAAACGGTTCAGGCGCACATGGTTGACTTCCGCGCGTCCGAAGGTTTTCAGCACTGGCGCGCCCTTGCCGGACCCTTCTTCACGACCCCGCCTGTCGTCGTTCATGTTGAAGCGGTGATCTGAACGCCGCAATCACAGGGCGTGTTCGTCTTCCTCGCTGATTGCGGCAAGCACACCAGAAACAGGGGCTTTGCCGGGATTGGCCTTGCGATAGGGCTCGAAGCTCTTGCGGTCGGCGTCGAAGGCCATGTCCATCGGAATGTCGTTGCCACGGAAGATCGGCGGTGCGTTGTTCGCCCATAGCAGCGATCCAAAGCGGAAGTCCCACGCGCGCGGAATCCAGTTGTCGTCGAGATAGTCGGTGTCGGCATGATATTCGGCCTCGCCGCTTTTCCCGGGAATGTCGCAATAATAATAGATCGCACTTGAAATGCGGTGACGCGAGATGCCGCCGGAGCTGTTCATGCTCTCGTTCTTCCAGCCCTTGTCCGCCATGATGTTGGCGCCCAGCATGACCTCATCGATATCGTCGCAGCCAAAGGCGATGTGCATGAACTTGAAGTAATCCGGGGCGATCGGCAGATCGCAGTTCACCCAAAATATGGAATGGTGCTCGTAGGTGCCGTCCGCCCGCGCGAAGATGCCAACGCCTTTGGAATGGTCGGTGTAGCGAAAGCCCAGGTGGCGTTCGTAAAATTCAAAACTGGCGACATAGTCGGGGCTGAAGAAGACGACATGATTGATTGTCTTGGGTATCGCCTTCTGCCGCCAGATGCGGTGCTGGTTGAAGCGCGGATGCGAACCCGGCGTGTTCACTGGGCTGACTTCGCTGACCACGGCCTGCTTGTCCCAGACGCGCAGGGCAATGGGCTGCCCGTCGGGACAGACGCAGCGAACGGTGCCGTCGGCATCGCGCGCCACCGCCACCTCGGTAGCGAGGCTGGCAGCGATCCGGTCGAGGCTTTCGCTGGTGTCGACACCCCATACAGTTTCCTTGACGCCGTCGCCCGGGAAGGGATCCGGTGTTGGCAAGCGCGCATCGCCATGGGGCAGGATAATCACCCGACTGGCTGAGCTGAGGCGAAAGATCGCCTCACGGTCATTTACGCACTCGACCGGCAGGCCGAAGTCCGTCCAGAAACGGATCGCTTCTGCCATGTCGGACACGCCGAACACGACACTTTCGATTCCCAGGATCGCCATGAATTCTTCCTTATGTTGTTCGGCCCATTATGCGGGGGTGGCGCACCTGGGAAAAACAGATTGAATTGAATGGAAGCTATGAGCCATTTCGATAGCAAGGCCGAAAGGACCGGATTGGTCATGTTGGTCGGCAGCCGGCGCCACCGGATAAAGCGGTTGTAGATCGTCTTGAGCGGACCATAGTCAGCAGGCGCATCGCGCCAGCGAAGGCCGTTCCTGATCACGAAGATGATGCCGCTGATGATCCGACGATCATCGACGCGTGGCACACCCGTGCGACAAGGGGAAGTACGGCTCGATCCGGCGCATCTGCGCCTCCGATAGCCAGATCAGATCACTCATGGTGACGCCTCCTCACGCCGCCATTGAATCAACTGGTCGTCTTACGCCGCAAGCAATTTAATAGGTCCTGAGCGCAGGGGGCGTCCACCCCATCAAGTCCAGAGCGCCGACAATCACGATAGCGCGCTGCGCGGACGAGATCGTGACCATTCTATGGATGCAAATCCATCCAATCTTCCGATTTGTGTATTCGGACGCTCTGTCTACTCAGACGGTATGAACGAAAAGATCGAGACTATTTCCACCGCGTTGATTGTCGGTGGCGGGATCGGAGGCATGGCCGCAGCCATCTGCTTGGCCGAGCG
>Ga0207671_10003766_pt1 | contig 14911 bp, 15 predicted proteins | sample KBSC24metaG_FD_184352 | JGI IMG/M metagenome (GOLD analysis project Ga0207671, IMG submission 184352) | Corn rhizosphere microbial communities from Kellogg Biological Station, Michigan, USA - KBS C2-4 metaG (SPAdes) (version 2) | ecosystem: Host-associated > Plants > Roots > Rhizosphere > Soil... | reverse complement strand
TTGGTCGAGCTTGCGCGGGAATCTAAGCGTGCTGGCCAGTGCGTATGACGTAACGCCGAGTTGGGGAACCAGCCCATCTTTACAAACCGGATCCAAGAACACTAATCGCCTGACCGGAACTTTTAGGTTGGACTCGTCTCGCAGCGACAACCCGCGCGACAAAGCACGGCGCGCGACTCAGAATTTACGTACCGACGAACGGCAGGCTGTCTCCGACCAAATTCTGGCGCGACTTGAATCTCCCGAGATGCTGATGATCGAGCGTCGCGGTACAACGATGACTATTGCTTCTTCGCTAGCGCCACAATCAACCTTTGAGGCAGACGGCCGCGAGCGTCAGGAACAACTTTCCAATGGTAGATGGACCAAGGTAACAGCAACGCTTCGTGGGGAGCAGTTACTAGTGAGTTCGAACGGCTACAAAGAGAATGATTTTAATGTCACGTTCGATGCAAGTGAAAACGACCACAGTCTACGAGTGCGGCGGCAGATCTATTCCGATAAGTTAACCCAACCGGTTGTCGTCGATAGTGTTTATGACCGGACCGCCGATGTAGCACAGTGGAACGTCGATAAGGATTCGCGGCCGGTTTTGGGTAACGCCAGTGCGACCAGCGGTGAGTTCATCGTACGAGACGGTGAGACTTTGGTGGCCATCTTGAACAACGATCTGACCACAGAGCGATCGCAGCAGGGTGACCTGTTCACCATGACCGTGCGCGACCCCAGTCAATTTGAGGGGGCAGTTATCGAAGGCGCGGTGGGCAGTGTTGACCAGGGAGGACGTTTAACTGGCCGGTCAAGTATGTCGCTCAACTTAGAGAGGATTCGGTTAAAGAACGGTCAGACCTATAAATTCTCCGGAGTTCTCGGGAATGTGCGATTGCTCAATGGCGACACTGTCAAGGTTGACAACGAAGGAAGCGCGCAAGGTAGCAACCGGACCACGCAGACGATCCAACGCGCGGGCATTGCCACGGCTGTCGGCGCCATCATCGGCGCCATTGCCGGCGGTGGAAAAGGCGCAGCGATCGGCGGAATCATTGGTGCTGCAGGCGGAGCCGGTACAGTTTTTATTCAGGGTAAAGACAACCTCGAGCTGCCGGTCGGCACAGAACTAACAATTCGTGCGAGTGGTCCGAGGTAGGTAGGATCGATGGTGGATCGAAGCGCGGTGATCAAACACCACGCTTCGATTTGGGCTTAACTGGTCAGGTAAACGTCTCTAATCAATTGACCACGAATACTCCATCGTCCCGCCTGCTACCGCCAGCCTTAACCAGTTCAACCTTCTGGAGCGCCTCCCTGGGAAAACTCTCCTCATGCACCGCGTTGCCTTCAAACCACTGACAAATAACATCGCCATCTGAAACCAAACCGTGGACCGTCATTTTTGGTCCGCCGGATCTAAGCTGAACGACATTGCCAATTTCGAAATCTTCCATTGCAGTATGTTCCGCTGGGAGCTAATAGTTTTCTAATGCATTATGAACTTTTCGCGCTCAGTAGCCACAGCAGAGGAGCTATTCCTCAGTTTCATCCTTTTCATCCTGAGCGTTTCCCTTATTACCTTCTGGGCTATTACTCATAAAAAGCGGAATCGAGGATTCCTTTGAAGGGCTTTTAGACAACGGCTCTTCATCCTTAACTTCCGCTTTCAATTCCTGGCCCAATTCATTACCGGCTTGCCAGTTCTTCACGTCCTTTCCACCGTTTAGTCCGGCTTCTACTCCTTGTTTGAACTCGGCAGAATTCGTGTCTACGTGTTGTTTTATGTCTCCGCTCATCGCTGGCTCCTATAGGTTGCATGATCCCCGTGTCTAGTGCAGAACTCTTAACACAAGCGAGGAAATGCATCCGTGCGCTAACACACACATATATATATAACCGTTTTGGTTGATATGTGTGCTACTGCACATACAAGTCCTCCCAAATAGCCTTTAATGATGATTCGTCCCGGAAATCTACTGCGATAAAGCATATCAGGCAGTTTCGGCTTCAGATGAGATTGCATTTGAGTGCACTCTGATACCGGTAACCGCTGCGACAGAGATTCACAGGAGCGATAGAAAAGCCGGTTTCATCGAGATCAATAACCGGCCTTCTTGAAGCTGTTGTTGCCGGGGCCATCTTGAACAGGGAGTGACTTATGAAAACAGATCAATCGCAGAACAGAATCGGAAACGCCTTCCTGGTGTTCTCAGTACTATTTGGAATTGGGATCGCCTTGAGCATGACTGCTCAGGCGCAGAATCCAGACGATCGTTACACTCAAGACCGTAACCGCAGCGACAACGGGGATCAAAACCGACGTGGTCGCGACTGGGATCGTTACGGTGACTATGGCGGCTCTTCGGAACTCCGTCGAACCGCTCTGAACGCCGGCTATGACGAAGGCGTCAAGGAAGGCCGCAAGGATCGCGGGAACGGCAGCCGCACAGAACATCGCAATCTGAGCAGCTATCAAACAGCCACGAAAGACTACAACTCACGTCTTGGCGATCGCGAACTCTACCGCCGCTACTTCCGTGAAGCATTCGAAGACGGATATAACGCCGAAAGTTATGCTCGTGGCAATAGACATCGTGAGGATCGCAATGGAAACAGTGACCGCAACGACAACGGTAACCGGGATCGCCTCGGTCGCAACGAGGATGGTTATGGCAACTTCGGCGGCTCGTTCCAGTTGCGTCAAACCGCTCTGAACGCCGGTTTCGGCGAGGGTGTCAAACAGGGCCGCGAAGATCGCAGGACGCGCAAGGGCAATGGCTACCAAGGCCAGAGTACCTACCAGAAAGCAACGAAGGACTATAGTTCCCGTCTCGGCGACCGCGAAGTGTACCAGCGCTACTTCCGTGAAGCTTACGAACACGGCTACACCGACGGTTACGCCGGCTACTAATCTTCATCATGGTGAATCAGACATAGCGAACACGAATACAATGCGAGCAATCAAACTCATCAAGCACGCGGAACGTAAGGTTTCAGATACTCGATCCAGGATCAAAGCTGCTACCAGGCGAGACAGATCGTCCCAAGGCGTTCGGTCCTGGGTAGTCGAGTTTAAGAAAACCCGTCGAGGCGAATCTCTCATCGCCTTCGACAGTTTGTTCAAGGACGCACTCTTGCCGTCAAGCCAGGCAGATTAACCCCCATTTCACAGACATGTGAAGAAGACCGACCTTGGACCACCTGGGCAGGTGCGCGGTGTATTTCCCTCAAACCGCTGTCGATTCACGCGTCCTCTAAACGTCCAATACCGATTCCTCAGAGTCTTTCGGCGACCGAACAGCGCTTGCTGGGGCACGGTATATTCGTATGTGAGATAGCGCACAGACGGTGCCGTTTAAAAGGTTCATTCTGTGAGACATAGAGGTCGTAGGAAACAGGACGTGGAATCCAAAATCGCGCGACAGTTTCATAACGACTGAGGAGATTGCGGCGCTATGAACATAGTCATTCTAATCACTGTCATTGAAAGTTCAGCTGTCATGTTGGCGATTCTGTATTTCTACTACAGACGTAGGCAGTCAGGAAAACGCGCTTTAGCTTTTCGTCGCCGGCAGAGGAAATGAAATATGAGTCTTATACGAAGTCCTTGTTGCCATCACCTTTGCTTTAGCGATGCTGCAATGTGTCCGTGGTGCGGACAGGCCTTTGAGTCGGGTGCGCTTGAGCGAGTAGCAATCGCCGGAGAGCAAGCGTTCAAGAGGAATGCATACGCGATATTTTTCAGTGTGTTTCTGGGATCGTTGGCAGTGCTGCTCTTTTTTCAACTTCGACACTGAATTGAATGGCACTACATTGTCGTTCCGAGAGCAAACGGTGAAGGTAATCAAAAAGTAGACCAGGCAAAGCGCTGGGTTCATTCAGAGCGCGTTTAAGGCGGATATAAAAATATGACCGGAATAGTAGAAGTGAGCAGTAATGTCCCTAACGACAACACACTGGCAGAGTGGCCGGGTATCGTGTCCAGATTTCAGTTGGTCATCCTGGCAACCCACAGAAGCAAGCAACTCTTATTAGGTGCACAGCCGCGGATCGTAGCCGACCGACTGAAACGAAGAAATACGAGCATCGCGCTTGAGGAATTGAAGAGAGGGTTAATACTCTTCAAACCGGTCGCAGCTGAAGAGGCTCAAAGCATGGCGTGAGATACGATGAGTATCGCCCGTGGTGAGGAAGTGATAGATGTTTCCACAATTGGAAGAAAAGCTGCAAGCATCAAAGCAGGCGCTGAACACAGCAACCAGTGAAAACATCATCGAGCAGTGCAAACAGCATCTTGCACCTCCCAGGAGTACGTGAACAGTTCAGGATCTACTGTGATGTAAGATTTCTGCGCGCATCATTCGGAAATCCTCGTGTTTCTTAACCGACTAACTCACAAGGCGACCGATGATTCATTCAACGCGTGCCTCTGTGCGTGAAGTGTGAGCTTGTTGCCTACTTCAAAGGCGTGATTGCGGCACATATACTGGAGATAAGAGTCCCCTCACCATCACACTCACCTCGCCTTTGCACTTTCTGATCTACCTCAGGCGCTGGCAATGGACCATTTGGCCTCGGCTGGAATCTCTCGCTTCCCCGAATTACGCGCAAAACGGACAAAGGCCTGCCCAAATACCAGGATGATGACAAATCAGACGTTTTTATCTTCTCAGAGACAGAAGATCTCGCCCCCACAGACAATGCTTTCATCGAAAGCTTCAACGGCAGACTGCGGCAGGAGTGCTTGAATCAGAATTGGTTTCTCCCCGTCGCTGACGCGAGGGAGACGATTGAAAACTGGCGCCAGGACTACAACGAATATCGGCCGCAACGCTCGCTGAGCCAACAAACGCAAGCGAATTTGTGGCCGATTGGCAACAAACCCGAACCGATCCAAAAGCCGGATTTTTAAACCTCGAAATGGTCCAATAATCGGGAAGGTGTCACAGGCGCCGCAACGGTAGTTTCAATGGCGGTGTTTCAAAGAAGGCTTGGACGCACATAAATCATCTAAGGTTCTGTGGACGGTGGCAGTGGACACGCTGGTACGAGTAACTCACAAAGCATACGCGCAACCGCTGGGGACGCGAACATGGGCGCCTGACGCAGGATCAAGAACCTCTTTGGTTTCGAAGAGAGAATCAAGCCACCCGATACGTAAAGATGGCTTCGCAACTCTAACGTAAGTGAATGAAATGAGTGACAAGCGCCAGGAGGTGGTATTAACCAAACTCTTGAATACTGGAGCGCGAGCCGGCGCCTTCTCAATAGTCACTTGCGTTCCAACTTCGGTAAGAGGGACACTGTTGTTCATGAGAAAAATACAAGTTCACTATTGCTCGCTGTGACCGATTAAAAAGGCGATGGCTGCCCGTGTGGCGGCTCAACTATCGAAAGAGAATGATATCGAGGTAACAACGGCCAAGGGAGGTTTGGGTGAGTTTAGCGTTTCCATCGATGGTCAAAAGGTGATTGATACGAATCGTCTTTGGTATCCCACACCTCGTAAAGTGGTAGCCAAGGTTCTAAACCTGTTAGCCCTGCAACCTTCATAAGGCGTCTTGTTGCTTTCGCTCTGCATCCGGCGCTTAACTCCAGTTGGTGCTTTTATCAGCCATGCGAGCAGCAACATCGTTGATACTCGAATAGATTCCTATTCCCCAGCGCAGTGAAGTCGCGCATTGGACCACCTTCGGCAATCAGGGTGGCGCTGACCGGAGGATCGTTCCTCTTTACTTTCTCAAAAAACTGAGAACAGATGATCGCCTTCTATGGTACTGGTCGTTCACATTCTTCGTTGAGACGGGAGGAACCCACAGGACCATAAGAATACTGGGCGGCATTTTGATTATTGGTGGTCACTAACGTGGTATTCCTGTTCGGTCATGATCGACGACCACGAACTGGGCGCAACCGAAGCGGTCCGGCTCGAGTAAGACAAACTGCAAATCGCCCGATAAGGATTATGTTGGTCAACACTTATCTTGACTTCTCTATCGAGTTGATTGGCGCTCGCGCCCCAAAGACATTGAAGCCGCACTGCGGCTATGGTCCCAAGCCAGGCTAAAAAGTCCGCTCAGTATCCGACCGAACAAACGGTCCTGCAAACACAACGTGAGTAGCAATGGATGAGAAAAGATCCACGAGGGAGTGGTGACGCGCGAATAACTAAGGTGCTTCAGTACAAGGCCGTAATAACCTCGAAGTCATACGAGTTAAACCAATGGGATCATGAGGTTGTTAATTAGCTCCTCGGCAGGATCGTTTTTAGCTATTGACCATTGCCCGCCTGTGGAGAATATCGCGTGCTTTGTCAATGGTCTTCTTGTTCATATTGTTAGTATCTCATCGTCATCTTCACGTCACTGTGGCCCATCAGATTAGCAAGCGCTGGTAACGGAATGCCTTCATTCGCCATTTCAGTACCGAAGTTGTGATGCACAGAGTAGAAGTAGCCCAGGCTTCGAATAGTGGAACCAAGACGTCCCGTTGGAGTTCTTTTTCCTTCATCATTGCTAGCTTGGTTCTCGTGATCATAGTAACTACTCACCTCTGAATGTCCCGCTTACAGCTTTGGAATTCCCCGCGCTGAATGCCAAACGCGCGCAATCTCACAAAGCTCTCGGTCGTGATCAACTCGGTATACGATCCGATACGGCCGAAAGAGGATCTCGCGAAGATTGTCATTCCGGTATTCAGGAACGACGCGACCTACCTCTGGAAATTCTTGCGCCGGTCTGTCTCGGAAATCAGTTCGTATCCGAAGGACATTGCACGGTTTGGATTGTCGCGTGCGATGAAGACGACAATATCGTGAAGGTCGTCTCGTGCAGCGGGAGACCAAATTAGTTTGTAAGCCATGAGGCCAGTTGTCTTTTTACTTCGTCGTGAGGAATGCCTTCGCCTCTATCGAGTTGATCGAGACCTTTCTGTATCGCAGCCATAAACTCAATTCGCTCGGCGATCTCCTCGAGCGAACAGTCGTCCGGCAGGGCGCGAATAGTTTCAAGCACGATCTCTTTCTCTGTCATGGCCGGATTATGAGATTAATCATGCTTGGGGTCAACAGCATAGGACTGCAAGAAAACAGCGCAATTTGAGCGCAACGAATAGGGAGGTTGGAAGATAAGTCCTTTATAGATGCAACGTAGCGGTGATTGCGCTATTACTGAGCCAAGCGGGCAATCTTTTTATCGGACCGCTATGATACCGCAATCTTCTGCTTTTCCGAAGGGTTACCCTTCTCATCAACTGTTCCCGGTGTTCCCGATATTCCCTTTGTTCCCGCAAAAGAGGCCAAGAATAGGCCAACGCTTTCGATCCGCTGATTAGTAGTTATACATCGCGGATTCGGCTCTGTGCAGAGATAAATTCAAACTAGTTCCTTCTTTACCGTGAAGGCATAAGTAGTGGGTTCGCTGTGAGTTCCATCGCTGGCAATGCCGCATAGCTTATTTCGTAGCGTTGGTGAGTCAGAAGACTGGCTGGAAGCGTAAGGAGGACAACTCAGCCCAATTCTTCATCGGGCTTTGAATCGAGAGTCTGAACGTGAATTCGGCATTGCCCGCTGAGGAGCTCAAGGCGATATCTCTCGAAGCTTTTTGTGGTAGGCAACTGCAGTTTTATATTTACTTCTGTTTGTCCGGAAGTGATGGGTACCTGCTGGGTGTCTCGTGCCCCATGAGGCGCCGCCGGGAAAGATTGTTACTGCCGCCAAGGTGGCGGGTGTTGACTGCTGTTGACGTTGACGCCCGCGGCGTTCAACTGTTTCATCACGGTTGCCACTGTTGTCACTAACGATAAAGGCCAAGGCAACGTGGTCTGGCTCAAGCCGGTAAGAGACGACGAATATAATGCCGGCGCAAAATGACTGAAGGGGTTCCGAAAATGGCAAGAGTATTCATCACTGGCTCGGCAGATGGTCTTGGGCAGTTGGCAGCAAACGCACTGATCGCTCAGGGGCACCAGGTTGTGCTTCATGCACGCAATGAAAAGAGAGGACAAGATGCTTTGGATAGAGTGCGGGGTGCAGAAGACGTAGTAACCGCCGACCTTACCAGTATCGACGAGACAAAACAGTTGGCCTCGAAAGTGAATGAATTAGGCAAGTTCGAGGCAGTTATTCACAACGCGGGTGTTTACCAGGCTTCAGGAGAAGAAATCTTCAGCGTCAACACAGTAGCCCCTTACATTCTGACGTGCCTTGTAAAAAGACCAGGGCGATTGATTTACCTGACCTCCGGCATGCATCAGCAGGGACGCTCAAAACTGGAAAGTTTCAAAACTAATATCAGCCGCATCACTTACTCCGATTCAAAGTTGCACGTGCTGATGCTTTGCAAGGCGGTAGCACGAAGATGGCCGCAGGTTTACGCGAATGCGGTTGATCCCGGTTGGGTTCCGACGAAGATGGGCGGACGAGGAGCGCCGGATGATCTGCAAAAAGGATATGAGACGCAGGTATGGCTGGCTGTAAGCAATGATGACAACGCAAAAGTAAGCGGCCGGTATTTTCATCATCAACAAGAAAGCACCCATAACCCTGAAGCCAATGATGTTCGGCTACAAGAGAGATTCTTAGAGTTGTGCAAAGAGATAACAGGCGTTTCATTTCCATGAGGTATAGAAGCTAGAGAGGCTTTGTCTCAAAGTCGAACGTGAGCCTTTGAATCTGCTAAGAAATTTGTATGTTGAGACCGACCCGACGCTACCGCATTGCGGGTACTGACGTCCTCCAGGTATGAATCCTGACTTTTCAATTTAAAATTGTGGTTCTCAGAAGGAAGTGTTCGACGCTGCTGCCACGACGGGTGTAAAGTACGTGAAACTTCAACCGCACACTTTTACAAGGAGTCCTTATGTCAGACGATGATCTGCAATCGTGTCCGCCCGACCCAACCCGCCGCAAATTTCTTTTGACCACGGGAACTAGTGTGGCAGCAAGCCTGGCAGCGGCGTACGTACCGGTGCTCGCGAATAGCGCTCCTGGAGAGAGCGAGCCAGCTCCCCCAGGTGCGAGACCGACCGTCGAGGGCGCCGTGCCGATCACGCTGCGCATTAATGGCAAGGATCACCAGCTTCGCATTGATCCACGGACAACGCTGCTGGATTGTATTCGTGAGACTGTTGCACTCACTGGAACGAAGAAAGGTTGTGACCATGGTCAGTGCGGCGCATGTACAGTGCATGTGAACGGCAGGCGTGTGAATTCATGTCTCACACTGGCTCTGATGCACGATGGGGAAGAGATTACAACCATCGAAGGCCTGGGTACTCCCGACGCATTACATCCTATGCAGGCTGCGTTCGTTGCCCATGACGGTTACCAATGCGGCTATTGTACGTCAGGCCAGATCATGTCCGCCGTTGCATTGCTCAAGGAACCGTGCGGCCCCGATGATGCGGCAGTGAAAGAACTGATGAGCGGCAATATCTGCCGCTGTGGAGCATATCCCAATATCGTGGCTGCGATTCAGCAAGTCCGCAAAAATGCCTAGTCCAGGGACGGAGGGATTTCGATGCACACCTTTGAATTCAGTCGACCGAAAGATGCTGCTGCGGCTATTGCCGGCACCGCCGAGGCGAAAACGGCGCAGCAGGGCGCGGACATGCGCTTCATTGCCGGCGGCACGACGTTAATCGATTTGATGAAGCTGAACGTCGAAACACCTTCGCGCCTCGTTGACATCAACCGTTTGCCGCTCGACCAGATCGAAACCACTTCCGACGGTGGATTGAAAATCGGCGCCACGGCTCGGAATTCAGATCTCGCCCACCATCCGGCGGTGCTGCGAAGTTACCCGGTGCTGTCGCAGGCTATTCTCAGCGGCGCATCCGCACAACTGCGCAACATGGCGACGACTGCCGGCAATCTACTCCAGCGAACGCGGTGCGTGTACTTCCGCGACCCAGCGATGCCCTGTAACAAGCGCGAGCCTGGAACTGGCTGCCCCGCTATCACAGGCAGCAACCGCACGCTAGCTATCCTTGGCACAAGCGAACATTGCATTGCGACTAACCCATCGGACATGTGTGTGGCTCTTGCCGCATTAGAGGCGACGATTCACGTACAGGGATCGAAGGGTTCACGCGCGATCCCAATCGGCGACTTTCACCTCTTGCCCGGCAGCACACCAAATCGCGAAACGGTCCTTGAACCGGGAGACCTCATCACGCACGTAACGCTGCTGCCTCCCGTCGCCGGCAACAAGCAGGTTTACCTGAAGCTGCGCGATCGAGCGTCGTATGAATTCGCCCTGGCGTCGGCCGCCGTTGTCGTCACAATCGCCGGCGGGAAAGTGACGCGGGCTCGCATTGCGCTTGGCGGCGTAGGTACCAAACCATGGCGATCACCAGAGGCAGAGGCCGTTCTTATCGGTAAGACTGCCGGCGCAGCCAATTTTCGCAACGCAGCGGAAATGGCAATGCGCAACGCTAAACCACAAAGCGAGAACAAATTCAAAATTGAACTCGCCAAGCGGTGTCTCGCTCACGCCCTGCAAATGGCCGCGACAAGCTGATGCAACCGAAGGAGTGAACATGCAGAGAACTCAAGATCCAGTTGGCCGTGATACTCCTCGCATCGATGGCCCACGCAAAGTGACCGGACAGGCGCAGTACACCTCTGACTTCCACTTTCCCGGCATGTTGTACGCCGTACCTGTCGAAGCTACGATCGCAAACGGAAAACTGCTCAAGCTCGACACCAGTGCGGCCGAGAAGATGCCAGGCGTGCGCGCGATCTTTCATCGCGAGAACATCGGAAGAATTTCCCGCTCCACCTTTGGACCGGGCTTCGAGGGAGTCTGTAACGAAAGACGCCCGCCGTTAGAAGACGACGTGATTCGCTATTACGGCCAGTACATCGCGCTCGCTGTGGCGGATACATTTGAATCAGCCAAGGCGGCTGCCGATGCAGTTCGCGCGACTTACGCGAAGGAGAAGCCGAACGTCGATAGTCACCTTGAAGCGGACGACGATCCTGATACAGTTCTAACTACATATGGTCCGGCTGAACGACTGCAAAGCCAGCGCGGCAATGCCGAACAGGGTTTTGCGACGGCACCGATTAAGTTGGACCAAACCTATGTCACGCCGGCCGAGACACACAATCCTCTGGAGGTGCACGCCACCACGGCGATCTGGGAAGGTTCGACGCTGACGCTGTATGAGTCTTCGCAGGGAGTCGTCAATCTCCGCGGCGTCCTCGCACAAATGTTCGGCTTGCCGAAGGAGAACGTGCGCGTGATTACCCAATTTGTCGGCTCCGGTTTTGGCGGCAAGCTGTGGCCATGGACTCAATGTCCGCTCGCTGCGGCCGCGGCGCGACAGTTGGGCAAGCCTGTGAAACTGGTGCTGAGCCGCAAAATGATGTTCCAGACGGTTGGTCACCGACCGCTCACGCAGCAGCGTGTGCGGCTGGGTGCTGCGCGTGACGGCAAGCTCGTCTCACTTCAGCACGACTACATCTATCACCGATCAATTCTTGACCCCTACCACGAAGATTGCGGCGAGGCAACGGCGTTTCAATACAGCGTGCCGAATCTGCGAGTAACTTTTGGACGCGCAAAGCGAAACGTAGGCGCAGGCGCTGATATGCGCGGACCTGGTCGAGTGCCTGGGCTGTACGCGTTAGAGTCTGCAATGAACGAATTGGCTGATCAACTGAAGATCGATCCAGTAAAGTTCCGCATCCTTAACGAACCGAAAATCGATGAGTCGAAAGGCGTTCCATTTTCGTCAAGGCATTTGGTCGAGTGCTTTGAACTGGGAGCACAGAAGTTCGGCTGGTCCAGGCGCTCGTCTGACGTCGGCTCGATGAAACGCGACGGCTTGACATTGGGGTGGGGAATGGCCGGTTGCTCGTGGATCGCCGCTCGATTCCCTGCTGCGGCGAGCGTGCAACTGCGCGACGATGGCACGGCGCGTGTTGCGTCTGCCACGCAGGACATCGGCACTGGCACCTACACGATTCTCGCGCAGCTCGTCTCGCAGAAGACCGGTGTGCCGCTCGACAAGATCGAAGTAGCGCTTGGCGATACCGCCCTGCCTGAAGGCCCGGTTTCGGGTGGCTCGATGGCCACTGCATCAGTTGTTCCTGCTGTTCTTGCGGCCGCCGACAACGCGATCTCATCGTTGCTGACTGTCGCCGTGACAATACCTGAATCGCCGTTTGAGAATCGCAAGCCCGAGGATCTGTTGCTGCAGAACGGACGGGTATTTTTGAAGGTTGATGGTCCAGCTAAAGGTGTGCCGTTTCAGGATCTACTTCGCCGCGCCAATATCCGCCTGGTCACTGGCAGTGGCAAATCCGAAGCGACCTTCGGTGATCCGAAACCGAAGTTCTCGACACAATCGTTCGGCTGTCATTTCGTTGAGGTGACATGGCAACCGGAGATCGCACGGCTGCGCGTCAGCCGCGTTGTCACCGTCATGGATGCGGGCCGGATTATTAATCCACTGGCTGGGCGGAATCAAATTGTCGGCGGAGTTGTGATGGGAATCGGTATGGCGTTGTTAGAGCACACGTCCTACGATCCGCAGAGCGGCGCGCCGATCAACAGCAACCTGGCCGACTACATCGTGGCGGTGAATGCCGACGTACCTCCGATTGAAGTTCATTTCCTCGATTATCCGGACAAAGAGATCAACGAACTTGGTGCGCGCGGGATCGGCGAGATCGGCTTGGCGGGCGTCGCACCTGCGATCACGGCGGCGGTCCACCATGCTACGGGAATTCGCGTGAGGGAATTGCCAATCAAGATTGAGGACCTGTTAGCGCCAGCATAAGTCCGGCGAACTCGGTTCAGGCACTACTCGACATAGTGTTCATTCAGTTGAGCCTTGAGCTCCTGAGGGACGGATTGCCAACGGGCAATGCACAAATCATGCAAACTCCAGTCGGAAGCGTCTACGCGAGCGAAGTGCCACCTGGCCAGAGTTTTTTCATAATGCCAGCGATATATCGGACCATGGTTGCGCTGACTATAAAAAATATTATTTTCAACCGGATCTTTGTCCGGCCGGATGAACATGCGCAGTCCGTTCATAACGCTTCAACTCTTTAGCTCCCCAGCTTGCTGTTTACCCGGCTACAAGAAGGGATGTTTCGACGCCAGTACCCAAGTCTCTCATCGTACTGGGGTCATGAACATGGGGCACGGAGAATTGCGTAAAAGTGATCAAGCCTCTTCTGATTTCTTCCAATGCAATGCTTGTATCTTTGTGCTTTAGATGATCCAGCTCGATCCGTGGCTTTGCACCACGTCGAAGTTGCTTCACTCTCAATGCGGCTATCACGACTACTCGGAATCGTGAGATTTCCCCTGGCCCACTCTCAGGACGGCTCTCGCTCATTGCCTCTCCTCTTCGTGACCCCGAGTTGTTAAGCTCCGGTTCATTAGCTCAGTGATTCTTCCCGCACGCAGTTATTACATCCAACCAAAGTTTCATTACTGTTGAAAATTGCGCTTGCTTGGCGGACAGCAAAAACGGATCAGTGCGCCCGCAGATCGTTATACGCTCAGAAATGTCGTGTGTAGATGCATGCATCAGGATGCTTGGCATAGTCAGGTTTGAAAAAAACAAACAGACGGCACAAGGAGGAGGACGCTACGCGCAGATCCTGATGTCGAGAGTGGTTTTAAAGAGCTGATAATGCTGAAGGAACTATAGCATACTTTCGCGAACCGCCTAGTTCATCGCGCAAAGTGCTCGCGCTTGCAACAAACCGCACCGATAAGGCATCATAGCTGCGGTTAATCCTTCTCTCGCGCATCGACGGTGATGCGCCCAGCGCACAAAACGAGCAGCGCCGGCGTTTTTGGAAGTTCGAGAGTTGGCTTGTTTCACACTTCGAAGCCGCTCTTTAAAGAGCATCCGAACCTGGTCCTTCGTTCGCTACCGTTTCGCCGAAGCCCATCCGATTCGCAGCTTCTTTTCGTTCCCGAAAGGGGAAGGGTATATCTCTATGTCAACAAAACTTTATGTTGGAAACCTAGCTTTCCAAACTACCAGTCAGGAGCTGCAGCAGTTGTTTGGTCAGGCTGGCACGGTTCAATCTGCCAGTGTCATGGAAGACCGCGACACCGGACGCTCGAGAGGCTTTGCCTTCGTGGAAATGTCCAGCGAGGAAGAAGCCACTTCCGCGATTGAGCAATTCAATGGCAAGGAAGTCGGCGGTCGCACCTTGAAAGTCAACGAAGCCAAACCACGCGAAAATCGCAGCGGACGTGGCTTTAGCAACGATCGTGGTGGCTATGGCGGCAACAACGGTGGACGACGGTCCGAACCGCGCTGGTAACAAGCAACACTCCACGCAGTGTTTTGGTCTCCGGGATGATCTGATTCCTCCCGGAGAGCCGCGTTGCTATTGAAGCCTGACAGTCAGAGAGGACTGCTAATGAAATTAAAAGAGGGTGCGGATACGCCAGTGGCGATACAGAGACCGCCCATCAATTGGGCCAATGGCAATTGGGGCACCGCGGTCTTTCTGATTTGCGCCCACCTTGGCTCCATCGCAGCGCTCTTCTTTTGGAGTTGGCCGGCTGTAATCACTGGAGTCGCGCTTTACTGGGTTGGCGGTAGTCTTGGTATCGGCATGGGCTATCACAGGCTAATAACCCACCGCGGTTACAAAGTACCGAAACCGGTTGAATACTTTCTCATCACCTGCGGCACATTGACCCTCGAAGGTGGTCCAATTCAATGGGTAGTGACGCACCGCATACACCACGCCCACACAGATCGCGCGAACGATCCACATACGCCACGCCATGGCGGCTGGTGGGCGCATATTGGCTGGATACTATGGGGCACAGCTCAGAATCACGACCAGGCCACCATCGCACGCTTTGCACCTGATTTAATAAACAACCGTTACTATCGTTGGCTGAATCGCTTTTATTACGTTCCACTGATC
>Ga0207671_10003760_pt1 | contig 14944 bp, 6 predicted proteins | sample KBSC24metaG_FD_184352 | JGI IMG/M metagenome (GOLD analysis project Ga0207671, IMG submission 184352) | Corn rhizosphere microbial communities from Kellogg Biological Station, Michigan, USA - KBS C2-4 metaG (SPAdes) (version 2) | ecosystem: Host-associated > Plants > Roots > Rhizosphere > Soil... | reverse complement strand
GAAGCCGCATTGGGGGCTACCACTACCGGCGCTTCAAATACGGCTGTAGGCTTTTCGGCGATGGTATTGAATACAACAGGCGGTGCTAATACGTCATTGGGGTTTAATACTTTGGGAACCAACTCCACCGGTTCCGGCAATACGGCTGTAGGCCATAATTCACTGTCAGCAAATACCGTAGACTATAATTCAGCCTTTGGTTACAAGGCGTTAGCGCTTAATTCAACAGGTATACAAAACACCGCGCACGGTGCTGAAGCGCTTACCGCGAACACAACTGGCTTTGCAAATACAGCAGTCGGTAGGTCAGCGCTTTTATCCAATACAACAGGCAACAGTAATACCGCGGTAGGTGTTCAGGCGCTTGCAAACGCAACTGAAGCAAGCTGGAATACCGCCATCGGTCCGGCTGCGTTGGGGGCGACTACCACCGGTGGTGCAAATACGGCAGCAGGCTTTTCGGCGATGGCATTGAATAACACAGGCAGCGCTAATACGGCATTGGGGTTTAATACTTTGGGGAATAACTCAACCGGTTCCGGCAATACCGCCATCGGTCATAATTCACTGTTATCAAACATAAACGGAACCAATAACACTACCATTGGTTTTTTTGCTGATGCAGGCGCATCGCTTACCAATGCCACCGCTATCGGCGCCAATGCAAAGGTGGATGCCAGCAATAAAATAAGACTGGGCGATAATAATGTAACCGTGGTAGAAAGCAACGGTGTATTCAATACGGTTTCTGACGGAAGGTTTAAATACAATATAAAAGAAGATGTAAAAGGCATTGATTTTATTATGCAACTGCGCCCGGTAACCTACCAGTTTGATGCAAAAAAACAGGAAGATTTTACTAAAGGCCTTATCAGCGCAGCACAATTAAACAGCCATGCAATACCTGCCGCCTACAATGAAAACAATGGCATTAAAAGAACCGGTTTCATAGCACAGGAAGTGGAAGCCGCGGCACAAAAAACAGGCTATGATTTTGATGGGGTGAAGACACCTGCCACCGATAAACAATATTACAGTCTTAGCTACGCCAGCTTTGTTGTGCCTTTGGTAAAAGCCATGCAGGAGCAGCAGGAGGTGATAGATACCCTGAAAAAACAAAATGAATTATTGCAGCAACAAAATGAATTGATCATCAAACGGCTGGAAGCGCTGGAGAAAAAATAGCGCGCTTTCACGCATTAATGACATTGATATTTTCATCATTAAACAGTTTGTATGAAAAAAAATATTTTTTTACTGCCGCTCCTTTTTTTGGGTGTAACTGCCTATACCCAGGAGGTGCTGAAAGTACAAAACGGGGCTTCTATTACACTGGAAGCAGGTGCTGAAATGACGGTGGCCGGAGGTGTAACACTTGATAACGGAAGCACACTTGCCAATAACGGCATATTTGCGATTAAGCAGAACGGTGCTTCAGGTACCGGCGATTTTTTTGATAATACCAGTACCGGGTATAATTATGGTACCGGTAAATTTGTTTTTAACAGCACAGGCAAACAAACGCTGTACAGCAACAATAATTTTGGGCGCATCGATGTCAGCAACAGCGGACTACTGCTGAACAGCAATGTAAGTGCAGTTAAATGGTGGCTTGCAAAAGGCGGTGTTAATACAGGTAATTACAAAGCCGTTGTATTGGGTACAGCCGGTAACGATCTGGAAGCTGGTCCTTCCAATACAAATTTTGTAAATGGCTGGGTAAATGGAAGCCTGCGCAGGTATATCAACCCCGCAACAGTTAATAAATACCAGTTTGCTATTGGAGATACCTCTACCCGGCATTTTGCCGATTTAGATAACCTGCAGACCAACCCATTGACTGGTACTCAGTATGTGGATGCGGTTTTTGGTCCCAAACAGGGTAGTGATGCAGGTTTATCCGTTAGCGAAAATGGTATGCCCTACATAGCTGTTCACAGTGCCGGGGTATGGCATATTGTGCCGGACGCAACCCCCACCAGTGGTAAATATGATTTGAAATTGTATGACAGCACATTCAATGGTCTTTCCGATAATAATTTTGCGATACTGCAACGGCCCAATCAATCAGCCAATGCTGCAGAATGGGTAGTACCTGCGGGTAGCAGCATCAACCCGGCGGGCGGTGCAGGCAGACTGGTGGCCGATGGATATGCCTTACGTAAAAGCATAAGCGATTTTGGTCAGTTTGGAATTGCGTCTGCAGTACCATTGGGCGGACAGGGCACGGGTTTACAAGGTGTTTATTACTCCGGCAAATACCTTTCGGGCAATCCGCTCCTCACCAGGGTTGATTCGACCATTAATTTTGAACTGACTTATTCAAAACAACCACTGGTATTATCGCCCGCACCGGGCATTGTGCCGGAAGATGAATATTCTGTACGCTGGACCGGCCAGGTGCAACCATTGTATTCTGAGACCTATACTTTCTATACGGTTAGCGATGATGGTATAAGACTATGGGTGAACGGCGCGCTGTTGGTGGACAACTGGACAAACCAGGGCGCTACTGAAAAGAGCGGAACGATTACACTGGTTGCGGGACAGAAATATGATATTGTAATTGAATACTACGAAAACGCAGGTGAAGCAGTTACAAAACTATATTGGTCAAGTGCCAGCACGCCGAAAGCCATCGTACCAAAATCACAACTATTCCCTCCCGTTATACCTTCCGGAGGTACCGGTTTGAAAGGTACTTATTACAATGGAACGGCTTTGTCCGGCACACCATTGCTCACCAGGATTGATACGACCATTAATTTTGAACTGACTTATTCAAAACAACCACTGGTATTATCACCCGCACCGGGCATTGTTCCGGAAGATAAATATTCTGTACGCTGGACCGGCCGGGTACAACCATTGTATGCTGAAACCTATACTTTCTATACGGTTAGCGATGATGGTATAAGGCTATGGGTAAATGGTGTTTTGCTGGTGGATAACTGGACAGACCAGGGCGCTACTGAAAAGAGCGGAACGATTACACTGGTTGCGGGTCAGAAATATGATATTGTAATTGAATACTACGAGAACGCGGGTGAAGCTGTCACAAAACTATATTGGTCCAGTGCCAGTACACCCAAAACCATCGTACCAAAATCACAGCTATTTCCACCTGTTGAAACACCGCTTGCAGGTACAGGCACCGGTTTGCGTGGTTTTTACTATAGTGGCATTAACGTGGGCAACCAGGGAGAACCGCTGTTGCTGACAAGAATTGATACCACTGTTAATTTTGAACTTACCTATTCAAAACAACCGCTGGTATTATCACCCGCACCGGGCATTGTTCCGGAAGATATGTATTCTGTGCGCTGGGCAGGACAGGTGCAAGCCCAGTATTCTGAAACCTATACTTTTTATACGGTAGCCGATGATGGTGTAAGGTTATGGGTAAATGGCTCCTGGCTGATCAATGACTGGATGAACCAGAGCGCAACGGAAACGAGCAATACCATTAACCTGGTGGCCGGACAGAAGTATGATATCTTTATGCATTACTATGAAAATACGGGCGAGGCAGTTACCAAACTATACTGGTCAAGTCCCAGTACGCCAAAACAAATCGTGCCCAAATCACAGCTCTATCCTTCTGCTGCCAGCAGTGCCAGGATGATGGATAACAACACAACCCTGCAGGCAACTTCAGTGAAAACAGATTCTGTATTTGCCTCCATTACTGCCAGCATAAGTCCTAATCCTGTTAAACGTGGCCAGCCGGCAAGACTGCACATTAACAGCAACAAAACGGGTGCTGCTGTAATCACGGTAATGGGCAACAATGGTTATCATATCAGTAACCAGACAGTAAACCTGGTTCGGGGCATCAATACAACCAATATCAATACAACCTCACTTGCGCAGGGATTGTATCTTGTCAGCATTACAGGTGGTAACAAGCCACTTACTATTAAATTAGTAGTTAACTAAGTAAGCACATTTCATACATTAAAGCCGTCTCAATTATGGGGCGGCTTTCTTATGCCGGGAACCAGACCGCATAATACCGGGGAAGTATTTCCTCACCCGGATACTTATTCAGTACTACCAGGCTTTGGCATGTTTTTATCAACTATAGTAGTATAAAGGATACATTTTATGGAAAAGACACATTCATCTCCTAAAAAAAATACTTCCACAAAGAAAGGCTATAATGAAAAAAATCCCGGCCAGCCAGAAGGCGCTTTTCCACCTGCTTCTGCCAATCACAAACCGGATAAAAAAGAAATAAAATCAAATACTGCCGATAAAAAGGCAAAAGAAGATAATTAGTACTCCACCGGACTCTAATGATGTGTATACGTTATTGCACAGGCATTAAAGTTCATACAATCCCAATAAACAGCATGGTATTAAAAAAAAACAATATCTCCTTCAGCAGATCTTTTATAATTGTTATTTCAGTAATTATTTTGCTGGTACTGGCTGGTATTATTGGCTGGAATTTATTTAAGTACAAATTCATAAAGGGCAAAGTAAAAACGGCCGTTTATGAAAAGAGCCATGGTCTGTATACCATTCATTACGATAAAATGGATTTGGACGAAGCAGGCGGCTATTTAGATGTAACCAATTTAAAAATTGTGCCGGATACTGCCAGGTTTAAACAACTGGTGACAGACAAAAAGAACCCGCCTTTACTGTTGTCTTTATTTATTCCTGAAATAAAAATAACAGGTGTTAAAACACCACAGGCAATGCTGGGGAAAAAGATTAGCGGAAGAAGGCTGGAAATAAATAATGCGGTAGTAGTATTTTATTATGCCAAAGGACATCCGGATACCAGCCAAAACGCGGTGAAGGAAGAAATGTACCAGCAATTGCTGGGCGACCTGAAAGAAATTCAGGCAGATACGGTAGAAGTTACCCATGTATCTCTTTCATTTATTAATATACTCAATAATAAGACAACAATAGAGGCCTCAGATATCTCGGTTCACCTGAAAGATGTGCTGATTGACAGCCTGCACAGCAATGACACTACACGTTTCTTTTTTTCTAAACAGGTCAGGATAAATGGCGGGGATGCTGTCGTTAAAAATAAGCCCAGTACCTATTTTTACAAATTCGGGAATTTTGATTTCAACAGCGACGGCGGCGTATTTGATATTAAGTCGGTGCAGATACAACCACAGTTGAGCGAGGAGAAATATGCCGCCTTTGCGCGGTGGCAGACGGATCGGTTTAATATTAATTTTACAGGCATTTCCCTGAAAAACATCAACCTGCGCCGGCTAATGCTCACAGATGTAGTGGCAGACAGCCTCATCATCCGGGAAGGGGATTTAAAAATTTTCCGGGATCGTTCCTACCCGCGCGATAAACTAAGCAGGGTAGGTAAATTTCCACAGCAGCTGTTAATGAAGATGCCGCTGACAGTTTCCGTAAAAAAAGTAATTGTAAAAGACGTCTTTATTGAATACAAGGAGAAAAACCCAAAATCTGATTATAGCGGCAAAGTAGCATTTACGCATGCCAATGCAGTTATTAGCAATGTAACAAACGAAGCCTCCCTTATAAAAACCAATAATAACTGTGTGGTTAATTTTAATGCGCGTTTTCTTGATTTGTCATTTGTTCATGTTCGTCTCAATTTGGTTTTAAAAGATCCCGCGGGAAGGTTTTTGTTCAGCGGCTCCATGGGGCAATTTGAAGCGACAGGGCTGAATAAGCTGATAGTGCCATTGGGATTGGCGAAAATTGAAAAAGGATATGTCAATAAATTGGATTTCAATTTTGCTGCAGACAGTTACCACAGTAACGGAAAAGTTATTCTTTTATACGATGACCTGAAACTCTCACTATTAAAAAAGGACAGTGTTGAAGAGAAATTAAAAAAGAAAAAACTGGCAAGTTTGGTAGCCAATATAATAATAAAAAATGCCAACCCGCTGCGGAAACAAGACGTAAGGGTATCGGATGTACATTATACGCACAACACCAATTTTTCTTTTTTTAATCTTATGTGGAAATCATTGTTTACAGGCGTGAAACAAACCGCCGGAATGTAACCGGTCATTCAAAATATAGCAGGTAGTAAACCATCTGGCGATAAATGCTTAGAACGGGTAGCCAATTGCTATATTAAGCACCAGGTTGTTTTTTCGCCAGGTGCCGCTGGCAAAATCTATCTGGTCTATCACCCATCGTTGGCCATCGGGTAACCAGGGTTTTCGCAACGGAAAAGCGACATCGAGGCGCAACACCAGGAACGATACATCTACGCGCAAACCCACGCCGGCGCCTACCGCCAGCTGGCTCATAAATTTATTGGTGAATTCTGCGCCGGGCTTCAGGGTATCTTTATTATACAACCAGATATTGCCGGCATCTACAAAAACGGCACCGTTAACAACACTCACCAGCTTCATGCGGTATTCTGTATTTATTTCCAGTTTTATATCACCGGATTGATCGGGAAAGAACTTGGTAATGGTATCCTTTGCTGCGAGATAAGTGCCGGGTCCCAGCGAACGGCTGCGGAATGCACGGATACTGTTATTGCCACCGATAAAAAATTGTTTAATAAAAGGCAGCGACGAGGAGTTGCCATAGGGGTAACCAAGCCCCACAATTAACCGGTTTGCCCAGACACTGTTTGGGCCGCTTTTTAAATAGTAACGCAGATCCACATCTCCCCTCAGGTATTGCGAAAACGCAGCGTTGAATATAGTAACCTCTTTGCCATTTTTGATACTGGCGCCCGATAGCAGGCCGGCGATGTTGCCGGACACATCAATATTGCCATTAAAATATAAACCGGTCTGCGGTCCGTTGCCCGTTAATGGATTGTAAGTATAACTATAGGTAGAGCCAAGAATAAATTGTTTGTCGATGGCTTTTTGCAGTGTAGGGTTGGTATCAATGGCGGCCCTGTAAATAGCTGTTACGTTCACCGGCTGCACATAGTTAATGCTTACCGGGTTGAACTGGTGTTCTTTCTGTACGTTTTCTTTCCAGCTATAGCCATAAGTGGCACGGAAAGAATTGAGCGTATACAGTTTTTGCTTGGTCAATAAATCATACCCCAGCATGATATTTGTTTTGGGAACAAATCCGCCGCGCGTATTAAAATTAAAAAAGGGAACCACAAACCTGGGAATGGCCAGGCTGGCCTCCAGTCCGCCACGATAGGTATTAAAGCCTGCATACTGGCCGCTGTATTGTACTTCAAATCCGCCCAATGCCGTAATACTCAGCAGCTCACCAGCCTTAAATGTATTGCGGTTACGCCAGCTTACACTTATTTGCGATCCGGTCAGGTTGTTCGATTTGGTGCTACCATTTAATTCTGACCTTAGCGATTTTTTTGGCATCGGCGTAAGATAGTAATAGGTATTCAGTTTTGGCGTATCCTGCTGCGGTGCCATTTCAAACCTGTTTTTTACAAATTTGAAGAGGCCCAGCGTAATTAAACGGTTCAGCGTAAGATTATGGCTGGATCTTTTGTAGGTATCGCCCGGCCTGAACAACATCATACGGTCGAACATTTGCGGTTTGTACAAATGCTGTTTATCGATTATCTGGTAACCTTTATAAGCGACTGCTTGTCTTTTTAGTGTATCGGTGGCGGCTGACGTTAACCGGTAGTTAGAGAAAATAAATATGTCGTTGATGGTGTAAGTATTTTTTGCCTGGATGGGTATAATGGGCTTGGTGTTCACCGCAAGGTTTACCTCATGATTGCCGATGCTTGAATCGACGCTTATGTACAGAAAATCGGGGTTAAAATAATAAAACCCCTTTTCTTTCAGGAACCCATCAATACGATCCCTTTCTGCTCTGATTACATCCAGGTTATAAGGTTTGCCGGGTGTAAGAAATGAAGTTGCCGATGACTGAACAATCGTTTTCGAAAGCAGGCTGCTGTCTTTTTCGAAAGATACATTTTTGATTTTGTATTGCATACCGGCTTCAGCAGTGTAGATGGCGGTGGCCTTCCTGTTTTTTACAACCGTATCTCCGGTTACTGCGGCCTGCAAAAAGCCCCGGTTTTGCAGGTTGCTGGCGAGCACTTTAATATTGTGGTCAAGGTTTACATCACTAAGCAATACGGGCGGTTCCCCGGTTTTATATTTCAGTTTGCCAAACAGAGATGTTTCCTTCTTTGGATGGCCGGCAATATTGTATATCCATAATCTTACACGAAGGCCAAGGATTTTTTTATTTGGTTTTGGGCGTGTGAGATCTTCCAGTTCTTCGCGGATGTCTTTTATTTTTTTATCGGTTGGCCCGTTTGTTTTCAGTTTTACTTTTGCGCCGGTATACAGGGCTTCACCCGCAGGCAGGTATTTAAGGTTGCTGCAGGAGCAAATGAGAACCAGCAGCGCCGGGTAAATGTATATACGCCTTTTTTTACTCATTAGTGCCGGTTTTGTTTGCTTCTTTTGCCTGTATTTTTTGTTGTTCGCGTTCTTTTTTTCTTTCTGCCCGCAATTTTGCTTTTTGCTTTGCACTCTGGAATATTTCCCTGAAGCGGTTATAATCTACCGTTATAATAAAGCCGATGCCGGTTTCAATGACATAGCCCTCAATAATGCCCTGGTAATCATTTTTCCGGTATGCACGCAACATATAGCGGCCATCTTTGCTTAACTGGTAGTCGATGGCCAGGTTGCCGGCAATATTGGCAGATTGCCGCCCGGTGTTTTGTGCGCCCTCCAGTTCAAAATTACTGCCCACGGTAACAGTCAGCCGGTCATTGAGCAGGCGTTTGGATAAGGCCACATTAAGATCCGTTTTACTTTGCCGTGTGCCGGTAGTATAGTCATCGTCCTGTGAAATGACATCAAAATTTACATCTACCCCTTTAATCAAATCAGTGGCAAGCTGGTTCAATTGCTCCGTTAAAAGCTTGCTTACGCTGGCGCGGGCAAAAGATTCCGGGGTCATACTGCTGCCGCTGCTCTGGAACGGGTTTTCAGTTACAAACCTTGTCAGGAGCAATAATGCAAATACCTGTTTGTTTAATTCGGAAGGTTCCTTTCTAAGTTCCGTCAATTTCTGGTTGACAAGTTCAACGATGTTTTTAGAGACATTGTAATTTTTATTGTCTGGTAATAATATATCGAATGTTATTTCTGGCTTAAGTAACTGGCCTTTCATTTTAAGATCCACTTCAAAAGGCAACTTTTGCAGATAGGTATTGCGTATGGTGGCAACAGAACCTTCCAGTTGGTCTTTCACCAAATCAAGGGGGGCTGTATTGGCAATATAAACAGCCGTAATATCCACTTCTGCTTCTGTGGGTTCGCCTTTCCATACTATTTTGCTGCCCTTTTCAATAGCAAATTTTCTTTTCAGCAGGTTAAACGTAAGTTCATAGGAGCCGCTTTCCATTACATAAGACCCGGTTAAAGTTATTTTGCCGCTGGGGTCAATACCTGCATTTAGCAGGGCTTCACCGCGAAGGTTCAGCAGGTCGCCGTTGCCTTCATCAATTACAAGGCTCAGCTCCGCTTCTTTTTTTACCTCGATATTTACCGATACATCCATGCCGGTAGCATTGGCCTGGTTAAGCGAATCATCGGGGGTGGTCAAAACATAATCGGTGGGAGGAGCATTGGCATTAACAAACTTCACAATGCCTTCCCGTTCTTCTATACCTGGTTCTTTTTGCGGCAATATCACCGTTAATTTTGTTTTATCATTGATGGTAAGGTTGCCGTCGATGGCCGGTGCAAGCTCGGTGCCTTTTATAGTAAGATTGGTCGTAAAATACAACTGGCCAAAATAAATCTTATTGTTCTTTTTGGTTGTATTAAGTGCGTGAAAATCATTTGCGCGGAGTGTGAGATCAAATTTGTAATGGAAAAAATCGGTCGTGTAAGCCATACCATTAAGCACGGCTTTATTGCCGGCAGAATCAACCACCGTGAAAGTATCAAAATGAATCCCTTCATTGTTAACGGCAATCTTTTCCTGGTCGATGCTGAAATAACTGTTCAGCATACCAAGATTGAAACGGGTTTTATTGAAGTTAATATCGCCATTTACCTGCGGCTTGTCAAAATTGCCCGTAATAGAAAGTTTACCATTTACTGAACCGCTGGCATCGCGGATGGCCTGGTTGGTGGCCCCTTCCAGTGTATGTAATTGCAGCTGCTTAATGTCTGCAGTTAAATCAAAACTGCTTTGATTATCCGGCTTCATATAATAATCACCTTTTAACTGCACGTCATTTCCCCGGCCCGACAATTGTACATCCGCCGCAAAAGTATTTGCTACCGTATTATTAACCTGCATGCGCAGATCGCCCAGTGTATCCCTGTTCATAGCCAGGTTGCTGATGGTGAGATCGCTGGTAAAATTCGGTTGCTTCATCAGGTCATTCAAAGTTGCTTTACCATTCAGCGTTCCATCCACAAATAATGAGTCCTGTTTAATAAAGGCAGATAAAGTAGATAACCTGAAATCCTTAAAATTTACCTCAACCGGTGCATCGGGTGCAGGCGATACACTGTTCAGGCTTAGCAACTGGTTGTCTTTGCCCAGCTCAAATTTGTTGATGCTAACACCATTGCCGTCATACACAATCTTGTTGTCGTTGTTAATCGTCCATTTATCATAGTTTAGCATCAGGCTGTCGGGCTTTAATGAAAATGCATATGCTCCTTTTGCAGGTTGTTCAAGCAGGCCCGGCAGGCGGTATTTATCTTTTCCTGCTTTGTCCTTATTCAATAAGGTGAAATCAATCTTGTTATTGGCAATGGCTGCTGTAAGACTGGTAGCATATACATGTAAGCTGGTGCCGCTCTGAATGCTGGCCACAGAAGCATTGACCAGCAATTTATTTTGTTGCGCAGCAGCATCTAACTGCAGGTTATTAATGTGGTTGGTTCCCTTTATAACCAGTGGGGCCACCAGCTTTGCCTGCCAGCCATTATCGTTGCTGAAATGGCTTTGCAGGGTTACATCCTTCAGGCTGTCAAGCTGTGGCACAATGGCTTTTAATAATGGTTTATTGACAATGGCCCCGTTGATGGTAAAGTTATACGGGTCTGTTTTTACGATGCTGCTGTCTGGTAGCCTGGAAAAATAGGGTTCCATGGCCTGCCGAAAAACACTGCCCATCTGCGTTAGTTTGTATTGGCCGTTCAGTTGCAGGGTTAGGATATCGCTTCTTATATGAACATACTGTCCGCTGTCTGTTTTGCCGGCGGACAGCTGTACGGTATCCATGGGAATGCGTGTCCGGTTGTTTATCAGTACAGATTGGGTAACCAGTAAATCGCCCATCAGGCTATCCGGGTTGGTTGCAGGGAAATCGGCGCTGATACTGCCCTGGTAAAAAAGGGTATCGGTGGTCAGGTGCAGGGGAAGTGTTCGCAGGGTATCTATTTTCATGGTCAGCTGCAAGGCAGGATATTTTGTAGCGAAGTTTCCCTTTGCATCGAGCGAAAATGCAATATTGGGGTCACGTATATCAGCAACTGCTTTTAATTGCTGGTTGGCGATACTGGCATCCATTACCAGGTTTTGGTAATTGTACTGTTTTATTTCAGCTGCACGAACAATACCGTGTAATCTTGCATTGGCGTATTGGGGATCAAAACCTTTTCCTTTAGCGGTAAAGCTGGCGGTCACAATTCCGAAACTGCGGGTGGTATCTTTCAGCAAAACACCCAGGTTTAGTTTGTTCAAACTAATTGCCAAATCGTACAACGCGTTTCTTTTATCAGTGAATTGTGATGCGGTGCCTTTAATCGTTGCATCGCCCAAAGAAGAATTTAACTGGAGGTCTGTCGCGATTGCATTTGTACCACCTTTCAGCTTACCCGCTATACTAAATCTTTCGGGAAGGGTAATATTGGATGGGAAAGTTGCAGGAGGCAGCATGCTCATGATATCCCTGCGGCTGCTGGTGAAATTTTTTATAATAAGATCAGCATATATTTTTTTTGTGTCAGTGACATTTTTGATGGTTCCCGAAACATCAAGCCGGGTGTTTTGCAGGCCGCTAAATTGTAAAGATGGAATGGAAAGATTGGCCAGGCTGCCTTTTATGCGGCTGTTAATCAGTAATACGGCGTTGCCATTTTTAAATGCGGCTTGTTTACTCAAAAACGGCGCGAAGATTAGTATGTCTTTTACCTGGATTTTACTGTTGCTGAGATCAGCATCAATAGTCATCCCTGAAGGATCTTTCTGTAGGCTTTCAATAGAAGGATAACCAATTGCAAGCGAACGTTGAATGGAACTGCCGGGTGTTTGAATACTAAGATCTTTCAGGTATGCTTGGTTGCCGGTGTATAAAAATTTTGTATAAAAACTGTTCAGTACAAACCCGCTTTGTTCCTGCATGCTGCCTTTTGTAATATTCCCGGCAATGGAGTCTTTGCTGTATTGCAGATCCTCTATTTGTACAGTAAGTTTTTTTGCATTTATATGTGCATAGTCCATACCGCTGGCCATCTTTGGTTTGCTGTCATCATCAAACCGTATATTGTTATCCTGTAAAGAAGTGCTGGCCACCAGCAGGCGCCAGCCGGCATTGGCAGAATCTGCAAAGGGTGCTGCCTTTTTACTTAGTACTTCAGCGGTCTTTTGTTTGCCGATCCTAACGGTGGCAGTTGTTTTATTTAATTGTATTTCATTCAGCAGGATTAACTGTTTGTGAAGATCAAATGTGCGCACATCACCTTTCAGTTCTCCCAGCCGGATATCGGTATACAGTGCATCCACGGAATTTTGATAATCGAGTGCTATATCCGCCAGTTCTATTTTTTTTAGTGCGAGTTGTAACGGGTTAGGCTGACCGATCTTTTTTATCGCTTCTGTATTTTCTTCCGGTGTTTGTAACGGTTTATTCTGGTATATCCGGGCTTTTACGCCTTTCATTTCAATAAGGGGTATGCCATATTGCATGCGGGTGGGATCCAGCTTATCAATATTCGTATTGCTGTGTTCAATCCATGCTTCCATATCGCTGCCGGTAACTACGTCATTGTAGACAAGACGTACTTTATTCAGCAGCAGGTTATCCAAAGATATTTTTAAAGCAGCTGTATCTTTTTTTGATGCCGTATCCTTTCCAGGGCCGGCAAATGCATCCACTATAAACTGAAAATTAAAACTGGTATCGGGTAACTGCCTCTTAATTTTAGCGGTTATGCCTTCCAGTTCTACTTTATTGATGGCAATATCACTGTGGAGTAATTTCCACATATTGATATTTACTTTTATTAATTTGCCCGAAAGCAGGGTGTCTTTACCGGTGTCTTCGATATATACATTACCCAGTTCAACAGTTTGCGGAAACCCGATATACAGCCTTCCAATAGCAACCTTTGTTTTTAGTTTGCCTGACAAATAATCCTGCACCTTTCCACGGGCTATGTTTTGTATATAAGGCGTTTGCACCAGCACAATGACCAGCAGCAGTAAAATGAATATAACCAGTAGTATTTTTAGAAAAAGCCTGCCCAATCGCGACAAAATGGATCCGGGGCTGGTAGTGACAGGCTTATTTGATGACATAAAATGGTAAACTTCTAAATATAAATGTAGTAATACTATAGCAATGCAAAAGCCAGTCCATAATTGCTGCACAAAGGCTTAATTCTCAGCTACAATGATGAAATGCAGCAAGAAACAGCATTGTTTAAATACATCGTTTTAAAATCTTCATCAGCACACTTTCTGCTGTGGTAAGACCGCTTTTGTTACTGGGTGCTTCCGGCCTGTCCAATTCTTTCAGGTAGGCGTTTAAATTGTTTTCCTCATACAATTGCAGCAACACCGGATGAACGTAATATTTTTTACAGACCGCGCGGGAATTGCCTAATTTTTTGCTTACTTCATCAAGTGCTGAAAGAATGTTTTTTTTATTTTCAGTTGCATTCGGCGCCTCTCCCAATAAACGAAATGCCTGCAATGCGTGCAGTGAACCAGCCCATGTTCTAAAATCCTTTGCGCTGCAATCGTAGCCGCTGACATCTTTGATATATTGATTTACCATACCTGAATCTATTGATTTCCTGTTTCCCTCTGCATCATAATACTGGAACAATTCTTTTCCTGGTATATCGCGGCATTGCTGTACTGTTTTGGCAAGTCTTTTATTTTTCAGGCTGATATGCTGTTCAATACCTTTTTTGCCTTTAAATGAAAATACAATATTGTCCTGGCTGATGGCAACATGTTTGTCTTTTAAAGTGGTTAAACCATACGAACCATTTTGTTTTTCGTATTCGTTGTTGCCTACCCGTATATAAGTCCTTTCCATAAGGCTGATGACGGTAGCCAGCACTTTTTGCTGGGTTAATTCTTTAACAGCAAGGTCGGCCTTCAGCTTCAGGCGCAACTTCGGCAGTATTTTACCAAATTCGTACAAACGATGAAACTTTGTTTCGCTTCTTAATTTATTCCAAAGTTCGTGATAGCGGTATTGTTTTCGGTTGCGGAGATCCACTCCTGTAGCCTGTATATGCCCATTTTCTACCGGACAAATCCAGACGTTCATCCAGGCAGGCGGAATGGCCAGCCTGCGTATGCGTGCCATTTCTTTCTGCGTTTTTATGGGTTTGTTTTGCAGGTAATAGGCGAAGCTCCTTCCTTTTTTTACACGCGCAATACCGGGTTCACTGTCTTTTACATACAACAGGTTGGCGGCAACGGCGGCATCTTCGTAATGTTTACCGGCCTGCAGAAAATCCTTGTGCGTCAATCGTTCAGGGCGGGCAATCATATTGTCATTTAGAATAGACCATTGAAAATACAATGCCATTAAAAACTGTGGAAATTTTGTGGCGGCAACAGCGATTGCGCCGGACTATATAATAATACTATAATTTTGGAACCGTCATTTGGTCGCTGATGCGACTTTGGTTGCGGCCATCCTCAATAGTTAGTTGTGTGAGTGAATCGAACTGACTTGAAAGTCCGTTATCCCGTACGGCTTTTATAACCCCGTGCCTTTAGGCCGGGGAGAATA
>Ga0207671_10003756_pt1 | contig 14949 bp, 12 predicted proteins | sample KBSC24metaG_FD_184352 | JGI IMG/M metagenome (GOLD analysis project Ga0207671, IMG submission 184352) | Corn rhizosphere microbial communities from Kellogg Biological Station, Michigan, USA - KBS C2-4 metaG (SPAdes) (version 2) | ecosystem: Host-associated > Plants > Roots > Rhizosphere > Soil... | reverse complement strand
ATTACGGGCAGGTCGGGTATAGCACACCGGCATGAGGAAGATAATTTTATCGACTTTAAAGATGAAGTGCTGCTGCCCTATCAGCTGTCCCGTCAGGGGCCGGCCCTTGCGAAGGCCGACGTCAACGGGGACGGTCTGGAGGATATATTTATCGGCGGCCCCATTGGTAAACCTGGAAAGCTGTATCTGCAAAAACCCGGAGGCGGATTTATGCCGGCCACCTCCCAGGCCTGGGCAGGAGACTCGGCATACGAGCAGGTAAATGCTTTGTTTTTTGATGCCGACGGGGATGGGGATAAGGACCTCTATATTGTCAGCGGAAGCAATGAGTATGCCGAAGGGTCCGAAGGTTTCCAGGACCAGTTGTACATCAACGATGGAAAGGGCAATTTCAGCAAAGCGCCGGCGGGTGCGCTTCCTCCCATGTTGAGCAGCAAGTTTGCCATTGCCGCGGGCGACATCGATGGGGACGGCGATCTGGACCTCTTCGTTGGCGGCAGAGGGCTGCCGGGCGCCTTTCCCCGGCCATCCCAGAGCTATATTCTGCGTAATGATTCCAAAGGGGGACAGGTTCACTTTACGGATGTGACCGAGGAAGTGTGTAAAGCGCTGGCCTTGCCCGGCATGGTGACAGCGGCAGCGTTTGTCGACCTGGACAATGACCGGCTTCCGGAATTGCTGATAGCTGGAGACTGGATGTCTGTAGAGCTGTTCCATAACGATCATGGGAAGCTGACAAATGTTTCGGTGGGGGCCGGTTTGAAAAACCTTAGCGGAATGTGGTCTTCCATTACACCGGCCGATGTGGACGGCGATGGTCAGATGGATTTTATCCTGGGCAATTGTGGATATAATGATCAGTTCAAGGCTTCCGGCGCGCAGCCGATGTCTTTGTATGTCGCGGATTTCGATAATAATGGATCACTGGACCCTATTCTGTGTTATTATATACAGGGGAAAAGCTATCCTATGGCCTCCCGGGACGAGCTGCTGGATCAGATGGTGCCGCTGAAGAAAAAGTTTGTGAACTATATCAGCTATGCAGATGCTACGATAGAAGATATTTTTCCGCCGGAGAAGCTTGCACAGGCAAAGGTACTGCGGTGTGATCAGCTGGCTTCGGGTATACTGCACAACCGTAGCAACGGCCGGTTCGAATTCACGCCGCTGCCGCTGGAGGCGCAGTTCTCAAAAGTGTTTGGCGCCGTAGTGGATGATTTTGATGGGGACGGGGTGAAAGATATTCTTCTCAGCGGAAATTTCTATCCCTATAAGACGCAGCTGGGACGTTGTGATGCCAGCCTTGGGGTATTGTTAAAAGGAGAAAAAGGGCAATTCCGGAGTGTCGACCCCGTGGTCAGCGGCTGTTACATCGGCGGGGATGTGCGGGGAATGGTGGAAGTCAGGAACGATGCGGGGGAAAGATGGATCGTTGTTGCAAAAAATGATGACCTGGTGCAAGTCTTAAAAGTCAATAATAAATAAATGAAGGGAGGAATGATATTACTGCTGACCCTGACCTTGATCTGTCAGGTACATGCACAGGACGCTGCCCCTCTGCATAGAGCGGAGAAAGCTGTGACCGACATAATGGTGCGTGATATATTTTCTCCTCCCGTTGCCAGCAGGGTATATCTTTATGCGAATGTGGCCGCTTATGAGACGCTGGTGAAAGCTCAGCCCGATGGCGGCTACCGGAGCCTGCACGGACAGATACGGAGCTTTCCCGAGGTCTCGGCTCCCCGGGAAAAGATCAATGGCGCTCTCGCTGCCGTATATGCGTTCCTGCTGGTGGGGAAAAAGCTGGTATTCAGCGAGCCGATGCTGGAGGATTCGTTAAAGGCCATCGTTGGTAACTACCGCCGTGGTCTGGCTATTTCCGTCTATGATGCTTCTTTACGCTATGGTGAGGCGGTGGCAGATTCGGTCATAGCTTGGGCGGATAAAGATCAATATAAAGAGACGCGTAAGCTGCCGCGTTACAGGTTGATACAGAAAGAGGGGAAGTGGATACCTACTCCTCCGGCTTATATGGCGGCTATCGAACCTTACTGGAACAGGATCCGGACCGTGACGCTGGACAGCTGCAGCCAGTTCCGGCCTGCGGCTCCTCCGTCATTCAGCAAGGATACGGGGAGCATATTCTATTCGCAGGCATACGATGTGTATGTCACGGGCAACCAGCTGACACAGGAGCAAAAGGATATTGCCAATTTTTGGGATTGCAATCCCTTTGCCGTCACTATGGAAGGGCATCTGAACTATGCAGTAAAAAAGATATCTCCGGGAGGACACTGGATGTCGATAGTGGCGATTGCTGCCCGGCAGAAGGGGTTGTCGATGCTGGAGTCATCGGCCGCGTATACGATCGCGTCGATTGCCTTGTTCGATGCGTTTATCGCCTGCTGGGATGAGAAGTACCGGAGCAATGTCATTCGACCCGAGACCTATATCGATGCGTATATCAATGAGGGCTGGAGGCCGCTGCTGCAGACACCGCCTTTCCCGGAGTATATCAGCGGGCATAGCATCATCTCTCAGAGCACCGCAGTGGTTCTTTCGGGAGTGCTGGGGGATCAATTCCCCTTTAATGACAGCTCAGAGGTTGAGTTTGGATTGCCGGTCCGGCACTTCTCCTCTTTTCTGGCTGCTGCGAAAGAAGCGGCTGTCTCACGATTTTATGGGGGGATCCATTACAGGGCTGCCATTGAGAGTGGGCTTGTGTGTGGTGATGAGATAGGGCGGTGGGTTCTGCGAAGGATCAAATTGAAACAATAACTATATCGAAACCGAACAGTTTTAATTAGTTGTAGAAATGTAAGTCCTTGATTGAGAGTTGCATATAAAACGGGCACTTTTTTGGTACCTTCGTGTGGAAAAACCTGTTCGCAAACTCTCATTTAATCCTATGACTAATAAGAATGTACTCTATAAGAAAAGGATTGTCAAAGAGCTATACTTCTCAAATGATTCTAGTTGTTCTGATCTAAGCACCCTGACACATACCAGTCTTCCCCTGGTGACAAAGATGCTGAATGAATTGCTGGAGGAAAATGTCATTGTCGAGACTGGCTATGCTCCTTCTACGGGCGGGCGGCGTCCTTTACTTTATTCATTGAGACCTGATGTTTTTTATGTCGTTGCCGTGGCTATGGACCAGTATTTTACGAGAATGGTCATCATGGATATGCAGCGCAGGCCTGTCACGCGTGTGAAGGAGGTGGAATTGCCATTGGCAAATCATCCCGGAGCGGCGCAGGCGCTGGCAGACAGTATCGAAGCGTATATACGTGAGTCGGATATCCCCAAAGATGATATTGCGGGTATTGGAATCGGTATGCCCGGCTTTGTGGACGCCAAAAAAGGAGTGAACTATACATTCCTGGATGTCATCGATGGGTCGCTCACTCATTTTATAACAGCGAGGACCGGGATCCCCACTTTTATCGGGAATGATTCCAGCCTGATAGCGTTGGCCGAGCTCAGATTTGGCGCGGCGCGGAACAAGAGCTCCGCGATGGTGATCAACCTGGGGTGGGGGATTGGATTGGGGATGATCCTGAATGGAGAGATATTTCGCGGGGCCGATGGTTTTGCGGGTGAGTTCAGTCATCTGCCTTTGTTCTCGAATAATAAGCTATGCAGCTGTGGCAAGAGCGGTTGTTTGGAGACTGAGGCGTCGTTGCTGGTGGTGGTGGGCAAGGCGGAGGAGGGTATACGTAATGGCCGGGTGACCTTGCTGGACCGACATTTACCGGCGGCGAATGCCGATAAGGCCTGCCGGGCGGTGATATCTGCCGCGGAGAAGGGGGATAAGTTTGCGGTAGAATTGTTGTCGGAGGCGGGGTATAATATTGGAAGGGGCGTAGCGATATTGATCCATTTGCTGAACCCCGAGATGGTTGTGCTCAGCGGGAGGGGTTCTTCCGCGGGGAGGATATGGCAGACGCCTATTCAGCAGGCGTTGAATGAGCATTGTATTCCCAGGCTGGCTGCCAATGTCAGCATCGAGGTATCCCAGTTAGGGATCAATGCGGAGCTCACCGGTGCGGCTGCGTTGGTGATGGAGAATTATCTCCGGCATGAGAGGGGGAGAAGTGTGATGGCGGGGAAGAAATTGAAGGTTATTTAAAACTCTGATGTATCGCATTATTGAACGTCTTCAAGCTCCAGCCTCCTGCCACGATGATACGACGAATGCACATCAGCGGGTCGGTCTCGTCGCGATGGTCGGCCAGACCAAATGCGGCGATAAAACCTCTCTTCCGCAGTTCGGGGAATGCCGGACGATTCCACAGACCGAAGGGATAGGCGAAATAGTGGATAGGCGAGCCCGTGATAGCTTCCAGCTGTTTGGTGGGCTTGTCGATCTGGATCTCCCAGTCTTTGCCCTGGTATTTCTTTACGCTGTGATGGTCCCAGGTGTGGCTGCCGATGACGTTGCCGGCGGTGTATAGTTCCTTGACCTGATCCTTGCTCATATAGTGGGGAAGGTGACCGAGAGTGACGGTCATCACAAAAAATACGGCCTTAAAATTATATTTCTTCAGCTCGGGATAAGCAATGGTGTAATGATCTTCGTCATTGTCGTCGAAGGTGAGCATGATGGGCTTGCTGGGAAGAGGCGCGCCAGTGGTGAGATAGGCGTAAAGCTGGTCGGGCAGGATCGTGTGGTAACCGCTGTCGTGCAGCATCTTCATCTCCGCCCGGAAGTCGGCGATGGGCATAATGTAGTCCTTTGCGGTACGGGAGTCGGTAGGCTTCCAGTCACGTATCTGGTGATAGCAGAGGATAGGAACTTCCTTTTTACCGAGGATGACAGAGGGGGGTGGGATCTTGCCTCCCTGTGCGAGGGCCTGGGTGGTGACGGTAGCTTTTGCGAGTGAGTCAGGTGGGGCGGCTTTTTTCACTTCAGTGGGTGAGCCACAAGCCGAAAGGGCGAAACAGAGTACTCCGGAAAACAGACCAACAAGATTCTTTGTCATAGATATTTTAATAGGTGTATAGTTAACGAACATTTACGCCTGGTATTGCTTTTACCAGCTCTTCCAACCAGCGCTGGTCCTCTTCGTCAAAGGCATCCAGGTCGGCGCTATCCACATCCAGGACGCCTACTACCTCTCCCTGATGAAAGATGGGTACAACGATCTCCGACCTGGAGAGACTGCTGCAGGCGATGTGTCCGGGGAAGGCTTCCACATCAGGGACGATAAGGGTACGGGCTTCCTGCCAGCTGGTGCCGCAGACGCCTTTGCCTTTCCGGATGCGTGTACAGGCGACGGGTCCTTGGAAGGGGCCTACCACCAGCTCCCCGTTCTTCACCATATAGAATCCTACCCAGAACCAGCCGAACTGCTCTTTCAGGGCAGCGGCAATATTGGCCAGGTTGGAGACGGCATCGCTCTCTCCCTCTATCAGCGCCCGTATCTGGGGCAAAAGAGAGGCGTATTGTTCGGATTTGGCGCCGGTGGCTATTTTCAGATCTTCAGACATATACTTTTCAGCAATTCTGTTTAAGGTTGCAAATTTACTATATTCGACACATTAATGTCCGGAAACCGGGCCTTCCCGGGAAAAGTAGCCCGTTTTCCGGAAATATCTAATGATTGTCCTTCGGACAACGAGCCTCCGGCTCGTTTTAAATACGACTTTTTTATGTCCAGATTCTCCATCGACCCCGATATTGCCAAGGCGAAAACTCCGGATACGGCGCTTTATAAGGACCCGGCCCTGTTCGAGATCATGAAAGAGAAGCTCTTTGCTTCTTCCTGGCAATTTGCAGGCAGCACGGACATCGTCAAAGATCCCGGTGAGACCTGTCCCTTTACGCTGCTGGAGCATTACCTGGATGAGCCGCTGGTATTGGTACGGGATAAGGCCGAGACGTTGCGGATGCTGTCCAATGTCTGTACGCACAGGGGCAACCTGCTTATTCACGAGCCTTGCAAAATAAATCATCTCCGGTGCAGGTACCATGGGCGGCTGTTCAACCTGGATGGAAAATTTCATTCCATGCCGGAGTTCAAGGAAGTAAAGGAATTCCCGGCTGCCAACGATGATCTGGCTTCGCTGCCCCTCTTCCAATGGGGAAAATGGCTGTTCACGTCGCTGGCTCCTGAGAAGGGACCGTCCAGGGATATTGTTTTGGGGGATATGATCAGCCGATTGCACTGGCTGCCATTGAATGACTTTGTCTTTCGTCCTGATCTGTCCAGGGATTTTACGGTGAAGGCGAACTGGGCGTTGTACTGTGAGAATTACCTGGAAGGTTTTCATATACCTTTTGTGCACGCAGGGCTTAATTCCGTCATCGACTTTGGCAACTATACCACGGAGCTGTTCCGGTATTCAAATCTTCAATTAGGTATCGCCAAGGATGACGAGGATTGTTTTGACCTGCCGTCGTCGTCCGTGGATTTTGGCAAAAAGGTGGCGGCCTATTATTTCTTCGTCTTCCCCAACATGATGTTTAACTTCTATCCCTGGGGCTTGTCGGTGAATATCGTAAAGCCTGTCAGCCTGAGCGAGACGAAGGTTTCTTTTCTCACCTATGTTGCGGATGCCGCCAAATATAATTCGGGGGCCGGGTCCGGTCTGGATACGGTGGAGATGGAGGATGAGGAGGTGGTGGAGGCCGTGCAAAAGGGGGTGCGTAGCAGGTTCTACTCCTTTGGCCGATATTCGGTGACGAGGGAGCAGGGGACGCATCATTTTCATCGGATGATCGCGGAACTATTGAGTTAAACCTTTCAATATACATGAGAAAAACATCCGGCGCGTTAGCCCTATTATTGGGTCTTCTTACCCTGGCGCGGACGACAGCCCAGATCGCTGTCCGTCCTCTTACCAGCATAGTACGGGATACCTTCTATCTGCTGAAGCCGGACAGGGTCTTTGACGGGGAGCAGATGCAGGAGGGCTGGCAGGTGCTGGTACACAATCATCTTATTGAAGCGGCGGGTCCTGCGGGAACGATAAAAGCCCCATCCGGCGTCATTGTCATGGACCTGAAGGGGATGACCCTGCTGCCGGGGCTTATAGAAGGGCATAGCCATTTATTTCTCCATCCTTATAATGAAGTTTCCTGGAACGACCAGGTGCTGAAGGAGTCCAGGGCAGAGCGGCTGGCGCGGGCCACTGTGCATGCCCGTAGGACATTGCTGGCAGGGTTTACTACTACCCGTGATCTTGGTACGGAGGGTGCGGGTTATGACGATGTGGGGTTGAAGCTGGCGATTGAAAAAGGTATCATTGCCGGTCCGCATATGCTCGTAGCCACCCGGGCCATCGTAGCAACGGGCAGCTATGGACCCAAGGAGCTGAGCTTTGATGTCGAAAGTCCTGTCAAAGGGGCGGCAGAGGCGGATGGGGTGGACGGGCTGATAAAAGAAGTGCGAACACAGATAGGCAAGGGCGCGGACCTTATCAAGGTCTATGCAGATTATCGTTGGGGCCTCAATAAGAAGGCGGCTGCCACCTTTACGGTAGAGGAGCTAAAGAAGGCCGTGGAAGTGGCCGCCAGCGCCGGCAGGCTTGTCGTAGTCCACGCTTCTACGGCAGAGGGTATGCGCCGGGCGATACAGGCGGGGGTGGGAACTATCGAACATGGAGATGGCGGGACACCGGAGATATTTGCGCTGATGAAGGAAAAGAGTATTGCCTTATGTCCCACGCTGGCGGCAGGGGATGCAGTGGAACAATATGGCGGCTGGAGAAAAGGGGTCGATCCCGAGGCGGATCGTATAAAAAAGAAACGGCAGAGTTTTAAAGAGGCCCTGGCGGCGGGAGTTACCATCTGTATGGGTGGGGACATCGGCGTATATACACATGGGGATAATGCGCGTGAGATGGAGATGATGGTGGATTATGGCATGAAACCAATGGATGTGCTGCGGAGCGCCACTTCTGTGAATGCGGATGTATTCAGGATCGGGGATGTAGTAGGCAGGGTAAAGGCGGGACTGCTGGCGGACCTCGTGGTGGTGGAAGGCAATCCTGTCTCCAATGTATCGCTGATACGAAAGGTCAAATGGGTGATGAAGGAAGGTGTTCTTTATTATCCCCCGATTCGTTAGCGTACCTGTTAACGTGTAAGGGCTTCGATGATCTTCGTGTGCTGGGGGAATTGTTTTGTCAGCGCCGTCCTGTCGGCCAGTTCGAACTCTGCAAAGTCAAAACCGGGCGCCACTGTACAGCCTACTAATGCATATTCGCTGTCTTCCGCGGGTACGGAGGCAAACCAGCTGCCTGCTTTTATCACCAGCTGAAAATGTTCTCCTTTTTCGATGTTGGGTCCAAGCCGATGGATGGTGAGGACGCCTGCATGTTCAATCTCGTATATAAGAAGAGGATCTCCGAAATAGAAATGCCAGAGCTCGTCGGAAGCTATACGATGGAAGGCGGAAAACTGTCCTTTAGCCAGCAAAAAATAGATGCTGGTGGAGACATTCCGCTGGCCCTGGAAAAATACGGGAAGCGCTTTTTGAGCTATAGTGAGCTCGGATCTATAGACCTCCCGGAAGGCTCCTCCTTCCACATGAGATGTCAGCTGTAGTCGCTGGATCCAATAGTTCGCATCGGGTCGTTGCATACAATTCAAATCAATGTTCGATAACTACATGAGCGGCGTATACGTCTGCCAGCGAGTCCTTAATATGGGTGGTATCACGGATGGTGGCAATGATGGGGAAATAGAGCTTAAAGTAAGAGCTGTCTTTTTGATCCATCTTTATATTTAGCTGAAAACCAAGTAATTGATTGTACCTGCGTAAGGCGTGTCCCTTATTTTCCGTCCTCAGGATGATGAATCTATAGAGGCTGGCATCAGGAGAGGTGGATACGACATTGGCAGCGGGCTGTTGCGTCGGGGTGGCGGCAGGTTTTGTATCGGTGGGCTGAGCAGCAACCTGCTGGGCAGCAGCAGGCTGGGTCGCCGGCTGGACTGCAGGGTTTTGAGATTGGGTCTTAGCGGTATCGGTATGCTGAGGAACGCTGTCGGGGATAGTGATGGCTGGCTTGGTCTCTGCGGTAGGTTCTACATAGGTGTTCCGTTTGTAAAGGTAATATCCTCCCCATCCGATGAGGATGAGACCGGCTACGAGTCCGAAGAGAAGGACACCCTGGCGAATGTTGTTGGAGGCGGGTTCAAATTCCCTTGGAGCCTCTTCAAAGGATTGGGTGGCTCGCTGTTTTTTTTCGGTGAGGTCTTCCAGCCGGGTGGTTGAATATTCACCGGGAGTGAAGTCGAACTTGCCTTCGTTGTTCTTTATAAGGGTTCCGATGCCTTCAATGTAGAAGGGTTTGCCTATGTTAAGGAGCTGTTTGCCAGTGGTAAGAAAGAAGTCCAGATCGGCGGCGGCCAGGGGCTTCATTTTTCCCGTATGCTCCTTTATAAATTGGACCAGGGCGTCGTCGGGGGTCTTTACAGGGGTATTTTTAAAGGTAATGCCCGATGCGGGTGTTTGCATATGGCGGTCGCCGGCTTCCGGGATCACTGCCGATGGGTCGAGCGAAAAGCTGCCTATACCAGGGAGGTCGAGTTTCTTGGTCTGGTATAAGAACTGCGACAATAGTAGCGGTAATTTCAAAACGAATGGATTTTGAGTCGGTTAAAGATAAAAAAACTTCTTCGTAATTCCCTCCTTTCTAACTTTGTATGTAAAATTTAGCCATGTTGACACCCCAAGAAGAGGCATTTATCCGGTATTGGGAAGAGAATCGTTCCCGGCGAAAGAAAGTATTCCGGCAATTTCTTGTAGGTATTCCGGTGGGACTGGGTTTTATCATACCTATAGTAATAATGGTGCTTTCCGGCTGGGACAAGCAGGTGTCGACTCCTTATGAGGATAAGTCGCTGATGATGGTATTGATGATAGCGTTGCTGCTGATCGTGGGGTTTACGGCTATTTTTTATCAGAAATATAAATGGGATCAATACGAACAACGTTATAGGGAGCTATTGAATAAAAGAGACACTAAATAAAAAAAGCCCTCATGGGAGTGAGGGCTGTTAGCAGGTAGTTCATGGTTACTGCACATCAAGCAGATGTATGTCAAAAGCAGGATAGAATAAAGTAATGATTGATAACCAGTCGATTAAAAGGTTTCTTCTTATTGTTTCGATTGGTACGAGTAAGCTACATTTGATTCGGAAAACTCAGCGTAATAATAGTCCCTGCATAATTAGACAGCACTTGATCTGAGATTGCTGCAAGAAATTAAAAAAAACTTATCAAATTTTTAATTTAACCAAATTAGGAGTGGAGACCGGAGTTATTCATTGGATGAATCCGGCTTATTAGCCGGTGGTGAACGTTTTATTAATTCAGTCAGGGCCTTAATATTTTGGTCCTGCTGGTCCTGTCGTTGGGTGATATCGGCCAGGGCATTTTTAATTTCCTTCAAAATGGAGGGGAGATCAATATTGTAAGTATGGATCAGGTCGTCCTGGACAGGGATTTTTTGCGGGGATGATGGAGAAGGAGTGCTTAGTCTTTTAAGATCGTTTCCGAAAATTTCATAGAACTTGCGTCTTAGTTTTACTCCTGGATTTTTCTCATTGAGGCAATGACTTAAATGGGTCTTACCGATGCCTAATTTTTCCGCAATTTCCTGATGTTGATACTCTCCCGAAGAAATAAGTAAAGCCATATCGCTTCTAAATTTCAAGACTGCTTCGGGTGGTTTTTTAGATGCCAAGGAAATAAGGTTGTAAAAAAGTTGTACTTTTATTGTCCAAAAGTTGTACATTTGGATTGACAGATAAAAGTATTGATAGGCTACTTATAAAATGTGGCCCTATAAGGCCACCATGGGGAAATGGGCGGTATGTACTTTTATAAGTGAAGAAACCAGCAGGGGCTAGCCGCTGGTTTCGGATAGACCAGGCAATTGCCTGGATCAAAGCCTTTGAGTGGGCTTTATTTGGACATGGAGATGTCCATCTCCTGGATTTAAACCGGGATTATTTCCCTAGTTGCACCTGGCAATGCTCGCAGATCCAAAAATGAAAGACTTGAGCATTCTTCGGATAATGGACAACGTCGCCAACGCGTCTTTTCCTACAGAATACTTCTTTCATGGGCCTGCCGCATTTGGCGCAGCGTTTCACGTCGGGCATAATTGGTGGTTTAAAAAAGTTGAGCGCAAAAAATTTCATTAGTCCTGGCTAAAAAGCCCGGACTTTTTATTAATGAGATCTCTCCATGAAACAGGAGCAATGAATGGTTGGATGGAATAGGCTCGAATCTGTAGAAAGGTCCTGCAATATAGTGATTTCCTTCTTGCTTTGGCAAATCTTACCTTTACAAAAATTCCATCCCTTGCCACACGAATCCATTTCCGTATTTGACATGTTCAAAATTGGAGTAGGCCCTTCCAGCAGCCATACGCTTGGACCCTGGAGGGCGGCCCAACGATTCATCTCCAGCCTGGAAGGCAAGCATGATCTTTCCCAGCTCGATCATATTCAGGTGTTATTGTACGGCAGCCTTGCCAAGACGGGCAAAGGCCATGGCACGGACATAGCCATTCAGCTTGGTCTGGCGGGGGAGGACCCGGTGACCTTTGACGTAGGACAGATTACCCCCACTATCGAAGGAATTGCCCGGGAGAGGAAGCTGCGTGTCGGAGGCCGGCAGGAGATCGACTTTGATCCAGCGGAGGATATTTCCTTTCTTTATACGGAGACGCTGCCTTTTCATCCGAATGCGGTGACCTTTATGGCCCGTCTGCGGAATGGGGAGCAGTTGGCGGAGACCTGGTATTCCATTGGCGGCGGCTTTGTAAAAAAAGAAGGGGAGGAGGCGGGTGGCAGTTCGGATGCGCAGCTGCCCTTTCCTATCGATGTGGCGGATGATCTGCTGCACTGGTGCCGGAAGACAGGGATGAGCATTTATGAGGTGGTGCTGGAAAATGAGGCTGCATGGCGATCGGAGAAGGATACACGCCAGGGCGTATTGAATATCTGGCGGGTGATGCGTGAATGTATCTACCGCGGCTGTCATGCGGAGGGTATGCTGCCAGGCGGGCTCAATGTAAAAAGAAGGGCTGCGGCGCTGAATAAAAAGCTGATCGGGGGAAGGAGCTACGAGGATTTTGATTCGTGGGTAGCGGCTATTCGTGCGGGTGGTAATGATTTCAAATATATTTTGGATTGGGTGAGCTGTTTTGCCCTGGCCGTAAATGAGGAGAATGCTTCTTTCGGCAGGGTGGTGACGGCGCCAACCAATGGGGCAGCGGGAGTGATACCGGCGGTGCTGCAGTATTATGTCGTCTTTTGTGACGGATTGAAGGAGGAGAATATATTCCAATTCATACTTACGGCCTCGGAGATAGGCAGCATCTTTAAAAAGGGGGCTACTATTTCTGCGGCGATGGGAGGATGTCAGGCCGAGATCGGGGTTTCTTCCGCGATGGCGGCGGCGGCTCTCACAGAATCAGTAGGAGGAAGTCAGCGGCAGGCGATGATGGCGGCTGAGATTGCTATGGAGCATCATCTTGGGCTCACCTGTGATCCTATCGGGGGACTGGTGCAGATACCCTGTATCGAGCGCAATACGATGGGGGCTATCAAGGCGATAACGGCGTCACAGCTGGCATTGCAAAGCACGCCTGATTTTGCCAAAGTGTCTTTGGATGCAGTGATCAGCACGATGTGGAGCACGGCGCAGGACATGAACAGCAAATACAAGGAAACTTCCGACGGCGGGCTGGCGATGCAGATACCGCTGGGATTGAAAGAATGCTAGGACACAGCGGACGTCGGATGTATCATAAGCGAACAGAATGATTGTTCCGGCCTGCCATATACCATTGATATACATGCTTTTAACACTCCGGCATTATTTTTACTCCTATTCCTCAAATTCATCCCCATGCTAGGCAGCTATATAAAGATCGCGGGTCGTCATCTGCGCAAGAACAGAGTCTATTCCTTTGTCAATATTTTGGGATTGTCGATGGGGATGGCCGTGACATTGCTCATAGGGCTTTGGGTGTGGGACGAGCTGTCTTTTAACAAATACCATAGCAACTATAAGGACATAGCCGTCGTGCTTCAGAAGGTCCCGGCAAATGGACGCGTGTATATAGGCGGGTCGCAGCCTGCGATATTGGGAGATGGTCTCCGCCGGAGCTATGGGAGCAGGTTCGCACATATCGTGATGAACTCCGGGGATGGAAATCACAACATATCTTTCGGCGATAAGAAATTCTTTCAGCTCGGCAACTTTATGGGCGAAGAGGCGCCGGATATGCTGTCCTTGCGAATGGAGAAAGGGACGCATAATGGACTGCGGGAGCGTCATTCCATCCTGTTGTCGTCCCGGCTGGCCCGTTCGTTGTTTGGAGATGCGGATCCCATGGGAAAGACGGTGACGATCGACAATCGGGTAGGGGTCAAGGTGGCAGGTGTATATGAGGATATCCCTGTCAACTCCGAATTTTCCGCGACGACCTTTATACTGCCCTGGGATCTTTTTACTTCGGAATGGAAATGGGTGAAGGATGCCAAGGACAATTGGGATTTCAATGCCTTTAGGGCAATGGTCCAACTGGCTCCCCATGAGGATATGGAGAAAGTGTCCCGGGAGATACGCAACCTAAAGAACGAAGCTGATCCGGGAGCCAAGGAAAAATACGGGGATATATTTCTCTTTCCCATGTCGCAATGGCATCTCTATGACAACTTCAATGAGCAGGGGATAAATGACGGCGGGCAGATCAAATACGTGCGATTATTTGGAGCCATCGGGTTTTTTGTGCTGTTGCTGGCCTGTATCAATTTTATGAATCTTAGTACGGCCCGGAGCGAGAAGCGGGCCAGGGAGGTTGGTATCCGGAAAGCCATCGGTTCCATACGGCGGCAGCTGATCTTTCAATTCCTCAGCGAGTCGACGGTGGTGGCATTGCTGGCTTTTGTGATATCACTGGTGCTGGTAGAGATGGCGCTGCCCCTGTTCAATCAGCTGGCGGGAAAAGACATGCATATCTTGTGGAATAATCCCTGGTTCTGGACGGTGGGCATCGGGTTCAGCCTGGTGACAGGCGTCATTGCGGGTAGCTATCCGGCCTTTTATCTTTCGTCCTTCCGCCCGGTGAAGGTTTTGAAAGGGGAGTTCAAGGCAGGCCGGTTTTCGGCTTATCCCCGGCGGGTACTGGTGGTAGTACAGTTTACGGTGTCTGTGTTGCTGGCGGGAGGCACGGTGATCGTTTTTGAACAGATACAATATGCGAAGGACAGGCCGGTGGGATTTGACCGTAAGGGGCTGTTATCCATACCCATGACCACGGGTGATATCTATAAGAACTACAATGCAGCGCGTACTGAGCTGTTGGCGAGCCGGATGGTGACGGAGGTGTCCGAGACGCAAGGTCCCCTCACGGCCAACTGGGTTGGGACGGATGAGGTTCAGTGGACGGGGATGAACGTGAATGAAAAGCACGGATTTGCGGAAGTGGGCGCAACCATTGGATATGGGAAGGCCATTGGATGGCAGCTGGTGGCTGGAAGGGATTTTTCTACGCAATACCCATCTGACAGCAACAAAATTATCATAAACGAGGCGGCAGCAAAGGTTTTCGGGGTCAAGGACCCGATAGGGATGACGGTGCGTCTACCTGGTGGAAAAGATTTTGCGGTGCTCGGTGTCGTAAAGGATGTCATCATGCAGTCGCCGTACCAGTCAATACCGCCTACCATCTTTTATGTGCTGGCGGAACCTGGAAATTTTGTCGTGGTGAAGATCGCTCCCAATGTGAGTGCCAGCGCTGCCATGAAGAAGATACAATCCACCTTTGAGCGATATAATCCCGCGGCTCCTTTTATCTGCACATTTGCCGACGAGGATTTTGCCAAAAAGTTCGGCGATGAAGAGCGTATTGGCCGGCTGGCAGCTGTTTTTGCGACCCTGGCCATTCTTATCAGCTGTCTGGGACTTTTTGGACTGG
>Ga0207671_10003753_pt1 | contig 14954 bp, 15 predicted proteins | sample KBSC24metaG_FD_184352 | JGI IMG/M metagenome (GOLD analysis project Ga0207671, IMG submission 184352) | Corn rhizosphere microbial communities from Kellogg Biological Station, Michigan, USA - KBS C2-4 metaG (SPAdes) (version 2) | ecosystem: Host-associated > Plants > Roots > Rhizosphere > Soil... | reverse complement strand
CAATACTCAGCAAATCTGTTTACGCAACCCAAGACGCTCTAAAGGCTGGCAGGGTGGATTTAGCCCAAGGTTAAAACGCACAGGCCGCACGGCTCCTAGCGGCACCAGCAAAGCGCCAAGAGGTTTCCCCACTGGTCAGCAAGGGGCAGCGTTACATTGTCCTGCCTGTTGAAGATACGGGCGTGCCAGTGCTTACGATTGGCTCCCCTGCTCTCTCTACCCTCACGGCGGCAGACAAGCCCCTAGCGAGGCAGCTAGAGGCAGAGAACAAGGCATTGGCGAAAACTGAAGAAGCGGCAGACAAGGTGATTATCGAAAAGGAAGCCATTGTAGCCAAGGCGGCAGACAAAGACTTAATTGCCCGTCATTCCTTTTGGGGAAAAGTCTGGTTCTACGGGAAAATTCTTCTAGCCGTGGCAGCGCTTGTGGCGGCTTGCATCTTCTTTCCCGCCGTAATCCCTATCCTCGCTTCTATCGGGCGACTGATTGCAGAGGCATTCAACTCTCTTCTAGCCCTATTCCGTAAGTAAATGAAACCCCGCAGACACCCTTTAGAAAAAGAACGCTTTTTAGAAGGTAATCGCCAACGTTGGGCGGCTATCTTTACCTGTATCGGCATTCTAATTATGGTAGCCACTTCCTACGGCTGACTGAAAGACCCTGCCCCGTTTTTGCAGTTCTTCCTATCCGTGGGAGTAACTTTTATACTGAGTGCGAGTGCAACGGCGGTAATGAACAGTTGGAAAACTACAAGCCTAGCCGAGACTCAGAACGCCACCCTAGAAGAGCACAAGACAGAAGAGCGCAAAGAGGAGATTACAGAGATTCAGAAAATAGAGCGCCCTAGAGACTACGATGGCGAAGGGATAGACTAATCAGCAATTCATTTACTCGCTCTAACCACTTCATCGTATTCATCCCGTGTCATTGAAGTAATATAGACGTAAAAATAAGTATTTGGCGCCCAGCAATCGCAATACCTTGTAGTCAGCCTTGCTGTCATTTTCGAATGCTCACACACCCAGAATATGGGGCGGTAAGCAGTCGCCAAATGCAAAGCCCTTGAAAGGTTGTAACCACCGGGAGCGCCTAAACCACCAACCGTCATCATTGCAGGGCCGATAGAGGCAACATAAAGAAACAACCCCGCCCCAACAGTGGCGCTAATTCGCTTGGATATTTCTGCCCGTGTCATTCGCTAGTCTTTCGGGCTCCAGTTTACGGGTAACGTCCTTATTTGGCGATATACTTTCCAAATGGAATAGTGGACCAAAAAGGCATTACGGGCGCTTCTTGGCCATATATCACAGTAATTCGCCAATATTTTAAACGCTTTAGGCGAACTATCGCAAAAACAAAATATGGGAGAGTAAATGGAACAGGTATAGTTAGCATCTAACGTTACCATAGCGGGCGCAATTGAGCCTACGTAAAGCATAGCGACCATACCAATAGTCGCACCGGCTCTGAGGGTTCCTTCTATCACGGTCATATCCAGACCCTACACTATAAGACACGCAGCGGCAACCCCTTTGACAGCAGCCGCAAGGCTAATGCCTACTGAGACTCAGAAGATTGAGCGCCCAAGGGACTACGACAGCGAGACATTAGGCTAATTATTTGGATACCTCGGGGGGAAAGAACCAAGCGCAGGCATTAACGTATTTGTCGAACATAACACCTACATCCGAATTTTCCTCACATAGGTCTATAATCGGGGAATATATTCCCCGCATTTTGCTCATTAAATTGTCGTTTCTGTTTTCAGCATAAGCCACTACTGGCCCATAGGAAGCAACATAAAGAAGCACCCCCGTTCCTATCGTTACGCTCATTCGTTTTGCTATTTCTCCTTTAGTCATTTGGAGCGCTCCCCTCTATAATCGCTTTACCCACCAATCTACATAAGCCTCCCTCATCTCCCCAAAAAACGGAATCCATTCGCACGTTTTGTTTATAGGCCAATATGCCCGTAGGTAAACGTCTGCATATTTGTAGTAACCCATCCAAATATATGCCGTTGCTGGCCCATAACTTACTAGGTAAAAAAGGAACAAACCGCCAAAGACGGCGCTCACGGTTCTAGCGAAAACTCCTTTTGTCACGCTTCCGTCATATTCCGCCTGAGACAGTAAGACAAGCCCTTTGACAGCGGCGGCTAGGCTAAATGCCTACAGACCGCTTTACAACCTTTCTCCCTTTCATCTTCCAGTGGGAATGCGTTTTTGACCGTAAGGGAAACGTCATTGCCGAAAACGTCTCTGGCGATGCTGTGAGTGACACGGTTCGATCTGGAAGACATTACAATGCCTTGCATAAGCTGCCAGTGCAATGACGGCGCGAACGCGGAACGAACCAAAGGAGCGCCCCGCTATGCGCGCCAGACGGACAGAGGAAGATTGACCTAAAACCCTAATTCCATTAGAGGTATGCGAGAAAGACGAAGTCAATGCCAAAGGCTCCCCAACGCCCAAATCTATCGGCTGACATTTTTTTGGACTCCAACGTAATTTTCACAAAGAGTGCAATAGAATTGGTGCCCAAGGAAGTTGCCGAGCTTCTTCCTAAAATTCGCGGCTTCGAGGACAATGCATTCTTCCTTCCGCGTATTGCTTTACGGGAAATCCTTTTTCGTAGATTATACACCCTAAACCAATTGATTGCGAGCTTAGCAAAGACAGCCTCTACAATTGAGAAGCTAACGGGATGCGAAAAGCAGGTGCTGCATTCGCCGTTGCGCTTTAGATGGCATCTATACCGCCGCGTAATATCGTGGTGCGAAGAAAATTCTATTACCCTTGTTCGCATTCCGATTAACGCTATCCGTTGGTCGGGGCTAATACAGGCGTCCGTTAATCGGCTGCCACCATTTTCCCCATTTTCGCCAGAAGGAAGCAGCGAAAAGGGATTTAGGGATGCTCTCGTAGTTGAGACGATAGCACAATACGTAAAGCTGCGCCCAACTAAGCGAATTGTATTTATCTCGAATGATAACCTGATTTTAGATACTGTCAAAAAGCGGAAGGAAACGAAGTCCGTCATTCTCCACAAAAGCTTAGACGAATACCTTTCCTATCTTAAACTTCAAAGCAAGCACTTCGTGGATAGCTTTATCGCTACGGTGCTCCAAGCTCTCGCGGAGGCGTTTTACTCTCCAAACGTGCCAGATTGCCTCTACTTGAGCGCAAACGTAGTAGAGAAAATCCTCCTGAATCACGCAGTAGAACTAAACAGGCCTCCTCCTCCCACTGCCTACTCTCCCTTTCCCTATACGTCGAACGCGTTTTCCGTGACTGCAAATGGAGTTCAACTTGGTGAAACAAACATCGCGAAAGTTATCGACAACACCACCTTTGACGTTTCGTCAGGAGTGAAGCTCGGTCAGTCTTGGTCGCTAGGCATATTCAGCATTGGCGAAAAATTTCGCATCGCGGAATTTAAAGTATTTTGGCGCGCAACGTTCCACGTAAGCGGTGAAGAGGTTAAAGTAATTAAAGCGGAGTTTCAGTCTATTCAATTTACTTGCACGACGTTTACTGACACTACCGACCCCCTCCTTGCTTCATACAACCTCCCCCCTGTAGCACAACGTCCGTTACCACAAATCCCCCCATCTTCTACACCATCTCAAACCACAGTGCCTGTTGGAGACCTATTCGGCTAACAGCCCTACTAAGGAATCTTTTGTGCCGAGGCTCGACGGAGTTCACGAATCCAGAGCATGCAATGCGGATGCGCCCATTATTAATTTAGCTCCCCCCCATTTCCTGTCAATAACTCCTGTTTAGGCTATCCTTAGGTAGGACAGAGTTTCTGTCTCTTTGTGGTCGCAGTCTGGCTCAAATTCCTGCGGTGGCAATGGCTTATCGAGAAGACTTGACGCTGATTGCATCAACAATAGAGCGTAAGGGATGGCAGAAGAACCCCTATACCTTTCCCAACTTCCAAGGGCCGAACCCGAGCCTTTGACATCCCAAGAACAAAAGATATTAAACGAGATTAAGGACCGCGAGGAATGGCAGCGAAACCTTGTCCCGTTTATGGTCGCTGCAACGAAGCACTACTTCGCATGGGTAGCCGGGTTTGCTGTGTCCGCGCTGGGCTTTTTTACGCAGATGGCTCGCACAGGAGAATGGGCTTGGTTATGGTGGCTTTGCTTCGCGCTCGGTGTATTGGTCTCCTCCTTCCAGACATGGAATGATCAAGAGCGAATCATTCGACACCTCATTAAGCGCCTGGTGAGCGTTGAAACTGAATTAAACGACAGAACAAAGCCTCAGCGCACTCTAGATTCTCTGGCCGCGCCAATGGCGAAAGGGTCAGAGCTACGGCAGCGTTGCGGAATGTTTGGGAGAGCCACGTTCGATGTGAAGGCTACACAGGCAGAAGCAGAGCAATGGGCAAAAGAAGTTCGCGCGGTCCTGGCTGCCGAGGTTGGCGCTATGGCGGTTTACGATTTCGACCACGGGAATTTTACTTTTGTGGGCGCGGCAACAGAAGGCTTGCCTACATACCTCTTTGTGAACCAGCACGTAGCAGGGCTGAGTAAGGTAATCGAGGACTTGCGGAAGAAGACAGTCGCAGGAGGCGGGTAGATTCGCGTGGCAACCGAAGGACATGAATTCATCATTCTTCTGATCGGGCACCCAAAATGCCCGCTGAATATCGCGGAGATCGGCTGCGGGGCCATGTATCAGCAAGCACAATAATATACTAAAGAGGGATGCAGCGACGGAATCGGCGGCAGCGCCGGTCACCCGAGTTTTTCAATCGTCGACCCACCGCGCCCAGACAGCCCGTCAGCGAGCGGAAAGGGGCCTAGGAGGCGTCCGGTGCCCCGGCAGGTGTGTCGGCGCGGGACCACCGGATTCCGCCAACCATGGACCGGGCGGCAACGTCTTCAGAATTGCTGAGGCAGAATCCACACGTTGATGCCTTCCTTTATCTCCGTGGGCGGCTCTTCTGGTGGCCTCTCGTTTCCTAGATGTTCGTAGTGCAGCTTGGTGATTGGCGTGCCCTTCGCCTCATAATAGTCCTGAAAGGCTTGGCACGCTATTGCCTGAGCCTCTTCATCCCTGTCAGGACTCATAGAGCGAGATTCAGCAAACTCTAGGATAACCTTGGCCTTGGGGAGGTTTGAAGCTGGCTTCTGTAAAAGCCCTGAGATGTCGGCGCTGAAGTATTGGCTCATAGGGTAATGTAGCGCATGCCGCTCCTCGTGCAAAAGCATTCCTCTCTTTATGGCAAAGCGTAGTAGGCACGTTTTAGTCGTCTTGAGTAGGCTCGTCTTCAAACGTGATCACCATGTCTGGCCTTGGCATTAACACGGAAATAACCTCTTCGTCTTCATAGAAGCGCATGCGCACCGCAAACATCCTCTCCTTATTCCCGGTAATATCAATGTAACGGTAATCAAAAATGCTTCGGTCCGCGCACGGACCCATTTTTGACATGACCGATCTATCAAAGACAGGCGTGAAGAGTTTAAATGCCTTTTCCATCTCAATCTGCATACCTAGACTCTGTCGATAAAAGCTCTTGCAGACTCCCACGAACGGAAGCTTATGGATCAAGTAATGTAATCCGCGTGCTATCTTCTCGTAATAGATGTAGTGCTCTCGGTTTTCGAAACTGACGACGGCGGTGCCATTAGGTAGAACATTCAAGCTGTTTATGAGGCTGTTAGCAAGGCCGCGTTGCTCCGGATTCTTTAATCCGCGAATGGTCGTGTCATTAAACTCGGCAGAGGCAGAAGGCGATTCACAACCTCCTTGAATGTAAAAGCGCATCCTTTCGTCCAGCTTCTTAAATGCGTGGTTATGCTCATCGCATGATGGAACTGTCTTCAGTTCCTTTCTCTTGTTTTTGGGAAATAAACCTTTAGGTGGAACGTGTTCCCTGGAGGTGGGTGTAGTCCCGCACCAATAACAAACGTCGTCTGCTGGCATAAGCCTCGTAGCTACCTGAGATTGGCGCATTCGACACGGAAAATGTCACGCGGCTGTACGTTCGAACTGGCAACCAAGATTTCTCCACAGAAATCCTCCGTATCGTCCCTCCCGACGGCTCCCTCGATGCCCCGATTGCCTGGTCCTCACGGATGCCTGCCAGTGCGAACAAACCGGCCTGGCTGTGGGACCATGCACGCGGAGGTCAACCAGTCACGGCACGAGCGGCAGGCAGTACCGAGAGAGGTCGATGTAGGACATGCCTGGAACACCACACCCACCCCCACAGATCCGAGCTGCAAGGCGAGGGCCTGGGATCGCTCAGGAAGGCCGTGGCAAGCCTGGATCACCTCAGGCTGATGATGACTCGGAGCGGTTGGCAACCCACTTCCACAGGCAGGCCAGTCCACTGCAATTACGGCTTGTTTTGGCAAGCATTTGGCAAGCAGCAAAAGCTCACAGAATTGGGGCTAAAAGCGGAAGCCCTCTGATCTTGCCAAAAAGCATGGGTAGCTTTTGGCAAGCAAATCGTGCCGGTCTGAAAACCGGCACACGAAAAAACCGGCTGGCCAAACCCTTGCCAAAATTGCTTGGCAAGAAAGCCTTTTTTTGCCCGTTTTCGGCCATTCTCCCGCCAAAAATGAGAATGCCTTTACGCCTTGTATCGCACTCATTTTCAGTGCTTTACGCCACACTTTCGCCTTCATGCGCCCCGCGTTTCAAGACCGGCGCAATAGACCACTCTGCCACCCCTCCATCGGGGCCGCACGGTAGGCGAATCTTTTCCGCGCCGCAATCAGGGAGTCATTTTTCGTCCTCGTTTTCCCGGCCGCTCACATGCCGCTGAGCCTGCTAAAAGATATGAGAATGTGATCGCCGAGCTTTACGGGAACTGAGTGAGGAAGTAGTCTGATTACCAAAGCCACCGTGTCGAGTCCGCCTCCTACATTTGAAGACATTGATCGCCTGGCCCTCGCTCGTGAAGCGTTCGCGACCTACCGCACGCGGTGTTTTTGGTCTCTCGCGCCGAACTTCACGGTGAACGTGGAAACTCTTCCGCTGGTCGTCGAGGGCTTGCGACGGCACGGCGACCGCACGGCGTTTCTCCTCGCTGCACGTTTGTGCCGTTAACAGATTTTCAACGTGAGGTCTTCGCCACCCTGCGCCGGGCCCGCAGTCCTGACAGCTTCGTCTTGGCCAAAGAACCCAGGCGCCCAGCTACGTCTTCCTCGCATGCGGGCGGTAATGGATGACCTGGACCTTTTCCAAGGTCACCAAGCCACCGTCCATCATTTCGTCGAGTACGGGTAGAAAGGCGTGGATCTTGTCCGTCTCATCCACGATCTCGATCACCAGCGGCAGGTCCGTGGAAAGCTGGAGGATTTTGGCCGTGTGCATGCGACTGGTCCGGCCGAAACCCATCGGGCTCTTCAGCACGGTCGCACCAGCGAGGTGCAACTCGCGCGCCTTCAACACGATCGCTTCGTAAAGTGGCTGATGGCCGTGTCGGTCGGTATCGCCGATAAAGATGCGCAGGAGCGTAGCCTCGGTGGGAAGCGGGGTGGAACCAGCGGCGGAATCGGTGGACATCATGGCGTGGAGTCAGGGTTAACGTTGGTTCAGCAGCGCGGCGGCCACGTTGCCCACCCAGACCGCGAGCAAACACAGCGCAACGGAAAGAAAGATATTTAGACACGCCCTCCCCCATTCACCGGCCGCAGCCAAATTCAGCGTTTGGAGGCTGAACGAAGAGAATGTGGTGTAGCCCCCCATCACGCCAATCATCACGATCTGCCGCCACAGCGGTGACGTCAGAAACATCCCATCCGGGCCGGTGACCGACGCAAAGAATCCAATCACGAAACATCCGGAGACATTCACCACCAGAGTGCCGACCGGGAATGTCTCCCCGTATTTCGCCGCCATCCATGCGGAAAGCCACATCCTCAGGCCGGTTCCAAAGGCACCGCCGAGCATGACGGCGAGATAGGATTTCAACAGCGGTGGCATCGCCTGACGAATAACGCTTCAAATGTGAGAGGCAAGCCGCGCGGCAGACGATTCGGGCAACCGGGCAACGAAATCCGGCGATTCCTCGCGGGGCGACACCGGGCAGCGCCTGCGCGTGTGGAGGGTGTCTCTCGCATGCGGGACACGCACACAAGTCCGCGCCCGCGTCTCAAGTGTCAGTGCCGAACCACCGCAACCGCGCGGCGAACAGATAGTAGAGCACCGGCAGAATGAAAAGGGTCAAGACCGTGGCCACGAGCAGTCCGCAGATGTGCACCGCCGTGAGCGGACGCCACAGTTCACCGCCCGTCAGGGCGAGCGGTATGAGGCCGCCCGCCGTCGCCAGCACGGTGACGAGCACGGGTCTCATGCGGACCAGTCCGGCCTGGATCAAAGCGGCCTGAAGTTCCATTCCCTCCCCCCGAGCCTCTTCGATCGCGTCGGAAAGTACAATGATGTGACTGACGATGACCCCAGCCAGGCTGACCACGGCCAGCATCGCCATGAATCCCAGCGGGGCATGAAAGAGCGTCAGGCCGGCCAGCGCACCGATCAGGCCGAGCGGCACGGTGAGCATGACGACGAAGGATTTCATCACGGAGTTGAATTGGATGATCATCGCGAGAGCGATCAACGAAAGGGAGATCGCCATGACACCTGCCATCTCATCGCGACTTTGTTTCAGTTCCTTCGCCTCGCCTACGTATTCCAGCCGGTAACCGGACGGGAACTTGATCCGATCGAGCGCGGGCCGAGCACGCTCAAGCACGCTCGACGGCAATTCGCCTACCGCCGAATACGATTTCACGGCGACCGCCCGCTGCTGGCCGAAATGGCCGATCGTGGCGTACTCCGGTCTCGTCTTGACCTCCGCGAACTCGCGCAGGGGCACGAGCGCTCCGCTCATCGACTCGGCGGAAAGATTGCCGATCTTCTCCTCGCTATCGCATTCCTGCGGGCGCACCCGCAGCAGGACCGGCACGAAGCGTCCTTCCTCGCGCAATTCCGTGATTTTCAATCCGGCGAATGCGGCTCGCACCAGGGCGGCAATGGAAGGCGGCGCCACGCCCAGCGCGCTGGCACGATTTTGATCGATCGCCAGGTCGAGCGTCCGCACCCGCTGCCCGAGATCGTCGTGCACTTTGTATGCACCGGCATCGCGCAAGGCCGCGGCGGCCTGATCGGCGAGATTGCGCAAGGTGTCGAGGTCGGCGCCGGTCAGGCGAAGTTGAATCGGGGTATCGACGGGCGGCCCTTGTTCCAGCCGCTTAACGACGCAACGCGCGCCCGGAATCTCGCGGTCGAGTTCCACGCGCAGTCTCGCGACCAGGTCCGGCACGTCCTCCTCGCGCCGGGTATTGAGGAGGCATTGCGCCAGGTTGTCGGCCGGCGCCTTTGGCGTGACGTTGTAATAGAAACGCGGGGCCGTGCCGCCCATGTAGACGGCTCCCGAAACGATCTCCTCATATCCCTGGAGGATGCGGACGACGTCGTCGCAAACCCGGCGGGTCTGCGCCAGCGAGGCCGCCTCCGGCAACGCCAGATCGATCAGCAATTGGCTGCGCTCGGCGGGCGGGAAGAATTGCCGCCCGAGCCGCGGCGCCAACGTGAGGCTCCCGCCCAGCAACGCATAGGCGGCAAAAACCGCGAGCCAGGGACGCCGCAGCGCACCTTCGAGCGTGGAACGATAGACCGGCAGCACCGCGATCAGCGTGCGGTCGATGAGCGAGAATGGGAACCACCGCCGGATCTCCCCGCCCTGGTCGAAGCCCCGCTGCCCGCGGAGCAGGTAATAGCCGAGAAGGGGAATGAACGTCATCGACACGATGCGCGAGGCGATCAGCGAGAGGGTCACCACCATGGGGAGCGCGTAGATGAAGTATTTTTTGTCGCCGGGCAGAAGCACAAGCGGCAGGAACGCGAAGATATTGATCAGGGTGGCAAAGAGAATGGCCCGCCGCAGTTTCCATGGACCGGCCCATGCCGCGACACCTCGCGGACTGCCGCCGGCCAGTTCCCGGTTGATGCCATCGGAAGCGACCACTGGATCGTCGACGAGCATCCCCAGCGCGATGACGAGCGCGGCGATGGAAACCTGGTGCAGAGGAATCCCGCAGAGTTGCATGCCGCCCACGGTCATCGCGATGGTCAGCGGAATCGCCAGGGCCACGATCAAGGCCGCGCGCCATTCCATGAGGAGCAGCGCCACGACGATCACGACCAGCACCGCTTCGCCGAAGCATTGGCTGAAATGCCGGATGCGGTTTTCAACGGATTTCGGTTGGTCGGAGATGGTGAGAATCTCGACGCCCGAGGCGAGTTTGGGCTGGAGCCGGGCGGTGGTCGCATTCACCGCCTGCGAGAACTTGCTGATATTCTGGCCCGACTTCATTTCCACGGCGAGCATCACGCAATGCCGGCGCGCCAGCCCGCCTCCTGAGGCCGGACGCCGCAGCACATCCACGTTAAACGGAGTTGGTTCCTCGTAGCCGCGGTGAATTTCCAGCGCATCGCCGAGACGAATCGGCTGACCATCCTTGGTGGCGCCCACGACCGCTTTCAGAAGATCTTTCTCGTCACGAAACGCGCCGGACACCTGCACTCCCACATTCTCGGTAGCCGTCCGGAAATCGCCGCCGACGATCAACTGGTTGCGTTGCTTGATGGCTTCCACGGTCCGGAAAATGGAAAGTCCGAGGCGGTTCACGGCTTCCGGCGAATAGGTCATGTGCACCGACTCGCCGACCACGCCAAGTTGACGCGTCCGGCCGACGCTCGGGATCAGCTTCAGCTCGTCTTCCAACTGGCTCGTGGAAACTTCGAGCGTGCGATAGCTCCTCTCATCGGAGCCGGTCACGGCCAGCAGCATGGTGACCACATCCCCGAAATCGGTCTGGAGTTGGGGCGGCAAGCAGCCCTCCGGAAGGGCGATCTCGCTCAATTTGGCGCGCAGCTTGTCCCACTCCTGGTCCACTTTCGCCTGGTCCGCCGGATGCTGCCCCAGCGTGAGAACCGCCGCCCCCGCCATCGACTCGCTGCTCATCTCGTCGATCGTCTCCAACTCCGCGATCTTCTTTTCGAGACGCTTGGTGACCAGTTCCTCCACATGGAGCGCCGTCGCGCCGGGCATGATACAAACGACCCGGGCGATACGTTCCGGGAGGACGGCGTCCTCCTGCTGCGGCAACAGAAAATAGGAGATGGCGCCCCAGATGAGCACCGCAATGAGCGCCATCCAGCCCACTTCCCGATGCTCGACAAAGTAGCGCGCGAAGCCGCCGCGGGTCGGGAAGGGATCAGGTTCAGAAGGGCGGCTCATGCAGCGGGATCACTGCGGCATTTATAGCGGACGGTGCGGGCGTTGGAATGAGGAAAGCGGCGATGATGCATGCGCGCTTCGCTGCGAGCGCCAGCGCCGGTCCCCTCCCTATCATCCGTGCGGAGCGGGGAAGCATGGGCAGAGTCGAAGGACCTCCAATATCACGCGGGTTCTCGGGCGGAGCCGCTACAGTAAGCGCAATCCACCTACGCTCCGCTCGAAAACCCACGGAAGTCGGAGGTCCTTCGACTGCGCCCATACTTCCCCGCTCCGCTCAAGGATAACAAAGGAGGAGTGGACGGCGCTCGCGCTCGAAATCACACGCCACTCACGACGCCGCGACCGCTTCCCCATGTTCATTCCGGCGGGAACCGTCCAATGCCGGCAACAACGTAAAATCCAACATCTCCACCGTCAGCCCTGGCCCAAAGGCAATCGCGCGCCCGGGGCGCGATTCGGTGGCTCCCGCTTCGCGCTGCAACAGATCCCGAAGGATGAACATAATGCTGGCCGACGACATGTTCCCGAAGCGGCGCAGCACGGCGCGGGAAAGTTCCATGTCGGCATCGCTCAATCCGCAGGCATCCTGCACGCTGGTCAGAATCAAGCGCCCCCCCGGATGGATCGCCCACAGCATGCGCGCCGGATCGAATTCGTGGGTGGAGAGCTTCGTGTTGGTCCGAAACCACTGGCGGATGCGGGCGGGCAGACGGGAATCCAGCGTCATGGCGAAGCCCTGGTCTTCAATGTGCCAGGCCATGCGCTCGGCGTCCTCGATGCTCAGGTGGCTCGTGCACTCGTCGAGGCGCAAGCCTTCGGGTCGCGACGTGATGAGCGACGCCGCGCACCCATCCGCGAAGAGCAGAAAGGAAACCAGCCGGTCCATGCGATCCGTCTGCTGGAGATGCAGGCTACACAGCTCCAGGTTCACCATGAGCACGACTGCCTCGGGGTCCGCCTCGACAATCTGCTTCGCATTGCGCAATCCGATGAGCGCGGCGTGGCAGCCCATGAAGCCGATCACGGTCCGCTGCACGGAAGGCGCGAGTCGCTGCTCGCGGACGATATCGATATCCAGGCCGGGCGCGTAAAAGCCGGTGCAACTCGTCACGATGAGATGGGTGACGGAATCGAGCGGACCGGATTGCTGCCGGAGCTTTTCCAAAGTCGTCGCGGCCAACCGTGGCGCTTCGCGCTGATAGACCTTCATCCGCTCGCCGGTCGTCGGAAACCGGCCCGGCTGGTAAAAACCTGATGGACCGAAAGGCTCCGGCAGGACCGTGTGACGCTCGTCAATCTGCGCGCCGGCCACGATCTGGCGCAGCTTCTCCGCCACGTCCGCCGGGCCGACCCAGCTCGGCAGGGATTCGAGGAAGACGCTCTGCCGCTCGTAGGCCGGCACCGCGCAGGCGACATGATTCAGGTAAGCGGGCATGGATTCTTAAAATGAGACGGCGTGCCGGGCAATGAGCGCGAGGCCTTTCGCGGGCGAGTAACTATTACCCACGATGCCGATGAACGCATCGGCGACCGCCTGACGCTGCGAAAGAAGCTTCAGCACGGCATTGGCCAGCCGCGGACGCCGGATAATGTACTGGAACGCCTCGCAAAGTGCGGACTTGGCGGCGAGACCACGAAAACGGTTGCGGGCGTACTGGGCCAGCGCCGAGGGCAAATCGTTCCAGCCGGCGGAGGCACAACGCACCAATTCCTCCGCATGCCAGAGCGCGCCATAGATCCCCTCGCCTGTCAGCGGATCGATGTAACCCGATGCATCGCCCACCAACGCCGCGTCACGCGTCGCCGCGCTACGCACACGTGCGTTCGTCGGAAACGTGGCGATCGGCCTGGCTTCAGGCGGCAGGGGTTCGATCATGGCGGACAGATGCGGACTGCGGGCCAGATGCTCATTGATGAATTCCGCCACAGGTTGCGCGCGCAGCGCTTCCGGGTCGCAAACGACGGACAGATTTGCGGTGTCCGCGGAGATCGGGTCGATGCCGATATAGGAGCCATCGTCAAAGACGTGCATCTGTCCCAATGGCGGAGTGGCGAAACGGGTGGGGCGATCGATATGAATCGCGGTTCGCGAACGACGCACGGGCAGCGCGAGGCCCAGGAGGCGCGCCGTCGAGGATTTGCGGCCATCGGCGCCCACCAGCAGATGTGCCTCGACTGATTCGCCATCCGGCAACTGCGCGCGCCAGCCGCCGGCCGCGCGCTCGACTGCGGTGGGGCGGGCGCCCATGCGCACGACGGCTCCCGCCGCTCGCGCGAGATCGAGCAGCGCGTTATCGAGTTGCGGACGCGGAAGCGCAAGGCCATGGCCGGGAAGTCCGGCCCCTTGTGGAAAGCGGGTTTCGAGGCGACGGAAATTCGGCGCCACCATGATCATGCCGTGCAGTGGCCGCGCGCCGGCGCACACGTTCCCGCTCAAGCCCAATCGCTCCAACAAAGCCACTCCCGCCGGGCACAAGTACATGCCACACACGCGCTCAGGCAACGCGGCATACGCCTCGCATAGCACCACCGAATGACCCACCTTGGCGAAGAGCAGCGCCGACATGGCGCCACCAGGACCGCCGCCGAGGATCAGCACGTCGGCTTTCACTTCACCCCGTCTTTCTTCAACGCCACGTGCACGTGCACATCGACGCCGTCCTTTACCTTCACCAAACCCGCCGCCGCCTTGGGCGGATCCAGATTGAAGGCCTTGAGCGAAACCTGGAACGCCAGGTCAAACGAGCACTGCGTCGCGCTCTCGACCACATTGGTCACAACAGCGTTCACGGTCCCGCTGTTGCCGGCAATCGTGAGAGTCACGGGCATGGTCCCGGGTTTGCCACCGCCCGGACGCAAGGTCTGTTCGGAGGTCGGAGGCACCTCGACCTTGATGAAACGATACTTCGTCTGCTGAAACATCGACCACATGTCCGCGTCCCGCTTGTCGTTGGCCGTGGTCATTTCCTTAACCGGGGCATTCGATGTGGCGCTGACCATGCGCCCATTGCTGCCGGGCTTGACCGTGACCTTCAGGGGGACCTGATTCACGGCGCCGTCGAAATCGTGCAAGGTGGAATAGCCGCGGAATTTTACGTCGGAGGCGCCCGTCCAGGTTTCGTCGGCCCTCGCCAGAAGGCAGAGGCCGAGGAAGAGGAAGAGGGAGAGTTTGGAGGAGCTCATGGTCAGTTGAATGGGGTGAGGAAGCGACGCACGCGATTCAACGCCGGGATGTATTGCCAGTACGGTTTTCGAAACGGCAGATGGCTCATGACCCGCAGCGCGATTTGCGTGATCGCACTGTGTCCTTCGCACGAGAGCATGACATGCGGATGCTTCTTTTGAAACGCGCGCAGCCGCGCCTCCAGCCAATCGGGCGGCGTGGCATGCGAATAAAAGAAATCCAGTCCCGGCAATTCCGAGCGCCGGCGGAGGTCCTCTTTCACAAACAAACCCGCCTCCGCATCGTCGCCGATCGGGCTGCCAGGATAGACGCGGATGCCGCTGGTGATGTAAACCGCGTGGGGGGAGTGGATGCGCTCCTCGATGAAGGAGAGGGTTTCCTCGACCGTTTGCGCCGTTTCATCGGGACCGCCGATCAGGAACACCCAGAGCCCGGTGATGTCGTGCTTTTCGAGCAAGTCCGCCGCCTCGTAGAGCCGCGTGCGTTTGTAGTT
>Ga0207671_10003749_pt1 | contig 14970 bp, 9 predicted proteins | sample KBSC24metaG_FD_184352 | JGI IMG/M metagenome (GOLD analysis project Ga0207671, IMG submission 184352) | Corn rhizosphere microbial communities from Kellogg Biological Station, Michigan, USA - KBS C2-4 metaG (SPAdes) (version 2) | ecosystem: Host-associated > Plants > Roots > Rhizosphere > Soil... | reverse complement strand
CAGCAGACGCAGTGTATAGTCCTTGGCCCTCGTCTCCAGGATCCCGGAAGGGTTCACCAGGTATTCAAAACAGTTTCCGACGAAATCCTGGTTGGCGAACTGATAGTTGATATCCTTGCTAAACCCCATGGGAGATGGGCCCGTTCGGGGGGAAAACTCATTCATCACGATGTCCGCATCCGCCATTACGATGACACGACCCGGCTTCTCTGCCGATGCCAGATAAGGTTGTTTATAAACATTTGCCAGACTATCCATCAGAGCCGTGCTCACACGGTTGGCATACAACGACTGGAATTTACCCTCCAGCAGCATCGCCACCGGAATATTGTGCTGGGTGAAGACCCGGGGATCATTCGCCACCTTGACACTCTCAAAACTGATGAGCGCAGGTGTGCTCACCGTCTTGGAATTGGCCGAAGTCTGCAAGAGCACCGTCTTTTTAATACCTTCCGCCTTCACTGTATCCATAGAGTTGACAAACTTCGAATATACAGGATCCAGGTTCTTGGAGATGGGGTGGGTGAGGCTTCCGCTCAGCAGTGGGAAATAAGGCCAGGGTATCAGCTCGAACTGTGGCTTGTCGCCATTCATACCCACCACCATGTTCAATGAGGCGCATTGCATATCCAGCACAAGGTCCGGCTCTATCCGCACCCCGTATTTAAAGAAAAGGTCGTCCAGGTCCAGCTCCCGGTCGTAGGCAATCGTCTGTCTATCCTGCCGCAGACTGTCCATTTCCGCATACAGCCTGTCCACCGCCCAGATGATCTGACCACCATGCATGACGTATTGGTCGAGGGCTAGCTTTTCCCTTTCCGTAAATTTCTTTGTCGGCTTGACAATGATCAGCGCATCGTACTGCGGAGGTATCACCAGCACACTATCCAGCCGCACTGCACCATATCGGTAATTGGACTTCATTCCCCGGATCAGATTGTATATTGTATAATCCACCGGCTCGCCATTGCCCACTACGTATCCCACCGCCGGCTCATGCTTGCGGGTGATCTTGTCGATGGCGCTGCCGAACTTGTACTCCAATAGTGTTTCAGCATTGGTGTACAATTGCTCCTCCGGCTGTCCTTCTCCACCCGTCTGCACGCCTTTCAGGAGGTCCACCGGTACCACCTTATTCTTATAGTGAAGCAGGGCCCCTGGTATCACGGTACGCTGACTTTGCTCATCGCCTTTCTTTGCCTGGACTACCTGTGTCTTTGGCTGAATGCCCATACGATTAAGAGAATCCTGCATCACCAGCTTGGCCGAATCATCCAGGTTCGCCATAGGGTCTGTCACCTTCACCCGGATCTTGCCGTCCGCATATTCATTAAATTCCTGCAATAGCTCCAGCGTGCTTTTTGATAATTTGCGTATGCCCGCCTTCAGATCGCCCTGCAGAAAAAACTCCACTTCGATGTTGTCATCCAGGTTGCGCAGCATCTCCTTGGTGGGCGCGCTTAGCGTATAACGTTTCTCCTGGGTAAGGTCCAGCCGGTAGTGAAAGTGGCCGGCGACAAGATTAATAAGCACCAGCGCTACAACGACCATTCCCGCACCCAGCCAGCCGGGACCACGTCCGGCCGCCAGCTTGTTCTTCGGCCCCCGAAGCTTCCGCACCAGGTTCCAGTTCGTCCAGCGAAGGAATAAGAAGATCACGCTTATGAAATAGACGATGTCGCGACTATCCACAACACCCCGGCTGATGCTCCGGTAATGGAAGTCAATACCAAACATCTCGATATAATAATCCGCTCCCGCCGCAAATACAGGCAGCTGGCTCATGGCATTAAATCCGCTATAGAGGACAAAACAGGCAAAGGCTGCGGCGATAAAGGCGACTACCGCATTGCTGGTCCAGCTGCTGCACAATATGCCGATGGAAGTGAACACCGCCGAGAGAAAGATCAGTCCAAGATAGCTGCCCATGGTGGCCCCCACATCGATGCCCGCCTGAGCCGACAGACGTTGTATGCTTAGAAAATACAGAAGCGTAGGCACCAGCGCAAGGATCACCACGATGAGGCTGGCCAGGTATTTCCCAATGATCAGCTGCGCCCTGCTCAGAGGCACCGTCTGTAAGATCTCAAAAGTTCCCATCCGGAACTCTTCCGCAAGACTCCGCATCGTGATGGCGGGGATCAGCAGCAAAAGGATCCAGGGTGCCAGATCGAAGAACTTCTCCAGGCTGGCATACCCAAAGGCCAGAATGTCCGTATCAGGGAATACGAACAGTAAAAGCCCATTCAATAACAGGAAAACGATAATGGCGATATAGCCCGTAAAATTGCTAAATGATTGACGGAGTTCTTTTTTGCAGACTGCCCACATGGCCACGAAAATAATGCGTTATGTTCTAATTTCATTTACAATATATAATGTCCTTCCCCGTTTATCACCAGCACCATTTATAACCCACAAATTTTACTGTAGACGGCTGCTTGAATTAGCACCATCTGGCCTCCGGGGCCGGACAGGCACGATACATTGTAAATAAATTAAATGTGGAAAAAAAGTTAAATTAGATGTGTGAAAAAATGTACCTGATCAAAAGAAACCTTTATATTCGCATACTCTAGTCAATACAACCTTCCCTTTTGAAAAAATATTATGGTTAGGCAAAAAATATTTGACCGAAACCAACTGCATAAAAGATCCGCCCCTTCATAGGCGGGTTTTTTACTTTATACCCCCGTTCCATCGGCCGCCCCTGCCCCAATCCCATTGATCACCCCTGATCATTCACCCCAATTCTTCGCCCCGGGATCATCGAAATTGTATAAAATATCGAAAATGATAAATATAATTAATAAACATCAAGTGTTAATATAAAAATATTTGTATGTGTTGATCAAATTAGCTCAACTCTATAAAAATCAGCTTATTATCGTTCTTTGACCCCTCAGCCGCTCCACTCCCTCCTTTAAACGGGATATCACATAATCCACCTCCATTTCTGTATTGAATCGCCCCAGTCCAAACCTCAGGCTTCCATGTGCAAGCTCATCTTCCAGTCCCAGCGCCTTCAACACATAGCTTGGCTCCAGCGACGCAGAAGTACATGCGGAGCCCGAAGACAAAGCCACCTCTTTATTGATCATCGTGAGCAGCCCCTCCGCCGACACATACTGGAAAGATAGATTCGTCGTCCCCGGCAGCCGGTGCTCGCGGCTGCCATTGACAAAGACCAGCGGTATCTCCAACAGCCCCTTTTCCAACCTGTCCCTCAAAGCCGCTATACGCAGTGTCTCCTCTTCCATCTCCACCCTCGCCAACTCACAAGCCTTCCCAAATCCTGCAATTGCCGGCACATTCAACGTACCGCTGCGCATACCCCGCTCATGACCACCTCCATCCATCTGCGCCGTCAGCCGCACCCGCGGATCCTTCCGGCGTACATACAGCGCCCCCACACCCTTCGGGCCATATAGCTTATGGGCGCTGATAGCCATTATGTCGATACCATCCTTGTTTACATCCACTGGCACCTTCCCCACCGCCTGGGCCGCATCCACAAAAAAGAGCACCCCATGATCCCGCGCTATCCGGCTGATATCACGGATAGGTTGTATCACCCCTATCTCATTGTTCGCATACATGACGGAGATAAGCACCGTTGTCGGACGGATCGCCGCCTCCAGCTCCGCAAGATCGATCAACCCCTCCCTGTTCACGGACAGATACGTTACCTCACCCCCCAATTTCTCTATATGATGACAGGTATCCAGCACAGCCTTGTGCTCCGTCGTCACCGTAATGATATGATTCCCCTTGACCGCATACATTTCAAACACCCCCTTTATCGCCAGGTTGTCCCCTTCCGTCGCCCCCGAAGTAAAGACGATCTCTTTCGTCTCTGCCCCTACCAGCTTTGCTATCTGTTCACGCGCCAGCTCCACCGCCTCCTCTCCCTCCCAGCCATACGCATGCGTCCTGCTGGCCGCATTCCCGAACTTCTCGGTAAAATATGGGAGCATCGCCTCCACCACCCGCGGATCGCAGGGGGTAGTAGCATTGTTGTCAAAATAGATGGGTAGCTTCAGCATGGTGCTCGGTAATAATGAACAAATTTACCGAATCAGTGTATTTTTATCGCCATAATTCATTCTCATGCGTAAAGTCGAACATATTGGTATTGCCGTCAAAGACCTCACCGTATCCATCCCCCTCTTCGAGACCCTGCTCGATACCCCTTGCTACAAGACGGAAGAAGTCGACAGCGAGAAGGTGACCACTGCCTTTTTCCGCAAGGGAGAGACCAAGATCGAGCTGCTCCAGGGGCAAAGCTCCGACAGTGTCATCACCCGCTTCATCGAAAAGAAGGGCGAAGGCATACACCATATTGCTTTTGACGTAGCCGATATTTACGCTGAAATGAAAAGACTGGAAGAGGCGGGCTTCACGCTCCTCAACCCCCAGCCCAAGCCGGGAGCTGATAACAAGCTCATCTGCTTTCTTCATCCAAAGAATACGAACTCCGTATTGATCGAACTTTGTATGGAACGGCCACCCGCCGGATAAACGTTACTCCGCACAGATGATCTTACCCACCACGATCTTCGACTTGGCGAATACGCGATCATCCTTCCCCGTTACCCACATCGTATTGCTCGCCACGGAACCCAGACGGGGCATACAGGTCGGAATATCCTTATTGCTAAACAGCGCCTTACGGGTATATTTTCCGGTCATCATGTCCAGGTCCAGCTGATAACAGGATGACATGCCAAACCTGCTCGTAGCCTTGATCTTCTTTCCTGGCTGTAGCACATCCGCATTGGCGGTGTTGTCATTAAAAAATAAATGGATCACGCCTTTACCCGGCATGCTGCTGAATCCTGCATAAAAAGGCCTGGCATCAGTCCCGTCAAAAAATCCCCAGACGGAAAAACCACCGCTCGAGCTGTTGTGACCGATCTGTACGGACTCCAACTGGCTCTTTGGCAGGACATGCAACCAATCGATATTGCCCGTGGCTGACAGCTTGCTCATATAGATGTCCCCGCAATAGTAATTGACATAGGTGTTATAGGTCCAGGAACCCACCGCATTCGGGCCAAAACCAGGAGAATAATAGGACGTTTGCACCACCCGGCGGTTATACGACTCGGCCAGAATGACCAACCCATTGTCCGGCGTAATATAAAAATTCCGGAAGACAAGACTGGCCACCAGCCCCTCCTCTTCATCATCCTTATCCTTGTCTTTTTTCTTGTTCTTATCGCTTTTTTCGTCGTCGTCTGCTTCCACAACGGATATCATGGAGCTGTTGAGGTCCATCTTCGACGTCAGCAGCACATTACCCGTCGCAGGGTCGAGACGCTGGACCAGCATGCCGTTGATCTGCTTGCGTTTCTTCTCATTGCTAAAAAAGGCCGCCAGCACCAGCTCGTTCTTTAACTGTATCATCTTACCCGTCACCAGGTACTTCCCATCGATGTCCGTCACCAGCTCCTTGATCATCTTCCCCTGCAGATCGTAGACCCGGATACTGTAATTCATAAATACCAGGTTCTTGTCTTTTTTCTTCTTGCCCTCTTCATACTCGTAGATCCTGCCGATGAGGATGGCATTACCGGAGGTGGTATATACAAAATCCTGGACCTGGAAGGTCTTCGGATCAAATTCATTGGAAATGTTCAACGGCTTGCCGATGGGCCGGAGATTGGCATCCATCATCTTGATCTCATAGCGGTTCTGCTCCTTGCCCGTATAAGTACCTGTCAGCACTACTTTGGAGCTGTCTTCACTAAGGGTGACGTTATAATCTATTTCTTCCTTCTTGTCGTTCTTCGTCCAGGAGTAGATATCCTGCCAGTCGCCTTTCATATTGCCCGAACCCTTGTCGATCTCCGCCGCATACAAATGCAGGGAATTTTCCTTTTTCTCGTAGTTCGTGGCGAAAAGAAAAAGCTTGTCATGAAAGACAAACAGCCGGTCGAAATCCTTTCCCTTCAGCTCTTTGTCGAAATCATTCCGGTATTGTTCCGCCATGTTGCCGTCCAGCTTCACCAATATGCTGGACCTGCGCACCCGGCTGCTGAAAAAACCCACTTTTGTCAGATTGTGGGATTCTTCCATATAGACACCCGACTTGTCGGTGTAGATAATACTGAGGTCCGTGCTGCCTCTGTGCATTTTGAATTCTTCTCCCCAGGAGACCTTTGTTTGGGAGAAACTGTAAAGGGAAAGACATACCAGTGTTAGGGTTGACAGGGATCTCATAGATATTGGTTTTTCGTTTAGGAGGGACCAGGGGTCCATTTTGTTGGACGTCAAAATAGTAGAAAAAGCCCAATAATCCAAGCAGGCCAATTTTTAATTTCTTACTACATTAGACGTAAATGTACCGAGTAAGGCCCCTCTCCCCCGCCGGATGGCTCACCTCCGGACTATTGCTGCTGGCGCTGACCTGCCCTGCTCAATTATTGCCCATCCGGAACTATACCATCAAAGAAGGGCTCAACAGCAACAACATCTACGCCGTCCTTCGCGATACAAGAGGCATTCTCTGGGTAGGGACCAACAACGGCGTCAGCTGCTACGACGGCGAAAGATTCTTCCAGCCCCCGATGAATACCCGCACCGGACAGATCTATGTCACGAACTTCTACGAAGATCACGAGCACAATATTTGGGTCACCAGCTGGTACAACGGGCTATACAAGTATAAGGACGGAGGTTTTGTAAATTATCTTCCCGACAGCGCGCACCTCGAAGCACAGGCCAATAACACCTTCGACATGGTGGAATGGAGTCCCGGTCATTACATCGTAGCCACCGACAAGAATGTCTGGCTCCTCGACGACACGGCGCCGTCCAATGGCTCATCGTCTCCGTCGCCCCCCCGGTCCAAATTTCATCTCCTCGACCCTTCCAACGCCACCTTCGACCAGCAGATAGGCACCGTCGTGCTGACCCCGGGCGGCGAGCTCCTCATCGGCTATGGGAAAGGGATAGCCCGCTATCGCCTCACAGACTCCGCAGGCCACTCCTCCGACTCCGCCGGCCGCTCCTCCGACTCCGCCGGCCGCCTCCCCGCCGGCCGAATGAAATGGGTTTATTCCGGCATGCTCTGGGAAGGCCCCTATGTCAACAGGATCGCCCTGCTGGAAGACCAGGCCTGGCTGGCCTCCGACGGCGGACTGTATTATTCCCCCCATTTCTCCGACCTCCTCCGTGACCCCGCGCATACAAAACCCATACTCCTCTATCCCAATATAGAAGTGGACAGGGTCTATGCCGACGCCCAAAAAAATATCTGGTTCACAGGCGGGGGCGGCGCCCGCAAGATCGCCGCGGGCAGCTACAGGAACCTCGCCGATGGCCCTGCCCCGGTTTCCTTCCGCACCTACAGCCGCAGCAACGGTCTCCCCTCCGACATGATCCGCGCCTTTTATTCCGACCCCGAAGGGATCACCTGGATAGGCACCGAAGACGGTCTCGCCCGCCTGGGCCAGGAATACTACAGATTCTATCCCATACAGGAAAAATCCCGCGACGCCCTCGATCACAATGAACCCGCCATCATCATCTCCATTCATGACGACAGGCAGGGCAACCTCTGGATGGGCAGCTATAACGGACTCTACCAGGTGAAAAAAGATCTGTCCAAAACAGCGCCTATGCCCGAACTCACCAGCATCGGAGAAAAGAAAATAGGGTTCGTCAACTGCATGACACATGACAAACAAGGACGTCTATGGGCCTGCACCGATGGCGGCATCCTGCTGATAGAAGGGGATAGACCCGTCATCAAAGATTCCATCATAGCCCGCTGTGTTTTTGTCGACCCCGATGGAAGGATGTGGTTCGGCAGCAACAAAGGCAGGGTAGCCTATCTGGAGAATGGACAATTCCATACATTAAAATTCACTTCCGCTAACAATGAACGCATCGACGGCATCTGCCACGACCCAAAAGGCTTTCTCTGGCTGGGTTACGCCCTCACAGGGGTGAGAAAATATCGTATACAGGGCGACAGCCTGCAGCACATACTGGAATACACAGAACGTACAGGCTATCCCAATCTGCGCATACGCTCCCTCTCCACGGATGGAAGAGGGCGCCTGCTGGCCGGCACCCGCACCGACGGACTATATATCATACCCATCGATGGAGATAGCTCGACACGGCCCATGCATGTCACCACCAGCCAGGGACTCAGCGGCAATTGGGTAAAGGCCTCCATCGTCGGCAAAGAAGGATGCTACCTCGCCACCAACAACGGGCTCGATCTCCTGGAACCAATAGAGGACGATTACCAGATCCGCATCCGTCCCATCCCCTTTAACAATGAGCAGGTTCCCATCGAGCTCAATGCACTCTTCCGGCAATCCGATACCATCTGGCTGGGCACCGCAAAGGGATTGCTGCAATACGTACTTCACCAGCAGGGGAAAAACACCGTTCCGCCACCCGCCTGTTTTATGAAGCTGACCATCAACGGCAGGCTTGACAGCAGCTTTCAACCTTTCACCCGGACCAGGGAATTACCCCATCTGGACTACGAACAGAATAATCTTGCCTTCGACTTCGCCGGACTCAGCTTCCGGAATGAGGACAAGGTCAGCTATCGGTATAAGATGGAAGGGCTCGATAAGGACTGGAGCGCACCGACCAGCCGCCGCTATGTCAACTACAGCCACCTGGCACCCGGCTCATACAAACTGCTTGTCATGGCCCGTAACGACGACGGGATCTGGAGCACTACACCCGCGACGGTGACCTTTCACATCAACGCACCCTTCTGGCTGCAAGGATGGTTTATTGCCCTTTGTGTCATCAGCGCCGCCACACTCGTATACCTGTTGTACCGCTATCGTCTCAACCATGCTCTCAAGATCGAGCGGATCAGGACAAAGATCTCCACTGACCTTCACGATGACATTGGCTCTACCCTCAGCTCCATCAGCATCATGAGCGACATGATCATGCATTCGCCAAATGAGCCCCAACACCCCCAGACGCCCCCCGACCAGGCCGCGCCCCCCGACTGGCAACGCATGGCCGGCGAGATAAAAGACAATTCCCTCTCCCTCATGGATAAGATGGACGACATCGTATGGAGCATCAACCCCCGCAACGATGAGATGGAGAACCTAATGATCCGCATCCAACGATTTGCCGCTCCCCTCTTCGAAGCCAAAGGCATCGACTATGAGATAGGCATTGAAAACAACATCCGGCACCTCAAGCTGTCCATGGAGCACAGACAGCATATCTATCTCATCATGAAAGAATCCATCATCAACCTTGTGAAATACTCTGGCGCCGCCAATGCCGTTATTCGCGCCCGGTCGGCCGGCGGATGGCTAAAAGTAGATGTCACCGACAATGGCAGCGGCTTTGACCCCGTATCCTCCCGCAAGGGCAATGGCATCGTAAATATGAAAAGCCGTGCGGCCCTCATGCGCGCCACTCTCGACATCGACACCACACAGGGCAAAGGCACTTCCGTAATGCTCATGCTAAAAATAAGCTGACGACATGCAATGGCATGCCCGGCATGCAGCGGCGCCGACCTCATGGACGCTCAGCTGGCCCTAACAGCAGCCCCCGATCAGGGGACGGAGATCAGGTTAAAGGTAGAGATTGGGTGAGGAGAGATGATACACACATACCTCATCCACCAAAAGATCATAAACATCATCCTGCTTGTACGGTCTCCGGCCCTTCATTAGCTTCTCCGTTCCGGAGCGGATACGCTCCACATCCGCTTGTCCAAAATATCCCGACCGGACCAGCGTGTCCCGTACAAAGACCGCCATCTTTTTATGACTGCTCTTGTAATTGACATTCCCGTTGCGCTGCGCCTCATCCCGTAATGTCTCCACTGCCCGCAGCAGCTCTCCCGACAAAGAGGTGTTCGTGGACGAAGGCTCGCTCCATATTTTTTGGACCAGCGCCGGGTAATGCCACGCCGTAGGAAATTTCGGCTGCACCGTATAGGCAGGCCGCACCGCAGGCATCCCCGCCTCCCAGCGCATCACCATCTCCTTTACTTCAGGCGCCGCATGATCCAGCCATGCCCGTGCATTCATATCGTATTTATTCTTCTGATCGGGATCAGCGCCACAGAGCAGTATCTTTTCGAATACCCGCAGGGACATCGCACGTTCTTCCTCACTTTCCTTTCGCAAAAGGAATCCCATCACCGCCCAGTACACCACGTTGGAGCCGTCCGCATCCGGCATATTGACGTCGGGATCAAAGTCAAGAAAGAGATCCAGCGCGTGGATATACTGATGCTGCTGCACCGCTATATGCAGACAATTGTAGCCTTTGCTACAGCAGATGTTGGGATTGGCGCCATTCTCCAGCAAATACTTCAGCATCGGCAGCCGCTCCGGCTCCGTGGAAAATCCGCTGGACAGCAGCACCTCCATCAACAAAGGCATCCAGTAGCTGTCGCTGAGACATGCATTGACATCGAGATGGTTTTCTTCAACCAGTTCTTTTACCTGGTCGGTGGCGCCCCGGGCAATAGCCAGGGAGAGCGCATTCCACACTTGGGTGGGAACGAGGGGTGGCATAGCAATCATATCCATAAGATAAAAATTATTTCCGGCTGTTCCAAATTCATATAAACATCTGATTGGCCCGTACCAAAATACTTCCCACCTTTGGTGACCATGATCAAGGTAGCCATCGTAGAGGACAACAACACCCTTCGCAACAGCCTGGAGAGCCTCTTCAACAGGACGGAGGGCATGCGCTGTGTCGCCAGCCTCAACAACCTCCTGAACGTGGTGAGCGAGATTGGGAGCTCCATGCCCGACATCGTATTGATGGACATAGGGTTACCCAATATTTCCGGCATCGAGGGGGTACGCACCGTCAAGGCCAATTTCCCACAGATACAGGTGATGATGTTCACCGTATTCGACGATGACGAGAAGATATTTGACGCCATCCGGGCCGGAGCCTCCGGTTACCTTCTCAAAAAAACCCCCCCCGAAGAGATAATCCAGGCCATCCGGGACCTCTACCAGGGGGGAGCCCCCATGACCGCCAGCATCGCCCGCCGCGTCATCCAGTCCTTCCAGGCCGCCCCCTCCACCGTCGTGGAAGACTACCAGCTCACCGTCAGGGAAAATGAGATCCTCTATTCCCTCGTGGAGGGCCTCAGCTATAAAAAGATCGCGGATAAATACTGCGTCAGCATCAGCACCATCCGCACCCACATCTGCAACATCTATCACAAGCTCCACGTCAATTCCAAGGCCGAGGCCGTAGCCAAAGTGCTTTCACCCCGCCGCTAATAAATCATATGTTCATCCGATTGACTCGCGCATCTTTTTATAGTCACTTTGTAGCAAACATCACCCACAATGAAAAAGTTAACCCTTTTGCTCGCCATATGCGTTGTCGCCACCTTCACCCGCGCGCAGGTCACCGATCCAAAACAAACAGCCCAGCAGGGCGCCACCGATAAGGTCAACAACAACGTCTCCAACACCGTCGGCAATGGATTGGACAAAGCAGAAAATGGCATCAAAGGCCTCTTTAAGAAAAAGAAAAAAGATCAACCCGCCGCCACCGCGGCAGGCACGGCAACAGGCACCACCGGCGCGGCAGGCACGACAGGCGCCACAAGCGCCAATCCCAATACAGGCGACCAGACAGGCGCAGCCAACGCACCCGTCAGTCTGAAAGCCTATTCGAATTATGACTTTGTTCCCGGGGAGAAAGTGATATTCGAGGACGATTTCACCACCGACCAGGACGGAGAATTCCCCGCCCACTGGAAGCTCGAAAAAGGCCAGGCCATCATCAATAAGGTGAAGGGCGAACAGGCCTTTTTTCTCACAGAAGGCAACTACGTGGAAGTAGGCCCTCGTATGAGGACGGAAGACAACTATCTCCCGGAGAATTTCACCATCGAATTTAATTTTTTCGCCACCCCCGGCTCATATACTCCCGGCATCCTCTTCTCCGGACCAAGTGACGGCGGCGGCTACATATTCTTCGGCAAGGAAGTATCTACCAGCTACTTCTCCAAAGACTTCTCCGGCACCTACCCGGGTGATAACGACAACTTTGACAGCCGCTGGCACCATGCCGCCATGATCAAAAAAGGCACCCAGATAAAATGCTATGTGGACCAATACCGTGTCCTCGTCATGCCCGACTGCGGCTGTAAGTTTACGAGTCTCAAAATGGGCGGCATCGGCGGACAGGAGACCCCCATCGTATTTAAGGACTTCCGTATCGCCGAGGGCGGAAATATGAATATCATCGGCAAGAAATTCACCGACGCAAAGATCGTCACCCATGGCATCAACTTCGATGTGGACAAAGCCACCATTAGACCCGAGAGCATGGGAACCCTCAACATGATCGTCCAGGTGCTAAAAGACAATCCCGACGTCAGGTTCGAGATAGACGGCCACACCGACAACAGCGGCGCCGCAGCACATAATCTCCAACTCTCTCAGCAAAGGGCCGATGCCGTAAAGACACAGCTCGTCACCCTGGGCGTGGACGCCTCCCGTCTGACCACAAAAGGGTTCGGCGACACCAAACCCATTTCCGACAACAACACTTTCGAAGGCAAGGCTAATAACAGACGGGTAGAATTCGTAAAGATGTAATTATCCGGAACCCCCAAACCCCTGCTTATATGAGATCCCCCCGATATGGATTTCGTTTTCGAATGCCGGTCCTGGCGCTTCTCCTGTTGCTGGCGGGTGATGCAACATGGGCGCAGGTCGACTCAACACATTTCCTCTGGTATAGCGGCCATTGGAGCCGGACGAAAAAGAATGCCTTTATCATCAACAGGAATAGCACGCAGGGAGCAGCGGACGCCACGGGCGCAGGCGGCGGAGGCACCATTACCATCGGCCCCGACGGCTCGGTGTCGTTGAGCGGCACAGCGGTGGACGCCTGGAACAAACAGGTCGACGCACAAAAGCAGATGACGGACCAATACATCGAACAATTGGACAATCCGAAAGACAATCTCGATCCGGCAACGCACCGGCTTTTCGAAATGCTCAAGGCGGATGCGGTGGCAAAGACGCAGGAATTGGAAGTAAGCTATATCGTACCCAACCAGTTCCTCCTCGGCGTGGACGGTCCTGCAAGTTCCATAACGAAGGACCAGTTGCCGGACTATTGCCAGAAGATCAAGAGCCAGTATGACGAGGTCATGAATTACTATAAGGATCACGTGAAGGGGCATGAAAATGACCTGAACGTGCCACCCCCGCCTCGCTTTGACTATGACTGCTTTACCTGTGACTCCAATGTGCGGAAGAGCTATGATACAACGATCGCGCACTATGCCCGGGATTTTATGCACCCGGAGGACAATATGATCAAGGAAGGAAACCAGATCCTTCTTCAGCTGGCAGCCCTGGGTATCCAGAACAATGCCATGACAGGCAGCGACTACGACGCATTTTTTGCGAAAAACAAGAACGACCCATCCAAATCGGCGCCCTGCTCCTACATGCAGCTGGGATCGCTCGCCACCGCCGTATATGAGACCATTCATCATCTATACCTGCGGGCCTACAAACTGGTAGATAAAAACAAGAACGATTTCAAATCCATCGATGCGGTCCAGGCTACCTATGTCCAGGCCGCCCGTATGTGGGAAATAGCAACAGGAGGTCATTCCGGATACGACGATGTATTCAAGGAGCTGAAGGTCATCCGGGGCAAAGCGCTCGACCATTATGTCGACGCACTCCGGTACGACGACTGGAAACAGATTGGCAATTTCAACTACACCCTTAATCTTTTCAGGGAATTCGCGTTGTTGGGTGGGGCGGATGGCTGGGAGGCAAGTATGGAGTATTTGAAGAAGCTGCAGCAGTCGTTCAATGGTTTCAAACTTACGATCGAGATGGATGTCAAGACGGGCGACGCCAACGCTTACCGCCTGGCACACGTGAAAGGAGAATGTTTTATAGTCCCCGAATTCAGCGAGGACTCGAATCAGTGCTACCGGTGGGTGGTAGCCGATGAGAACAAGCAGGATGCCCACGGCTTTTACATGAGAAAGGATCTCCAAACCATAGACTGCAAGATCATAACGAATGAAATGGTCTCGCCGCCGCAAGCGCCAAAACTGACCTATACAGGCACCAAAAAATATACAGCACAATTATTGGGCCTGCGGATGGATTTCTGCAATCCGGGTCATGATACCATTTTTCTTAGCGGCTTTACCCCAAACCCTGCCGATGCAGGTATTTGGACGGTCCCTTACTCACCTCCGGTGAACATGGGCATGAATGGCCAGGAACAATATTTCGAAAGCATTGCGGACAAGAAAAAGATACAGGAGTCTGGCGAGGCGGACAAGCAGGTAGATGAATTGAAACAAAGAGCATTGAAATTAAGGGCGCAAATGGAAGCCATGAAGCAGGCCGGAGCATTCCAGAATGCGGGTACGGCCAACGGCCAGAGCGCCATGGAAAAGGTCCAGGAGATGAGACAAAAGATGACAGACATGCTCTCCAATCCTACCCTGGCCAAAATGCTCTTTATCGATTTCCTGTTGCCGGTGCAGAACAATCAGCCGAAGCTGGTCGAAAAGACCTTCGATGCCAGAGAGATCAATCCCCAGGAGGCAGGCGTTATCATTTACGGCCGCTATACCATCCTGATCGAGAATGACGCGAACGGCAAGACGAAAAAGATACCACAACCTCGTATACGCGTAGATAATACTATTAAAAAATAGACATATGAACACGAAGTCTCACCAGCACCTTAAAAGATCAAATATGATCGTTGGTAAAAGACACTGGCTTTTATTCACAGGCGCACTGACGACAGCCTGTACCATCGGTCTGAACGCGGCAGCCCAGCAGGCCTGGCAGGGCAACCTGAACTCCCTGATGTCCAGGATCCCGCAGACCAACAGCTGCAGCGGCGGGTATGGACTGTGCGATCACCAGACCGCTGAAAACAAATCTGTCACCATCACGGGGCTGGGGTCTGCGTTCACCG
>Ga0207671_10003741_pt1 | contig 14990 bp, 8 predicted proteins | sample KBSC24metaG_FD_184352 | JGI IMG/M metagenome (GOLD analysis project Ga0207671, IMG submission 184352) | Corn rhizosphere microbial communities from Kellogg Biological Station, Michigan, USA - KBS C2-4 metaG (SPAdes) (version 2) | ecosystem: Host-associated > Plants > Roots > Rhizosphere > Soil... | reverse complement strand
TTAGGTCAAGCGATAATCTTTTAAGCAAACGTTCCTTATCAGCTTCGGGATTGGGATCGATACCTTTTTGCTCCAGCTTCTGTAGTATAAAATTATCAATCTGATTTTTGGGCCAGGTCGTGTTTTTTACTTGTGGTACTACAGGTAATTGAGGTGGTACAAAAGCCCAGTGCTTTTCATATTTGGCACCTTGTTTTATCCATTTTTTGATCAGATCGACTTCATAAGCTGACAATCTTTTCAAATTCGATGCGGGCGGCGGCATCAACTCGGTGGTATCCTGGGTGGAAATGCGTCGGTAAACCTCCGACAGACCAGGTTCGCCAGGCACCAGTGCATGAGCCTGTGGGTTATCTTTTAAAGCATTATAGGCGCTTTCCGGCATGTCAAGCCGAAGACCGGCTTCCCGTTTACTGGCATCGGGCCCATGGCATTTATAACATTTATCAGAAAGAATAGGTCTGATGTTAAAATTATAGCTTATAACGTCTGGAACTTGCTCCTCAGCAGCCTGGTCTGATCTTGAATGGTTACAAGCAGAAAACAGGCATAACATGCAGCCAGCACACCAGACCCTAAAAAAATGCACCTTCCAATTCATCATCAATTTGGCAGTAAGGGTGGTTTAAATAAAAATTACTATCAGATGTTTTCTCTTTAATCAGATCTGATAAATTAAACAAGTTTATCAGACCCAATTTCAAAACAGATTTGAGGAAAACACATGATTATATGTTTATAATTGGTTCTCTAATCAGCTATTTATTGGTACTTATAAATAAAGGACTCTTGTTTTACACAATAAATAAATATATGATTAAAATGGTTTTGTTTATATGTACAAACAAATTAAATATTGCTGCTAAAATTATTGCCCAACTATGGGTTTAACAATGGACTAACATGCTATTTTAATGCATTATCCTACTATCATGGCTACGAGAAGCAAATAAAGGAGCCGGTTTTGATCTTGAAACTCAGTTAACAACAATCTATTCTCATTTGATCCGGGGTTGAAACAGTAGCAGCATTTTTTTCATCAATCCTCACGATGGAACAGAATGGCGCTAACAGGTGTATTAAATCGATCTTGTCGTTAAATTAATATCCTGCTAATCAGGATCAATAAAAACACACAATCCCGTAAATTAAAAGGTTGAGCTAAAACCCGTTTGAAAAACCTAACTTTCTATTTGAATATGTTTTTATCAGAAAAGCCTAATTCAACTGATATTTATATTAGAATTTTTAGATTAAATTTACTTAACTAATTATTTGCTTATGATCAACATTACTGTCAACGGCCAACATCACGATGTAGATGCTGACCCAAACATGCCGCTTTTATGGGTAATACGAGATATCATCGGCCTCACTGGCACAAAGTACGGGTGTGGTGCGGCGCAATGTGGTGCCTGTACCGTTCATTTGAATGGCGAAGCAGTACGTTCCTGCGTAACTAAAATAAACCGGGCAGCAGGGCAAAACATTGTCACCATTGAAGGGCTTTCTACAAATAACAACCATCCTTTACAACTGGCATGGAACGAAATGAACGTTCCCCAATGTGGTTATTGCCAATCGGGCCAATTGATGTCCGCAGCGGTGTTGCTTCGCGAAAACCCCAACCCTACCGACCAGGATATTGATGATGCCATGTCCGGTAACATTTGCCGCTGTGGTACTTACCAGCGCATACGCGCGGCGATTCATAAAGCTGCGGATATGCAGCGGGAAGGAGCCAAAATATGAAAAGAATAATCGTGATTACGGGCATATTGTTTATAGCAAGTCTTGTCATATTATCCTTTCGAACCGCCCCCCCAACCCCAGCAAATTACCCTGCCATACCCAGGGACAGCATAGGTTCTGTCAAAGCTTTTATGTCTGTTTATAAAGTACTGATGAGCTCCCGCTGTATGAATTGTCATCCTTCCGGAGAATCGCCGTTACAAGGTGATGACAACCATATCCATACCATGAATGTTAAACGGGGAGTCGACGGAAAGGGGCTTTATGCTGCGCGCTGCAGCAACTGCCATCAGGCAGAAAATACAGCCGGGCTACATATGCCACCTGGGAATCCAAAATGGGGTTTACCACCTGCTAATATGCGCATGGTATTCCAGGGGCGTACGCCGCGTCAATTGGCACTTCAACTACTTGATCCTAAACAAAACGGTGGAAGGACCAAAGCACAACTGATAGATCACATGGCAAAGGATGATCTGGTTGGCTGGGCTTGGCATCCGGGAGACGGCCGTACCCTGCCACCAATGAGCAGACCGGCCTTCGCCGCACAGGTACGTTTATGGATCGCCAAAGGCGCATATGCTCCTTCAATCAAAACAAAATAGATTTAAAAGCAATAAAGTAGCCATTATGGAAACTAACGCAATATCAAGAAGAAATTTCCTCCGGGCATCCGGCCTTGCAGGAACCGCGCTTTGTTTAGGTTTTTATTTTCCTGCGAACGCAAAAAAGGAACAGTTAATATCAGCTACGGACCAATCAGGTTTTGAATTTAATGCCTGGATCCGTATTGAAACGGATGGAAAAGTTACCTTAACCGATCACCGCGCAGAAATGGGCCAGGGTTCTTATCAGTCTGTACCGCAAATTATCGCTGAAGAACTGGAAGTCGACCTGAAAGATATCAACGTGATATTTGCACAAGGCAGTCCTACGAAATACGGAAGTCAGATCACCGGTGGAAGCTCCACTATCAGGGGATCTTATAAAAACCTGCTAAAATTAAGTGCCGCCGCACGCGAGATGCTGATCACAGCTGCGGCAAACCAGTGGAACGTCCTTGCAAATGAATGCTATGCAGAGTCGGGTCATGTGATCCACAAACCTTCCGGGAAGAAATTCAATTATGGTGAATTGGTAACTGCAGCATCAAAACTTCCGCCCCCCAAGGAGGTTAAACTCAAAAAAATATCAGACTATAAACTGATCCGCAAGCCGCTTCAACGGCTTGATACCCCAATGAAAACCAATGGGGAGGCCATCTTCGGTTTGGATAAAAGGTTACCGGGAATGCTTTACGCTGCCGTGGAGCGAAATCCAAGATTACGAGGTAAAGTAAAAAATTTTGATGATTCTGCGGCCCTAAAAGTGCCAGGTGTTAAGCAGGTATTTAAGGTACAAATGATTGTTTTTAATACCACTCGTGATGGGGTAGTCGTTATAGCCGATTCCACATGGGCAGCTATGCAGGGCAGAAAAGCCCTGCGGGTTGAATGGGACGACAGTGGGTTTGAGCATGTGAATACCAGCGATATCTATAAAGCCCATGAGGAATTACTTAAAACGAAGGAAGGTCTTTCTTTTAAAAAGCAGGGCGAACCCGATCCAGTCCTGGCACAAGCCTCAAAAAAGATAGACGTGATCTACCAGACGCCTTATCAATCGCACGGCGCTATGGAACCGCTGAATTGCGTTGCCCATTATCAAAGCGACAAAATAGAAATATGGGGCCCCATACAAGCCCCCGATTGGGTGCAGGGTGATATTAGTGATAAATTCAAGATGCCGAAGGAGAAAGTAATTGTTAATATGACCTTTTTAGGAGGCGGATTCGGACGCAAAGCTTTTTTGGATTATACCCACGAAGCGGTTGCCATATCTAAACAAATTGGCGGACCGGTGCAGGTAGTTTGGACCAGGGAAGATGATTTAACACAGGGACCTTATCGTGCCGGGATCTCTTACCGAGGAGAAGGATCAATTGAAAATGGCGAGATCAGCGCCTTGAAATTCAAAATGGCTGGTCAAAATATAGACCACTGGAATAATGCTAAAAGAGATAAAGCAAATGGTAGCACTACGGAAGGTTTTTTAAAACCTTATTTTGACAATATTAAGAATATCAGCTTTGCAGACGTTCCTTACGAAATGCCTCTGCCCAACATGTGGTGGCGGTCGGTTTATGCGTCAACCAATGGTTTTGCCTATGAAAGCTTCATCAATGAAATGGCTATTTTGGCAGAACAGGATCAGCTCGACTTTCGAAGGAAATATTTAAAAGATGAGCGCTGCCAGGCTTTGATCGATAAAATGGAACAAGTTTCAGGCTGGAAATCCAGGAAAAAGAACGAAGGGTTTGGCGTAGCCATCACAGAGTGTTTCGAAACTATGGTAGGCCAAATTGTAAAAGTTTCCAGGCATACCGATGGAAAAGTTAAAATTGACCGGGTTTGGGCGGTGATGGACTGCGGCTGGTATGTGAACCCCGATATCATTAAAGCGCAAGTGGAAGGATCTATCGTAATGGGTCTTGGCGCAGCTGCTATTCATGAGATCACATTCAAAAACGGGTTAGTAGAACAAAAGAATTTCTACGACTACCTGATGCCACGGATGAGTGACATGCCATCTGTGGAAGTCCATATTATGGAAAACACAGCTGATGCTGGTGGTGTGGGGGAGCCGGGACTCCCTCCTTTCGCTCCGGCGCTTACAGATGCCATTTATGATTTAACCGGCAAAAGGATTAGGAAACTCCCATTTAATTTAAACACCGTTTAAATCAATCTATTTACTTTGTGGATACCTATTAAAATTAAAGCAATGGACAGGCTGATTTAAGTATGAAAGAAATCATCGATATCGTAACAGCTTATGAAAAAGCTGTAAAAGAGGAAAAGAAGACTGCATTAGCCACGGTGGTACTTGTGGAGGGTTCTGCCTACCGCAGGGCTGGTGCACGGATGCTGATCACAGAGGATGGACAATTAACAGGCGCTATCAGCGGAGGCTGCCTGGAAGGCGATGCTTTACGTAAAGCCAGGATGGTGATATTGCAGCAGGAGCCGCTGTTGGTTACTTACAATACGATGGATGATGACGATGCCAAACTTGGTGTTGGCCTGGGCTGCAATGGCATTATACATATTTTGATAGAGCCTATAAATGATATACAAATCAACCCGATAACGCTATTGAAGGCTGCAATGGTCTCAAGGAATTATTCTGTACTTGTAACTGTATTTTCTGTCGAAAACCGGAAAGCTCCTCAGCCTGGATCTTGTTTATACCTTGCCGATGGCAAAACCCTCTGGAACTGGTTGGAAACTTTGCCTTACAAAAATGAATTACTGGAAGATGCAAAAAATGCACTGGACAACCAGCGTTCAGCCATTACTACCTACCAGGGTTATACCGCATTTGTGGAGTGTGTAAAACCGTTAATCTCTCTGGTTATTGTCGGTGCTGGCAATGACGCTATCCCGTTAACTAGGATCGCAGCCTTATTGGGCTGGAAGACTACTGTTGTTGACGGACGGCCAAATTATGCCACTGTTGAACGCTTTTCATCGGCCAAAAAGATAGTTGTCGCTAAACCTGAAGGAATTTTAGATAGTTTGGAAATAAATGACTGGACGGCCTTTGTGTTGATGACACATAACTATAATTACGAAACCGCTTTTTTGAAAGAGCTTTTGCCCTTACATCCTTCTTATATCGGAATTTTAGGTCCAAAAAAGAAACTGGAACGTATGCTGGATGAGTTGGAGGAGAACGGCACCGCTATAACCGAAAAAAACCTGGAAACGATTCATGGACCAGTTGGCCTGGATATTGGGTCCGAAACCTCCGAAGAGATCGCACTGTCGATCATCGCAGAAATAAAAGCAGTGTTTTCTGAAAGGAACGGCAGGTCGTTGAAATACAAAACAACTGTTATCCACAGTAATTAAATAATAGACCTTATTATTCTTGCAGCAGGCGAATCCTCCTCCATCTTTAGCAAATTGAAAACCTCCGTTTAAACCTTAAATTTGGCCATGGGAAGATCAAAAAAACTGAACAAAATTGTGTAATTGCAACAATATTCCACATTGCATAGCAATTTCCATTTATACTTTAATACCGAAGCCAACATTGAAGCCAATGCCATCAGCGGGTAAAATACCCGGACCGGGTAAAATGGTTATCCTGCGCGTAAAATACTTAGCATTCAGCACATTATTAAGGTTGCCAAAAATGTGATACTTCTTTAAAAAGCTATAATTAAACGCCCAGTCAAAAACATGATAAGCAGGCACAATGCCACTTAAACCCGTTGGATTAAAAATGGTATTATTGGCATCAGTAAAATTTTTGCCAACATAACTAAATTGCAGGGTGGTAGTAATGTGCTTGTCTAAATAGGTTAAGCCTGCACGGTCTATCCATGTTGGTGTCCCTTCCAGCCAGTTGCCTACTAAGCTGATATTGGTTACACCTGCGGTAATTGATCCGCTGGTATAACGCGCATGATCATAGGAGAATGAATTGAACAGGCGGATATCACTGGCAGCAGACCGATCAAATACCTGCCTTAAAGATACTTCTGTAAAAATCTCTACACCTTTAGCCACGCCGTTCCCTATGTTAGTGGTATAAATATAAGTTTGTTTTGCAGCATTCACTTCTGTAAGATTACCTATTCTTTTACCGTAATAAACATAGTACAAGTCAAAATCATAATTAAATATAGTACCAATATTACCACGGTATCCCAGATCAGCACTGTAACCACGGCTATCCTTTAGATTAGGATTTACAATGGCCAAATCGTTACCAGGAATAATATTAGCGTAAGCAAATGGATGATAAGCCTGGGAAATATTTCCATAGATCTGGTTACTATGAGTAACCTGGTATTGAAGCCCGGTGCCAAAAAGCGGGAAATTACGTTTGTTACCATAAGATACATGATCAACCGCATTGTCTATCACCCCGTTAAGACTAGTATTAATGATCTCAAAACGGGCTCCGGGCGTTATTGTAAATTCAGGGGTAATTTGGAAGGTGTTTTCTGCAAAGGCGGCATAATTACGGGTACTTAAATGCAGGTCGATACCATAGGGCTTAACAACGGTAAGGTCGTAATCAGAGCCCGTAGTCCCGGCGGCTTTTTGCCTGCGCATGGTGCGTTCTGTAAAATAGCGCAACCCTGAGGTAAATGTACTATATAGGTTACCCAGTCTGTATTGGTTGAGCAGGCGGGCTTCGGTGGTAAAACCATAATAGTAATCGCGATCAACCTGGCGGGGATTATAATTGTTTAATTTTTTATTCACCGTATCTGCTACGCCAGGGTTATTTAAAAATTGTACGCTGTTGCGTTGACCAATAATGCCATGCGAAGCCACTTCCAATTTGGTGCGGGCGCTCAATTTGTAATTGAATAACAAAGCTGGGATATTGATTTCAGGATCAAAATAATTACGGGTACGGGTGGATTGACGACTGTTGGCATTAAACTGCGCATCGTTTAAACCGCCTGCATCCTGTTCAAAAAAGTTAACTCTTGAGAATTGCAGAGCAATACTTCCTTTATCATTAAACTGGTACTTCAGGCTGCCGTAAAACCACTGCCCGTTAAAACGTGAATTATTCCGCCAGCCATCACCTGATCGCTGGGCATAATAACCGTAATAATTCCATTTACCACTTTGGCCACCAATGGAATTAAAGGAGTTGAAATAATGATTAGAGCCCGCAGTCTGTTCGCTTTCCACGCCGAAAACCTTCGTACTATCACCCTCCTTGATCTTGTAATTTACCATCCCGCCAAACTGGCTGCCAAACTGCAACGCCGAAGCTCCTCGGACGATCTGAATCTGACTTACAGCATTAAACTGGGGGATGTAATGCGCTTCGGGGTAGCCAAACAGGTCGGAATTGGTATTATAGCCATTTTGGCGAACATTGGTTTCATTGGAGCGGTGCGTATCCGTACCACGTGTTCCAATATTAACTTGAAAACCATTGCCGCTCATTTCCCAAACATTTACACCTGGAATAGTGGCAAATATGGTACGAATGGTGCTGTTGGCCAGGTTGGCCCTACCTGCCGCCGGGGTAATTGAAAAAGTCTTTTTTCCTGCAAACAGATAGGTTCCATCAACATCTAGCAAGTGTTTGAATCTACTATCCCTTATCACTACGCTATCCAGTGTTGTTGTGTCCTTTACTGTAGATTTCGGTCGCGGCGAATTCGTTTGCGCAAATAAGTTCAAAATGCAAAAAAAACATCCCACTAGTGCGATAAAACTTTTTTGTAGATTTCTTTTCATTGGTAAGATTAAAGTGAAATGAATGATTTAAGCATCATACGTTATATATTATCAAATATATCGATACAAACAATAAAATATTCGCATTTATTTTAGTTATTTATCTCATCCGTAAAGATTGATATTATTTCGCCCATGATTATCTATTAACACCACCTTGATTTGTTATCAATTTTTCCTATTCGGCAAAATATATCAATTCCAAAACGGTCACTCAATAGCTCACCTAATATTTTTCCATGCATCTGCATAACATAAAACAGCTCAATAATACTCAAATTCTATATTTCTTTAATTTATAGTATTATTAATGTCTTAAATATCAATTTACCATTGCTTAATATCGTTATATTTATATAAGTATAACGATATTATATTAATTTTTAATTCATTTTATTCATATTAATTAAAAGTATTATATAAGCGTAATTGATATTTATATTTATATAACATAATTTAAACATAAATATTTAAACCTGCCTAATCCTTAAAAACGATGAACAAACACCGTATGCTTTGGATCGTTGTATCCATTTTTATGATCGCTATTATTGCTCGCTGTTCAGCCCCGGATGGCCAACAAAGCGAACACTCAGGAAGCACTGTAGAAAACAAAAACACATTTCCGGATTTCGGGGCCATGATCCCGATAAACCAGTTTATCAAGCAGTATCCAGGCCAAAAAGTTTTTAAATTAAGTCAGGACTATCCCCAAACCCTACCCGGTGAAGATAAAATCCCTGATTTTTTTAAAATCCCGTTTGATGATAAAAGCAGATGGAAAGAATGGCTGATGGCAGCCCGCGACTATTGCTTTGATGGCATGATTGAAGCTAATTTCGTAGCACAGGATAATAAAAAGCATAATTGGTATCATATGCCATGGCTGCATTATGGCCCGCTTGCTTCCGAAGGTTTTAACGGCCTGGCCAAAGAAGCACCTATTAACCCATACCAGCTCTCCCCTCAACAAAAACATCCCGGGCAAGTATACGCCCTTGGATTTTATAACGATTTTGCCGGCCATGTGCTTTATAAAATGTGGGACACAGCTAACGATCCCGATCCATTCGTTACACAGGGGCCTAAAGGCGGTTTCCCGGAAGGTACGGTAATATTTAAACTGCTGTATACAGACCTGGATTCTACTGATGTACCTTATCTTAAAGACTCCTACGCAAGAACAGCTTACATCACACCAACGTTTGCTGATAGTGTTAACCGAATTGTAAAAAAGGTACACCTGATACAAATGGATATCATGGTGCGGGATAAAAGGGCCGAAAAATACGGTACCGGATGGATATTTGGTAACTTCTGTTATAACGGAAACCTGAATAATGGTAAAACCATGCAGGAAAGGGTGAAAAACCTCGTTCCGGTGGGCATACAGTTTGGAAATGACCCGCAATATAAGACGAACTGGATCAATCCTTATCCAGTTATTAAAACCATGATCAACGACACGTTGAAAGAAACCTTCATTAACACTTCCGCAGATCTTCCACCACAGCATCTTGGCTGGGGAGGCAGGCTTGACGGCCCGGTTGACCTGAATACTGCATCTTGTATGTCATGCCACCAAACCGCGGAATTTCCGCAAGTAGCGGCCTTGGTGCCTGATGAGGCCTTTATCGGCGATACGCTGGCAAATGGATCCATGGGCCATCTTACACAAACGAACGATCCGGCCTGGATAAAATACTATCAGAATTTCAGGTGTGGCACAGCTTATAATCCTAAACAAGCCTTGTCAAACGATTTCTCTTTACAAACATCACTGGCTTTAGGCTACTACTGGGATTGGAAAAATAAAAACATAGGCGGGTATTACGCCAATCAATTTTCTGGTGTGGAGCATGTCGTAAGACGCGGCGGGGTGCCATTTAAAAGGGCCAGGATCCTGAAAAAAGCAGGCCCGAGACAGAAAGCAAATATACTGCCTGAAAACCAGGGTAATTTTTAAGTAACCGTAGTTAATTAAAGCTGATATCACCATGAGTAATTCCATATCCTTCTTTTTGAACGGCAGGCAAGTTGTTGTACAGGACCCGGCCGTTGATACCTTATTAATAGATTACCTGCGGTCACCGGAGGTAAATCTCGCCGGACCAAAAAAACCATGCGGGCAGGGCGGTTGCGGCGGATGTACCGTGATCCTGTCAGATTGGAACGACAAAGAAAAAAAGGAGAGTCACCGGGCCATCAATTCATGTCTTCGACCGCTGATCGCGGTTGACGGCATGGTGGTTACAACCGTTGAAGGTACTGGCGGAGCACGGCGGCCCAATCCCGAATTTCTTACGCAGACCCAGGTATCCAGCCGTGCCGCCCGCCCGGCAGACCAGCCCTTACCAACCGAAGTACAACATGCATATGACGATGCTCAAGCTAAAAGAGCGGAAGTAGCTTTGGCCGTTGAAAAAGCAGAAAACACGGCTGCATCACCAAACCTCCTGCTGCAAACCGCCATCGCGCAACACCCATCAGAAATCGCCCATCTGGGCATGAACCCGGTGGCGCATCGCCTGGCTATGAACAACGGCACACAATGCGGCTATTGTACCGTCGGCTTCGTCATGAACATGTCTGAGTTTATCTTCAATAACCCGAAGGCCACAAAAAAAGAGATCGAAGCTATCTTTGACGGCAATATCTGCCGTTGTACAGGTTACCGGCCTATACTTACCGGGATGAAAACCTTTGCGTCAGACTGGACAGAACAGGACGAAATAGATCGCATGAAATGCCTGGGCGACGAGGCCGTACAACAACAATTACCGGTCCCGTTCATCGTTATTCCTTTTCCTCCAGACGCTAAATACCCTGCGCCGGCGGTATCGGTTTTAACTAATAAAAGACGATGGCTGACGCCTGTTTCAATTCGGGAACTGGTTGATTTCTGGAAAACCTATGACCAGCATAAACCTCATATCATACATGCCAATACTTCTTATGGTATATACAAACAGGAATTCCTGGATGCAGATAATCTGATCGATATCAGTCATGTAAAGGAATTAAATTTACCTCCAGCGGTTGATGCCAAGGGTATAAAAGTAAGTGCCGGGACAACTTATAGTCATTTGATTGATACCCTGGAACTGGCTTTAAAGAAATATGCGGTTAATATACCAGAAGGCAGGGACCCTGAAACTATGCCCTGGGGCGCTGTGCTTTTTATGGCGCAACGTACGGCCGGGAGGATCGTAAGGAATGCCGCAACCGTGGGTGGCAATGCCATGCTGGTTTTTAAACATATTGCTGAAGGTACCGGCGAACCTTTCCCCTCAGATCTGCTGACCGCGCTTTTGGGAAGCTACGCTCAGATTGAATACGTTGATCCCACAAATTTTAAGGGGCAAACCACTACTGCTTATATTGATGATTTGTCAGTCATCATTAAAAACCACCCCGATCTTGCAACAAGGATGGTCCTGGTATCCGTTTATATCCCCTTTGGTGATACCGATGATGTTCAACTGGCCCAAAAGGTAGCGCTGCGCGATGTAAACGCCCATAGCATTGTTAACTCCAGCTGTACCATCAGGTTGGGCGTTGATCTTAAAGTAACACAGGCCGCTATCGTATTCGGAGGTCTGGCACCATTTCCATGGAGGGCTGTGAGCACAGAGGTTATGCTGCAAAACACGGTGTTATCGATGGAAAGGATACCTTTACTCATCGAAACACTTAACCGCGAGGTTGGCGAAATATTATCACAATGGGCACCCAGAATGAAAGGTCTGCCAGATGAAGGCTTTACCCATGCCTATAAACAGCAGTTAGCCGCATCGTTTCTTTATAAGGCGATTGTAAAGGCCTTGCTTGAAAAAGGAGGTCCTGTGCCGCCGCACTTACGATCAAGCGGTGACATTACCTGGGGCAGGTGGCCTGTTAGTAATGGTCTGCAGTTTTATGAACCTCAGGACTTCAGGGCCCCGGTGGCCAAACCTTACGTGAAGTTTACGGCAATGGAACAGGCCTCCGGCCAGTTACATTACACGCATGAACTGCCAGTTCCTCCCAATACGGTAAACGGTGCTCTGGTACAAAGCAGGCGAGCCCTGGCTGATTACCATTTCATTATTCCCGGAAAAAAGGGCCGTGCCAATACGGCTGATCTACGCAGTCATCTTTCGCAAACATTTACGAACTTTATTGACCTGGTCACAAGCGAAGCCTTCAAAAATGGCGCTACCAATATGCAGGGCATGGGATCTGACCAGCCCGTATTTGCTATCGATCAGGTTAACTATGTTGGCCAAACCATCGCACTGGTTGGCGCAAAAACCGAGCTTGATGCAGCCACAATTGCCGAATATGTTGCAGACAATTGCGTTGGCTACACAGCGGTTCAAATAGATCCTGATCCGAAAAGCTGGAAGAATAAACCCGTTTTAAGTATTGATGACGCTCTTGCTCACGGAAATATCTATCCCGATTGGCCTACCACAGCCAGCTTTAATTCGCATATATGGCGTATTACCAGGCCGGGGACTCAGTTGACATGGATTAACGAAAAAGATGCACTTGATAAGAAAATCGTTAACCGAACCGGGACGGTGGATGGGAACATTTGCCAGATTGTGGAGGGAACACAGCTGACCGGCGGCCAGGTGCATTTTTACATGGAAACCCAGGCTGCCATAGCCGAACCTACTGACGGTGGCAAAATAGTGATCAAATCATCTACTCAAAGCCCTATGACGATTCACGGTACCATTGCATCAGCGTTGGGAGCGCAGTATAATAGTATTGATATACAGGTTCCACCGGTAGGCGGGGGCTTTGGTGGCAAAACAGAACAAACCCGCTTTGTGGCCGCGGCAACAGCTGTTGCTGCAAAAGCCCTTAAAAAAACTGTCAGATTGGCCCTTACCCGTGAACAGGATACCGGTATGATTGGTAAACGCCACGCTTATTACGCCCAATATCAAGTGGCCATAGACAAGGGCGAAACAACACCGGCAAACAAAGGGGTGATCAGGGGCTTCCTGAACCGGATGTGGGGCGATGGCGGCGCATTCTACGATTGTTCGTTCATTGTTTCCAACTGTATCATCACCCGGTCAGACAATGCCTATCGTATTGCCAATTTCCAGGCGCAGATTGATGTTTGCCGTACCAACACCGCTCCCTCTACCGCGTTCAGGGCTTTTGGCGATGTGCAGGGTAAAGTGATGATGGAAAATGCCATCGACGATGCCGCGTTCTCCATTAATATGACCGCGGAAGAAGTACGACGAATAAACTTGTATGACCGTGGCGACGTTACCCCATTTGGCCAGGCACTTTCCTATTGTTATATGAAGGATGTTTGGAGCTATCTCAAAAAGGTTTGTAATTACGATATCAAAGTTGCCGCTGTTGAAGAATTTAATAAAAAGAATAAATGGCGTAAACAAGGACTGGCCATTATGCCGGTGAAGTATGGTTCGGGTTATAACCTTACGATGCTGGAACAGGCAGGCGCTATGATTTCAGTATACCAGGGGGACGGCAGTATTATTATCCATCAGGGTGGTGTAGAAATGGGACAGGGTTTGCTGACGCAGGTGCGCCAGGTGGCTTCCTATATTCTGAATGTACCCATGACGCTCATCGAGATTGAAAGCCCTAAAACCAGTATCGTTACCAATCCAACCAGTACGGGGGCCTCAACCGGAACAACCTACAGCGCGGAAGCAGTTAAGCGGATTTGCGAACAATTACGCAGCCGTATAACTGAGTTTGGATACGAAATGCTAAAAATTAAGGGCGACGACTGGTGTGGAACTCAGGGGATTGACTTTTGGAATTATGGAGCAGCGGGCTGGCAGGCGAAGCCTAACAGGGGCGGACGGCATCCGATCATCTGGCAAAACCTGGTAGCAATGGCTTATCAAAACAGGGTTAGCTTAACCTGTAGTTTAAATATTCCCATTCATGGCGGCGAGGTACCTTTCCCCAATATTACCTATAAAACATACGACCAGCAACCCATAATACCAGGCTACGAGAGCAGTAAGACTGGTGTGCCGGGTGAGTTTGATTCTTTCAGCGGCTTTACTTATTCTGCAGCCTGTGCTGTAGTTGAGGTTGATATTTTAACTGGTGAAACCAAAATATTAAGTTCTGATATTGTATATGATGCTGGCTGGAGCATGAACCAGGCTATTGATATTGGCCAGGTAGAGGGTGCCTTTGTGCAGGGTATTGGTTATGTGCTCTCCGAAAAATTAGTATTCGAGCCAGACGGTCCGGATGCAGGGCGATTAAATACATTAAATACCTGGACCTACAAACCGCCGGCTACCACCAGCATTCCGCTGGAACTGAACGTGCATCTTTTTCCAAGAAATTCAGTGAATGTTCCGGAAAGCCCTACGGATATCATGTCTGCCAAGGAAATTGGGGAACCTCCATTGGTATTAGCAGCATCTGTATTTTTCGCTGTTAAGGCCGCGATCAGAGCATCAAGAATAGAGCGGGGCTTAAATGGTTTGTTCAGGTTTGATGCTCCTGCAACTGTGCAGGAGGTAAGCCGCGCTTGTGAGATAAAAAACAATTACGCTTAATTACTTTGCTGTTTAAATAGCAGCAGTACATTGTTTTAATAGTGGCATCAACTGGCAAAACGAAACCTGATGGAGCTCGAACCCCAAAATAGCCCCTATTATCCGCAATCACACTTTTGGTAATAAAACCACGGTTTTATTACCAAAATATCGAACCGTTTCCCCAAAATTCTAATTACCTATTAATCAATATTATGAAACAAAAAAGGCTGTCTTTTCAGACAGCCTTTGAAACTCGGGGTAAATGATGGGGCTCGAACCCACGACCCTCGGTACCACAAACCGATGCTCTAACCAACTGAGCTACATCTACCGTTTGGAGAGTGCAAAAATAGAAATCTTACGGCTATTTGCAAAC
>Ga0207671_10003737_pt1 | contig 14998 bp, 13 predicted proteins | sample KBSC24metaG_FD_184352 | JGI IMG/M metagenome (GOLD analysis project Ga0207671, IMG submission 184352) | Corn rhizosphere microbial communities from Kellogg Biological Station, Michigan, USA - KBS C2-4 metaG (SPAdes) (version 2) | ecosystem: Host-associated > Plants > Roots > Rhizosphere > Soil... | reverse complement strand
AAAAAATTTGAATAATAAGTAATTTGGTGTTGAGTGTATCAGGATCTTTTGAGTTGCAGGGTGAAGGAGATGACAATGTCGTTGCCTGTCTTGACAGCGCCGAGCATGAATGTGGGAGGGTTGATACTATACTCCTTCATGCTGATCTTGCGGCTGCCGGTGACAGTGATGGTATTGTCGGCATTTGGTTTACATACCGCTACAATTTCCTCGTCTTTTGTGGCGCCGGCGATAGTCAGCATGCCGATGCATTTTACCGTGCTGCCAGTTGCTGCAGGTGTGACGGTCACTGCTGTCATCGTGTAGATGATAGCGGGGTTCTTGTCGGTCTTCAGGGCCTTGTAGGCATTGTTATCCATTGCGGTATGCTCGCTTTTCAGCCCGGTGGCGGGGGTAGAGAAGCTAAGCGTTTCCAGTCCGTTGATAACGCCGGCGGCATTGAAGCCGAAGAAAGCCGTGCAATCCGCCTTAACGGATCTCATGGTCCAGTCATGGAGCGTGGAAGTGCCGCTGACTACGAGATCAATCGTGTTGCCTGTATAACGTACCTGGGCTGGTGATAAAAAAGATAATAGTTGGAAAGACAGCAGGAAAGCGGTTATTTTTCCTGCTGCCAGATGGAATCTGGCATTCATGATCGGGAAGTTTTACGTGTTGGTTATAGTTATGTTGATGATGTAAAAGTAGGCAGCTGGTCCGGGGTGAATAATGACATACGTCAACGGAAAAGCTGATTAATCACAGGTGGGATACTGTTGATTGTTAGTTGGATGTGGTCTTACGGCTTTCTTTCCTTTGTTGTTTTTCCAGTCTGCGGAAATACCCCCTGAACAGGAAATTATGTTTCAGGGCTTCCATATCCTGGCTAAAAGCGTCTGTCCCTTTTTGTATGTTGTCGAGGCTGGCATTCAGTTTCACCACGAGGCCGGTATCGCGCAGTAAAGCATTGGCCGTGCCTTTCCCGTTGTTCAATTCTGTTTGTATATCCATTATGGTCGTATCCAGGCGGCCGGCCGCTGCTGTTGCCCGCTGGCCCGCCGATGCGATATCGATCATGGCGCGACCGAGGTCGCGGGCGAAGCTGCTGTCGGTGAGTAGGGCGCCCACCGAACCTTTACCCTGCCGGACATCTTTGACAAGTGCGTCGAGTCCGCCCGTCACATTGCGGGCATTGACACTGGCCATCCTGACATTGTTCAGTGTCGTCTTTATGTTGCCGGCCACGTTGCTGTCCTTTAGCAAGCTCCACAGGGCCGTGCTGTTATTAATACGATGAACCGTCATCCGGAGGTCTTCCGAGATCAATGCGATATTTTTGTTGGTTACCGACAGGGTCCCGAGCATTTCATCCGTATCGATGGCCTTATGAACAGCCAGCAGGTCGCCTTCCCGGGCTACAGGCGCATTTCTCTTTACCGGCAGGATATTGATGATCTTATTGCCGATAAGCCCTTCCGTCCCGATGGAGGCCAGGGCATTTGTCTTTATATAAGGTTGCAGGGACTTGTCGATGAGCATGGATACTTCTATAGTGGTGTCATCGATGATGGTGATGTTCTTTACCGTCCCGGCCTGTATACCCGAAAACCGGATATTGTTGCCTTTCATGAGTCCATTTATATTGGAGAACCTGGCTTTTATTTCGTAGCTGGATCCGAATATATTCTGATTTTTGCCGACGACATACAGGGTCCCGATAAAAAGGAAGAGTCCTGCAAGGACCAGCAGGCCCAATTTGATATTACTAGTATTTTGCTGTGCCATATCTAAAGAATTTATTCGAAGAATTGTTTTATTTGCGGATCTGCAGTATCCTGAAGATCCCCGAAGGTTCCCTGTGCGTGACATTTTCCATCGATGAGCACGGCCACTTTATCGGAAGTCCGTCTGACGCAGTGCATATCATGGGAGATGATGATCGATGCGGTGTGGTATTTCTTTTGAATATCCACGATGAGGGCACTGATCTCTCTTCCAGTGACGGGGTCCAGCCCTGTCGTGGGTTCATCGTAGAGTATGATCTCGGGTTTCAGGATCAGGGTCCTGGCCAGGGCGATGCGTTTGCGCATACCGCCGGATAATTCTTCCGGCATCATATCTACCGTATGAGCAAGACCGACGTTACCCAATACTTCCATCACCAGGTCGTCCACTTCCTTTTGTTGCATGGCTATCCAGTGCCGCCGGAGCGGGAATTCCAGGTTGGCCCTTACGGTCATGGAATCATAGAGAGCATTGCTTTGAAAAAGAAAACCTACTCTTGCCCTTAAACGGTCCAGTTCGTCGTGGTCCAGTTCAAGGATATTCCTGCCGAAAACCAGTATCCTGCCACTGTCCGGCCTCAGCAGACCGATAATACATTTTATCAATACCGACTTGCCTACTCCCGACTTGCCCAGGATGACAACGTTCTGTTCTTTTTCAACCGTCAGGTTGAAATCATTCAGCACTCTGTTCGTACCGAATGCTTTTGACAGATGTTCGATGACAATAACGGGCTCCTGTGGAGGGGTCAGCTTTTGGGGGGAGGGTTTTGTTTCTCCTGTGACATCCTGATATGGATCGAGGTGGTGCATAGTTTCAGTTGAGTCCCAGCGCATCTGTTATCTGCACGGCCAGCAGGTCGATGATGAATATCAATATCGAGGATAACACTACGGCCGAATTGGCGGCTCTGCCTACTCCTTCCGTCCCTTTGCTGGAAGTATATCCTTTATAGCTGCCGACGACGCCGACGGCAAAGCCGAAGAAATAGGTCTTGATGAACGCCGGCAATATGTCTCCGAAGCTGAAATTGTCGATGACCTGCCGGAAGAAAAGGGAAAAGCTGGTGGTGGAGCGGATATTTACTCCAATATAAGCTCCATAGAGAGAAATCGCGTCGCCCAGGATCACGAGTATGGGGAGCATCAGGGTAGAAGCCGTCACCCGGGTGACCACCAGGTATTTGAAAGGATTAGTACCGCTGACCTCCATTGCGTCGATCTGTTCGGTAACCTTCATCGACCCCAATTCCGCGCCCATGCTGCTGGCGATCTTGCCGGCAAAGATGAGGGCGGTGATCACAGGACCGATCTCCCGGACAATGGCGATGCCTACCATTACCGGCAATTGGGATTCCACACCGTAGTCTACCAGTGAAGGGCGTAACTGCATGGTCAGGACCAGTCCCATAATAAAGCCTGTCAGTGCCACCAGGGGAAATGAGTTGTAGCCGATAGTATAACATTGCCGCAGCAATTCCCGCCATTCGAAACGGGGTTTTACGCCCTGCCCAAAATAACGGCCGGTATAACTGGCGATATTGCCTGTTTCACTGAGGAAGTGCTTGAATCTGGTAATTCTTTTATTCATTGTATCCACCCATGGGAAGGGTTCGATAAAAGTATCAACGGGCCGCAGGGTAAAAATTGAGATGGGTCATTGCGGAAGATGACAATCATCATGTTGCGAAAGCAGATGGGGACTGACAAAGATCATTTCCCCGGGTGAAGCAGGTCAGTTGCCGGGAAATGGCGGCGGGATATCTTCACTAAGTCTTAATACTTCTCTTACACAAACTTATGCGTATGAAACAAATACTTTTCGTAGGTGGGGGGCATGATTTCCCACGCGGAGCATTCAATTTTCTTTTATCCCTGCAGCAGCAGGAGCCTGTGAGCGTCATGGGCCTTTTTTTTAGTCCTATCAATTATGAGGGAAGCGCCAGTGCCGCTTATATACCGATGGCGACTGCTTATGAGCGGGTGACAGAGAAGGAAAGGGAGTCTGTATCTGCGAATAAAGCCCTGTTTGCCAAAGAGTGTAAAAAGCATTATATCCGGTATGCCATCCATGAAAATGAGGAGCAATGGGACAAGGGCATCCTGGCGAAGGAGAGCCGTTTTGCCGACCTGATCCTGCTGAGTGGCGAACTGTTCTATGCGGATGCCGATGCCCGGCAACCTAATCTTTTCCTGAATGAGGCGCTCCATGAGGCTGAATGCCCGTTGCTGATAGTACCGGAAGATTACTCGAATTGCAATCATCTTTTCGTGGCCTATGATGGCAGCAAGGAAAGCTTGTTTGCAATGAAACAGTTCAGTTATCTTTTTCCCCATCTCACGGACCTGCCTATGGAAGTGGTCTATGTGAAAGACGAAGTTTCCGACGGGATTCCCGACCTGGAGCATTTACGTCATTATTCACGTTTGCATTATGGCTGCATGAGCTTCAGTAAGCTGCATTTCAAGGCCGCGCATTATTTCGCCACCTGGATCGGTGAGCGCCAGCATGTGATGCTGATCACCGGCTGTTATGGTCGACCGGCGATGTCTTATGTTATGAAAAAGAGTTTTGCCGAAGAAGTGATCAACGAGCATAAACTCCCTGTATTCATTGCGCATCCTTAGGCGCCGGACCTGGGAATAGAAGGTAACTATCAATATACAATATGATCCCTTTTGACGGGTGTTACTGGAGTCCCATTACACTTCTGTTGATCGGCGCCTCCTTGCTGTCCTTTTTTTTAGGGGAGCGGTCCGATGCCTTTATCATTATAGCTATCATCCTGATCAGCGCCCTGCTGGGGTTCTACCAGGAGAAAGGCGCTGCCGGCGCATTGACCAAACTCCTGCAACTGGTGCAGGTGAAGACTACGCTGTTGCGCGACGGTCAGCCAATGGTAGCGGCGCCGGAAACGGTCGTTCCGGGGGATATTGTTTTACTCAAAGCGGGAGAAACCATTCCCGGTGATTGCCGGCTTATCGATTCGAGAGAGTTGTATACCAATGAGGCATCTCTGACAGGCGAGACATTCCCTGTTGAGAAAAGATGCAGTGATCTACCGCAGGCAACCGCGTTGGCAGAACGAAACAATTGTCTTTTCATGGGCACCCATGTGATCAGCGGTACAGGCAAGGCGGTAGTGGTGCATACCGCGCTGCGGACCGAATTCGGGGCGATATCTCAACATTTGCGGCAGTTACAGCCGGAGACGGAATTTGAACGGGGCATTCGCCGGTTCGGCTACCTGCTGCTGGAAGTGACGTTGATGTTGATGGTCATCATTTTCTCCATCAACGTGTTTCTTCATAAGCCGGTGCTGGACTCCTTTCTTTTTTCGCTGGCTATTGCGGTCGGCCTGACCCCGCAACTGTTGCCGGCCATCATCAGCATCAACCTGGCAAGGGGGGCCTCCAATATGGCAAGACGGAAAGTCATTGTCAAACGGCTGTCGGCCATCGATAATTTCGGCAGCATGGATGTACTGTGTTGTGATAAGACCGGAACGATCACTACGGGAGAGATCATCCTTTCCAGCGCTGTCGACTTTTTGGGCAGAGAGGAAGAAAAGGTATTTCGGCTGGCCTACTTAAATGCCTGGTTCGAGAAAGGGTTTACAAACCCTATAGACGAAGCCATCCGAAAATATGCGCAGCCGGATATCACCGGATCGAGCAAGCTCGATGAGCTGCCTTATGATTTTATACGGAGAAGGCTGAGCATACTGGTCGGTGACGATCATCCGGGCGGCCAGGCGATGCTGGTGACCAAAGGAGCATTTGATAAAGTATTGTCTGTGTGTGCATGGGTGGACGGCGGCGATGGGGGGCGGATGCCGGTGGATGATCTGCGGGAAGCTATTCGCGAACGCTTTGCCGTCCTGAGCGGGCAAGGCTACCGGGTCCTGGGGGTCGCGTATAAGAAAATGCCGCCGGGCTGTTTAACGGTGAATACAGCCGACGAGACTGAGATGGTCTTCATGGGCATGTTGTTACTGACCGATCCTCCCAAAGCGGATATTGATGCGACGTTGGATGAATTAAGAGGGTTGGGCATAGGACTGAAGATCGTTACGGGAGATAATGCGCTGATCGCGGCTCATGTCGCAAGGCAGGTAGGGCTGGCGGAGGATGCCATTTTAACGGGTGAGCAAATAAGGGATATGAGCATCGAGGCGTTGAGCCGGGTGGCGGGTAAGATCCAGGTGTTTGCGGGTATCGAGCCCAATCAAAAGGAGAAGATCCTTCTTGCCCTGAAAAAGGCGGGGCATGTAACAGGCTATATAGGAGATGGTATCAACGATGCCCCAGCGCTGCATATCGCCGATGTCGGCATTTCGGTGAGCGGGGCGGCCGGCGTGGCAAAGGAGGCAGCGGATATCGTATTGCTGGGCAATGAGCTGAAGGTGCTCGCAGAAGGTGTAAGGGAAGGCAGGAAAACATTCGCCAATACCCTTAAATATATCTTCATGGCCACCAGCGCCAATTTCGGCAATATGTTCAGCATGGCGGGCGCCTCGCTGTTCCTGTCATTTTTGCCCTTGCTGCCCAAACAGGTGCTGCTGACCAACCTGCTGACGGACATACCTGAAATGACGATCGCCACCGATGCCGTCGATGCGGCACTGGTGGCAAAGCCGAGACGTATCGATCTCCATTTTATCGGACGGTTCATGATAGTATTCGGGATCATCAGTTCTATATTCGACTACGCCACCTTCGGAATACTGTTTTACTGGTTGAAGGCGGGCCCGGAAGAATTCAGAACGGGCTGGTTCCTGGAATCGGTGGTGTCTGCTTCATTGATCGTGCTGGTGGTGAGGACTTCGCAGGTGTTTTACCGCAACCGGCCGGGGAAATATCTGTTGTTCTCTACGCTGGCGGTGGTGGCGTCGACTCTCGCGCTGCCATTTACGCCACTGGCCACGTTGCTGGGGTTGGTCCGGCTGCCCCTTCAGTTCTATGGGGCGGTGGGTGGGATCCTCGTGTTATATATCCTGGCTGCGGAGACAGCAAAGCGCAAATTTTATGGAAGGGCTTTCCGTCATGCGGGTGAATCGCCGGCGGCGGTTCGCTGAAAATCAGACAAGACAGTGACATAGCTCATACCGGAGGCAGCCCTTACCTGATACATTTGGGGAGAATTAAAATTCAGTTTATGAAAACGAATATCGGCAATGGAGACATGCTTCTCCGCCTTTTCTCCGGCATTGCGCTAGCGGATCTCTCGATAGACCAGGCCTCATACGGTCACACGAATATTCTAACCTCTATGATAGCCCTGGTATTGCTGGTGACGGCGCTGACGCGATTTTGCCCCTTGTATGCGCTGTTCGGCATCCATAGCGACGGGAAAAAGAACACCCGGCATGAGTGATCATACATGAGTGATCATAATAGGAGCGATCCAGGCGAAATCATCTCAAAATATGATTTAAATCATGTTTAACAGTTAGCTACGGGTCTAATATTGTCAAAAATAATGACCAAAAGCATTTAATATGAAAAAGTACATGCTCGTTGCGGCTCTTGCGCTGTCTGCTTATGCCTGTTCAAACAGTGGCTCTGCACCAAAAGGAAGTACAGAGGCAACTGCTAACAATAGTAGCGGCACTGCGGGCGCGACTTCCAATTATGACTCGACGGTCGGCGCCGGCAAGTTCACGCATGTCGATCTCGCTGCGAAGCTCGATCCTAAAATGGCGGCTGCCGGTGAGAGTGTCTATCAATTGAAGTGTGCCGCCTGTCATAAGCTGACCGGTGAAAAGCTGGTCGGGCCGGGATGGCAAGCCGTTACTGACCGGCATAAACCCGAGTGGATCTTAAATTTCGTCACCAATACAGATGAGATGATCGACAAAGATCCCAAAGCACAGGCCATGCTGGCCATCTGCATGGTGCGAATGCCCAACCAGCACCTCAATGACGCAGATGCCCGGAATATCCTGGAATTTATGCGTAAGAACGACGGCATTAAATAATTCGAACATTTCGTAAATCCAAACAAAATGAGCTCCCGAAATTTATCGTTATTACCTGCACTCTTTGTTATGGCCGCCCTGGCGCTGCCTTCCTGCAAACCAAGAAATGCTGCCACCACCATCAGTTCCGATGCTGCCGAAAAGACCTACGTTGCACCCGGAAAATATGATGAATATTATAATTTCGTTTCCGGCGGTTTCAACGGGCAGGTATCCGTGTATGGCCTGCCATCCGGTCGTCTGCTGAAGATCATTCCTGTCTTTTCCGTATTCCCTGAGAATGGTTACGGCTATAGCGAAGAGACTAAGGCAATGCTCAACACCTCTCACGGATCCATTCCCTGGGATGATCAGCATCATCTCGAGCTCTCCCAGACGGACGGAAGACCCAACGGCCGCTGGCTTTTCGCCAATGCCAACAACACTCCGCGCGTAGCCCGGATCGACCTGGCCAGCTTCAAGACGGAAGAGATACTGGAGTTGCCCAATAGCGCGGGTAATCACTCGTCACCTTTTTGTACGGAAAATACGGAGTACATCGTTGCCGGCACGCGATTCAGCATCCCAATAGGTGACAAACAGGATGTCCCGATAAATACCTATAAAAAGAATTTCCACGGCACTGTCAGCTTCATCAGTGTTGATTCCGTCACCGGCAGGCTGAAACTGGCTTTCCAGATCCTGCTGCCGGGTGTCAATTTCGATCTCAGTCATGCCGGCAAGGGCCCCTCGCACGACTGGTTCTTTTTCTCCTGCTATAATACCGAGCAGGCTCATTCGCTGCTGGAAGTCAATGCTTCCCAGCGGGACAAGGATTTTATCATGGCCGTCAACTGGAAAAAGGCTGAAGAATATGCCCGTGGGAACAAAGGCGTGCATAAACAGGCACCCTATGCCCACAATGTGTATGATGAAAAGACGCATACCGCCAGCTCCACCATAGAAAATGACGTTCTCCAACTGGACCCGAAGGAACTCAAGGACTTCGTCTATTTCATTCCCTGTCCCAAGTCTCCGCATGGCTGTGATGTCGACCCTTCCGGTGAATATATTGTCGGCAGCGGCAAGCTGGCTGCGCTGATACCGGTATTCTCTTATGAAAAGATACAAAGGGCCATCGCCGACAAGACCTTTGACGGAGACTATGAAGGCATCCCGGTGATCAAATACGAAGCGGCGCTCTATGGTGAGGTACAAAAGCCCGGTCTGGGGCCCCTTCATACTGAATTCGATGGTAGGGGTAATGCCTATACGTCAATGTTCGTTTCTTCTGAAGTCGTCAAATGGAGCCTGAAAGATCTGAAGGTGCTGGACCGTAAGCCTACCTATTATTCAGTCGGGCACTTATGCATTCCGGGCGGGGATTCGAAAAGCCCGTATGGCAAATATCTCATCGCATATAATAAGATCACCAAGGACCGTTATCTGCCTACTGGTCCGGAGCTGGCGCAAAGCGCTCAACTGTATGATATTTCCGGGGACAAGATGGAAATGATCCTCGACTTCCCCACGGTAGGCGAGCCGCACTATGCCCAGGCCCTTCCTGCCGACCTTATCAATAAGAAGTCCGTAAAATTCTATAAGATAGAAGACAACGGAAACCCTTATTCTGCAAAAGGCGAAAAAGAGGCCAGGGTTGTCCGTCATGGCAACAAGGTGGATGTCTATATGACTGCTATCCGTTCACATTTCGTCCCAGACAATATAGAAGGCGTCAATGCGGGTGATGAAGTCTACTTCCATGTCACCAATCTCGAGCAGGACTGGGATATTCCCCATGGGTTTTCCGTCAAAGGGGCGGCCAATGCGGAGATCCTTATCATGCCGGGGGAAACCTGCACCTTAAAATGGCTGCCTACACAGGCTGGCGTATACCCTATCTACTGCACGGACTTTTGCAGCGCGCTGCACCAGGAGATGCAAGGTTATGTCCGCGTGTCTCCGGCCGGCAGCAATACGCCGCTGACCTTTGGCACGAATCTGCCTGATTCCAATTCGACGCTGGCAAAAAAATAAAACCCATGAACAGCAAATTATCCCCGGCAGTAAGAATGGCCGCACTGTTATCCTCGATAGCCATGTTATGGGTGCTGGCACTTCCTATCTGGCAGATCCAACTAACGGCGCCTCAATATCCTGAAGGGCTGAGGCTGCAAATATTCGCGTCGAGGATAGGTGGCGATGTGGATGTCGTCAACGGTCTGAACCACTATATAGGCATGCATACGCTGCATACGCGCGATTTCGTGGAATTCGTCGTTCTGCCCTATATTATCGGAGGGTTTGCTGCCCTGGGTGTGCTGGTAACGCTGATCAACAGGAAGGCAGTTTTCTACGGCTGGTTTGCTCTTTTCCTGTTGATCGCGTTTATCTCCATGCTCGATTTTTATCGCTGGGAATACAACTACGGTCATAACCTGGACCCTGCGGCGCCTATCCAGGTGCCGGGCATGGCCTATCAACCGCCGCTGCTTGGATATAAGCAATTATTAAATTTCGGGGCTTATTCCATTCCCGACTCCGGGGGATGGGTCTTTGTAAGTGTCGGGATAGTGCTGGCAGCCGCATTTATCCGGGATATCCGCGGGCGGCGGCGGATGCAGCAGGAAAACAGGCAGAAGCAGCAGCGCAATCCCCGGCATGTTTCTGTAAAGGCATCTGCATTCCTGGTGGCCGGGGCCGTGCTGACTCTTCAAAGCTGCCATTCCGGCGCCCAACCCATCCGGTATGGCCAGGACAACTGTGACTTCTGTAAGATGACTATCATGGATAACCGTTTTGGAGGAGAGATCACCACTAAAAAAGGGAAAGTATACAAATACGACGATATGCATTGTCTGCTCTCTGCCTGTCGTGCCGGCATTCCGGCAAAAAATGAAATTGCCGCCATTTACCTGACCAATTTTTCCGATGGCCAGTGGATCCTGGCAGCAGATAGTTATCTATTGCAAAACGAAGCCTTCCACACACCGATGAACGGAAATATCGCAGCCTTCTCATCCGTCAACGACAGGACTCATTATCAACAAGAAATTCAGGGACAAGCCCTTTCATGGAAAGAACTATATCAATAACACTGGCGACCTTGTTGTCGCTGTTCATCAGCAGCCGATCGCTGGGCAGGACCTGGGTGGTTCGTAAAGACGGTCCCCTGGCCTCTATTCAGCAGGCGGAGCGGATGGCTTCGCCCCATGACACTCTGCTGGTGCAGCCGGGGGTTTACCTGGAAAAAAGCCTTATCATCGATAAACCTCTTTTTCTGAGGGGTATCCGGGGGGCCATCCTCGATGGCGAAAGCCGTTATGAGGTGATCGTCGTGAAGGCTGATGACGTCGTCATCGAAGGATTCACCATCCGGCATTCGGGGTATTCCGGCTGGAACGATATTGCCGGTATCCGGATCCTTGCCGTCAGAAGGGTTATTGTTCGCAACAACATACTGGACGATACTTTTTTTGGCATCTATAGCCAGAATGCCGACAGCTGTCTTATCGAGGGTAATAGCCTGAAGTCCCGGGCTGCTATCCAATCCGGCAACGGCATCCATTGCTGGAAATGCAATCGTATGCAGATACTTAACAACAGCATCACGCGTCACAGGGATGGCATTTATTTCGAGTTTGTAACGAACTCCCTGATACGGGGCAACCAAAGTCTGTTCAATTTACGGTATGGTCTTCATTTTATGTTCTCCCACAACGACCGTTATGAAAACAATATTTTCGAACACAACGAAGCCGGCGTCTCCGTCATGTTCTCCCATGGCGTTGAAATGAAGGCCAATACCTTCACCCAAAATCTGGGTGGCGGAGCCTATGGCATCCTGATGAAGGAGATCAGTGACAGCCGGGTGGAAGGCAATCATTTTACCCATAATACGATCGGCATTTATATGGAGGGTACGACGCGTGTCCATATTCATAAAAACACGTTTTCCGGCAATGGATGGGCTATGAAGATCCAGGCCAGCTGTTCCGACGATACCATCGCCCGGAATAATTTCGCGGGCAACACTTTTGATGTGGCCACCAACGGCGCTCTTGTTCTCAACACCTTCGACGGCAATTACTGGGACAAATACGAGGGGTATGATCTCAACAGGGACGGCATCGGTGATATTCCTTTCCGGCCCGTGAGCCTGTATACTATGATCGCGGAAAAGAACCCGGTGGTCATGATGCTCTATCACAGCTTCATGGTGACGATGCTCGACAAGACAGAAAAGGTCATTCCCAGTATTACTCCTGTCAATCTGCTGGACAATCGCCCATTCATGAAACCCCTGACGTTATGATCACTTTCACCCATATAAGCAAAAAGTTCGGCAAGCTGCAGGCACTTGACAATATCAGTCTGAACTGTAACCAGGGTCAGGGTATCGCGCTCATCGGGCCTAACAGCAGCGGCAAGACGACATTGATAAAGTGTCTGCTGGGGATGGTCGTGCCGGACAGCGGGTCTATCCTTTTCCGCGGTCAGAATATCGCCCGCGACTGGAAATACAGGGCGGCCATCGGCTTCATGCCACAAGCCGGCCGGTATCCGGAAAATATGACCATTGCACAGGTATTCGACATGATGAAGGATATCCGCCAGGACGAAGCCGGCGCTCCCGACGAAGACCTTGTTCATGCCTTTGGTCTTCACCGGATGCTGGACAAACGTATGCGTACCCTTTCCGGGGGCACACGTCAAAAGGTGAGCGCCTGTCTCGCATTCCTGTTCAATCCTTTGGTGCTGGTACTCGACGAGCCTACGGCCGGGCTGGACCCTGTCGCTTCCGGCATCCTGAAAGACAAGATCCATGCGGAGATAGGAAAAGGAAAGCTTGTTCTCATCACTTCGCATATCCTCAGCGAACTCGATGATATCGCCAGCGAGATCGTGTATCTGCAGGATGGAAAACTAAAATTCCATAAAAGTCTCCAGCAGCTGAGACGGGATACGGGGGAAGAAAAACTGGTAAAAGCTATTGCCCGCGTCATGCAAACCACCGACTAAGCCATGAAAAAGATCATTAAATATGTCCTGCTGGACATTCTGCGGAACAAGATATTGCTAAGCTATACCGTCCTTCTGCTGGCTATAAGTCTCAGCGTATTCAACCTGGAAGACAATCCTGCCAAGGGTATCCTCAGCCTTCTGAATGTGGTGTTGATCGTGCTGCCTTTGGTGAGCATCATCTTCTCCACCATTTACGTCTATAACTGTTCGGAATTCATAGAGCTCCTGGTGTCCCAGCCTTTAAAAAGAACGAGGTTGCTGATGAGCATATTTATGGGGCTGGTCATTTCTTTGCTACTCGCCTTCCTGGTTGGCGCGGGTCTTCCTATCCTGATCTATAACCCCGGTGCGGCCGGTCTGTTGCTGGTGCTGGTGGGTATGGCTCTTACGGTGATCTTTGTGTCGCTTGCCATCCTGGGATCGGTCGTCGCCCGTGACAAGGCCAGGGGGATTGGCGTTTCCATACTGCTGTGGTTCTATTTTTCCCTGCTGTACGATGGTCTTGTCCTTTTCTGCCTCTTCCAGTTCAGCGACTATCCGCTGGAAAAACCTGCCATTATTTTGGGGTCCCTTAACCCTATCGATCTGGGCAGGATCGTGGTTTTGTTGAAAATGGATATCTCCGCCATGATGGGATATACCGGCGCCGTCTTCAAAGATGTCTTCGGTGGCGCCGGGGGCGCGCTTTATGCCAGCGCCGTATTGTTTGCCTGGATGGCTCTTCCCCTTTATCTTGCCGTCCGGTATTTTAACCGTAAGGACATATAGAAGTTGCGCATGCGCATCTCCCCCCTTTCATGACATTGTTCCAGCTGATGCAGGGACAAGAGGATGGCTTTGTTGCCGGTGTCAATCGTCTCCCAGGCATTGCCTACACGCTGTGACCAACTGCCGGAATCTTCGCGGCGATAGATGCGGTATTCGTCGTCGACGAACAGTTCATCGGGATGGGGCGGGGTATATACGCCGGGACGGGTATTGGGGCGGATATCTTTTTCATAAAGGCTTTGCCCGCTGACGTGGCGCCAGATATAGGGAGGGCGATATGTTTCGGGGCCCCACCATCCGCTGGACCGGTGTCCTTCGTCCAAGGCTGCGCCGGTATTGAACCAGTCGGGGCTGAATCCGTATCCCAGGGTCCATCCCAGCCAGGGGTTTAGCCACATGTTAAATCCCCAGGTCCATAGATAGGGATGGGCGATATTATTTGTCCAGGAGGGGTAAGTATAACCGGTGCCATACACAACCGTAGATCTTTGTATCTCAGCGCCGAGATAACCGGCGGTATAGCCTGTAGTCACGAAGTCAGCCGTCACCTCATAAATGTAAACGTATTTACAATTGTATACCGGATATTCCGGTGGGATAGCGTTTACATCTGCGGGGCGTTCCGTGGCCACCCGCCAGGGTCCATCCATCCTGCCGGAAACGAACCATACCGCCTTATCGATGCAGTAAAACTTTTCCTGATAGAGAAATACAGGTATGGTGCTGTTGAGTGCATAGTGCAGGCGGGTACCTTTAATGGCTTCGAATTTCGGGGAGCCATCGAAGCTGACGCGGGTCTGCCCCAGGCGGCTGACCCTTGCCGTCTGTGGGATATTCGCATCCAGCAGGGCCTCCCGTGCCGCGTGGGTTCCGGCGACGCAAGTCAGCACCCTATCTTCGGGTGAGCCTTCGGGTATGTCGGCGAAGCTGGCAGGTAGTGAGTCGGATGATGTATAGGTCCATTGGCCTGTCAGGCGGGAGCTGCGATACCAGCGGCCGGAAAGCAAAATATAATACTGTCGACCGGCGGTATCGAGAAAGATATCGTTATCGCTGTTGGAGGCGTACTGAAGGCTTGTGCCGGGAATAGACCGGAAGACGGGTGCACCACGGGTTTGGATGAGCTCAGCGGGTGTGGTGCTAACGATAATATCCCGTATGCCGGCGTTAGCTTCTTTCACTGTGTTCCCTGTGTCGGGGTGTTCATCTTCCCGGGCGTTGATGGCGTCGATATCGCGCCGCATCTTCAGCAATTCGGCAGGAAAGTAATCCGTGTGGTAATAGGGGCCGGTCGGTGCCGGAGCGATATACCAATGCCGGCCGCCATAGAGATAGAACCAGCCGTCGCTGGATTCGGCGATGGTGTAGGGGCTGTTAGCGACGACACGAAGTCCCCAGCCTTTGATCCTCTTAAATTTCGGGAAGCCATCCATCAGCAGGAGCATCGAGGGTCTTTCTGCGAAGATGATGCGGGGAGGGGCA
>Ga0207671_10003732_pt1 | contig 15006 bp, 8 predicted proteins | sample KBSC24metaG_FD_184352 | JGI IMG/M metagenome (GOLD analysis project Ga0207671, IMG submission 184352) | Corn rhizosphere microbial communities from Kellogg Biological Station, Michigan, USA - KBS C2-4 metaG (SPAdes) (version 2) | ecosystem: Host-associated > Plants > Roots > Rhizosphere > Soil... | reverse complement strand
TAGACCCGTCCAGTGTAAACAGGATTGTAACCGCGCGCCGCTCTGGGCTTCCACCGAACGGCATCAACTTTTCGGCGATCGGTTAGTTGAGACGGCTTTGACAAACCTCTCTGGCGCAGCAGCGCTTTTCGGGTGTGCTCCGCAGCGATCGCGGCAATGATGACATGGTCCGGTCGCTCGCCTTGCTGAGCGGCACGCGGGCTGTGCCCAGGGCCGGCGGCTGGGTGCTCGAAAGTGCCGCGGCCCGGTAGGTTCCTTCCTCTCCTTCTCGTCGCCGGTTCGCAGCTCGCATGTCCCGTGCAGGCGGCGACGCGGCATGCATTCGCGGTCGGGCCGGGGCCGCTGGGCGCCGTCCTGCGCGGCATCGCGGGGCAGGGCGGGAGCGAGATCGGCTATCCGGAGCCACTGGTGCGCGGCCGCTGGAGCCCGGGTGCCAGCGGCACGCTGACAACGCGGGAAGCCCTCACGCGCGCCTTGTCGGGCAGCGGGTTGCGACTGCGATCGGTCGGGACGGGCAGCTTTCTGATCGATGCGGATCGAGCGCAGCCGGTCGCGCCACCATCCCCGACCACCCCCGAGGCGCCCGCCGCGGACACGGCCGAGCCGATCGTCGTGACCGGCAGCAAGCGCGCGACGCCGGAAATGCGCTTCCCGGGCGCCGTCCAGATCGTCGCGACCGGTTTCGACGAGAGCGTGTCCGGGGTTCGCAACGATGGCGACCTGGTGGCGCGCCTCCCTCTTCTCCAGTCGACCGCATTCGGGCCGGGCCGGGACAAATTGTTCGTCCGGGGGGTCGCCGACAGCAGTTTCGCCGGACCGACCCAGGCGACGGTCGGTCTGTATTTCGGGGACACCCGGCTCTTGTACAGCGGCCCCGATCCGGCCCTGCGCCTGGTCGATACGCGACAGGTCGAGATCCTCGAAGGGCCGCAGGGCACGCTCTACGGCGCGGGCGCGATCGGCGGCATCATCCGGATCGTGCCGGAATCTCCGGACATGTCGCGCGTCGCCTCCATGGCGGAGGGGTCGCTCGCGGCGACGCAGGACGGGCGGCCCAGCTACGACGCCGACGGCATGATCAACCTGCCGATCGTGTCGGACCGGGCCGCGCTGCGGCTGGTCGGGTATCACGCGTATGACGGGGGATATATCGACAACCCCGCGCGGGGCCTGCGGGCCGTCAACGCGACATCGACGGATGGCGGCCGGGCGGCGCTACGCCTTCGGCCGGCCGACGCCTGGACGATCGATCTCACCGGTCTCGGGCAGCGCATCGCATCGGCGGACCCGCAATATGCCGTGCGCGGAGCCGGGCCCTTGTCCCTGTCCGCTCTGCTGCGCCAGCCCTATCGCGACACGACGATGCTCGGTTCGCTCGGCATACGCCGCGAGAGCGCCGACGGGCTGAACGTCCTGCTCAACATCGGGGGGGTGAAGCGCACGACCCACCAGCGCTATGACGCGACGCCCCCTTCGGCGAGGGGCGCGATCGCCTATGACGAGCGCGCCGCTTCGAACCTGATCGACGGGGAGGCGCGCATCTGGCGGACCACGCCGTCCGGGAGCGGATGGCTGCTGGGCGTGGCCGGGGTTCAAAATCACACGGCCGCGCGGCGCCAGCTGGGCCCTCCGGACACGCCGCGCGATATTTCGGGCGTCGACAACCGCACCCTCGACCTGGCCCTGTTCGGCGAGGGCACGGCGTCGCTCGCCCCGGGGCTGCTGCTGACGCTGGGCGGGCGCCTCACCCACGCCCGGGTGGACGGCGAACCGCTCGATGTCCCGTTGCGCCCCCTGTTCAGGAAGGGGCAGTCGCCCTTCATCCGGGGCGAGGGCCATACCCGCTTCGATCCGTCCGCATCCTTCTCGGCGCGTATCGCGCGGGGGCTGTCTTTCTACGGGCGCTATGCGGGGGGATTCCGTGCCGGCGGGCTGGCGGTCGCGGCGGGTGTGGGGCGGGTCGCCGCCTATCGGCCGGATTCGATCATGACCGTGGAATCGGGGCTGCGCGCCCAGGGTCTGTGGGGCGGAAAGCTGAGCGGTTCGATCGGCCTCTCCCAATCCTGGTGGCAGAGCATCCAGGCGGATCTGGTGGCCCGCAACGGCTTCCCCTTCACGGCCAATATCGGCGACGGCCGGCTGCTGGCCCTGGAAACCCGGATCGCGGCCCGTCCCGTCCCGCGTCTCGGCATCGATCTGCAGAGCCTCTTCACGCACAGCAGCATCGTCGATCCCGCTCCCGGCTTCGAGAGGGAGGGCGGCAACGACCTGCCGGACACGCCGAGGATCGGATATTCGGGCACGATCTCCTGGTTTCCGCCGGTCGACCGGACCGAGCGGCTCGGTGTGGAACTGGCCGTCCGGCACCAGGGATCCTCCCGCTTCGGCGCGGGCGCGCTGCTGGGGATCGATCAGAAGGGCTATACGAGCGGCGACATCTCGATGCGGCTGCGCCGCAGCCATTTCGATCTCGCCGCGTCGATCGAGAATGTCACGAACGCGAAGGGCGACCGTTTCGCGGTGGGAAATCCCTTCCAGCTCCGCATGATCAACCAATATACCCCGCTAAGGCCACGAACCCTGCGGCTGACGGTCACCGCTTTTCGATAGGCCCGGCGGCTCAGGCCAGCATCCTGAGCTTCGGCTCGCGATCATAGAAGCGGCGGGCCGCCGCCGTCAGGAAATCGTCGCCGAGACCGGTGACGCCCTCGTCCGGCTCGATCCCCGCTTTGTCGAGCAACGGTCCGGAGGCATCGTTCGCGCCGATCGCCTTGAGATGGCCAAAGGCATCCATCACGAACTGGACCGCGGCGCCCTCCCTGGCGAGCGCGGCGGCGCCCTCTTCGGAGAGGATGATCGCGACCGCATCGAAGATTTGCGACGGCGATCCGAGCAACTGGCCGTCCGCCTTGACCATCTTGTCATCGGCGAGCCTGGCGCCGCCGATCTTTGGCGCGACGATCACCGCCTTGCCGCCGGCTTTCTCGATGCCGGCTTTCATCCGCTCGATCTCCGCACCGTCGGAGCCATCGGCGATCAGGATGCCGACCGCACGCCCCTCCAGCGTCGCCTTCATATTCTTCTGGATCGAAAGCGCGTCGGAGGGTGCGATGTCGATCGGCTCGCGTGCCGCCTCGGCCTTTCCGGGCAGATCGATGCCAAGCCCGTCCGCGACCCGCTGCGCCAGGTCCTCGTCGACGTTGCGCAGATTGGCCACCATGCGCGGCTGGACCTGCTCCAACCCGACCTTCGACAGCTCGAACACGAAGGAGGAGGCGATGTGGGCGCGCTCGCTGTCGGTCTGGGATGTCCAGAACAACCGCGCGTGCGAATAATGGTCGGCGAACAATTCCGCGCGGATTCGCAGCTTCTCGCCCGCTTCTTGATGGTCGGTGCGCCCCTTGGCGGTGGAAAAGCCGGTCATCGGGCATTCGCGCGGGCCGCCTTCCTCGCCGTGCTGGGCAAGGCTGTTGGGCTCGTAATTCGCGCGGCCCTTGGGCACGTTCATCTGCATCTGCCCGTCGCGCTGGAAGTTCATCACCGGGCATTTCGGCGCGTTGATCGGGATCTGGTGGAAATTGGCGGTGCCGAGCCGCGATTTCTGCGTGTCGAGATAGGAGAAGAGCCGGCCCTGCAGCAGCGGATCGTTGGTGAAATCGATCCCCGGCACGACGTTGGCCGGGCAATAGGCGACCTGCTCGGTCTCGGCGAAGAAATTGTCCGGGTTCCGGTCGAGCGTCATGCGGCCGATGATCCGCACCGGGATCTTCTCCTCGGGAATGATCTTGGTGGCGTCGAGCACGTCCCACTCGAGGCTGTCGGCAAAGTCCTGGTCGAACGCCTGGATGCCGAGCTCCCACTCCGGATAGGCCCCGGTGTCGATCGCCTCGTACAGGTCCCGGCGATGATAATCGTTGTCGGCCGCCTGCAGCTTGAGCGCCTCGTCCCACACGGTCGACTGCAGGCCGAGCTTGGGCTTCCAGTGGAACTTGACGAAGGTGGACTTCCCGCCCTCGTTGACCAGCCGGAAGGTGTGGATGCCGAAGCCCTCGATGGTGCGGAGCGAGCGCGGAATGGCGCGATCCGACATCGCCCACATCAGCATGTGCGTGGTTTCGGGCATCAGGCTCGCCCAGTCCCAGAAGGTGTCGTGCGCGCTGCCGGCCTGCGGATAGGCGCGGTCGGCTTCCATCTTCACGGCATGGACGAGATCGGGGAACTTGATCGCGTCCTGGATGAAGAAGACCGGGATGTTATTGCCGACGAGATCCCAATTGCCCTCGGTCGTGTAGAATTTGACCGCGAAGCCGCGCACGTCGCGTGGCGTGTCGACCGAGCCGGCGCCGCCCGCGACGGTCGAGAAGCGGGTGAAGACCGGGGTCTTCTCGCCCTTCCGGAACAGGGCCGCCTTGCAGATGTCGGAGATATCGTCGGTCGCCTCGAAGACGCCATGCGCCGCCGAGCCGCGCGCATGGACGATCCGCTCGGGAATGCGCTCATGGTCAAAGTGGAAGATTTTCTCGCGCAGCACGAAGTCTTCCAGCAGCACCGGGCCGCGCTCGCCGGATTTCAGGCTGTTCTGGTTGTCGGAGACGCGGATGCCCTGATTGGTCGTGAGATGCGCCTCGGCATCACCGTGCGAGCCCGTCTTCGCTACCTGCTGGTGCGTCTCGCCGCCATGGCCGCGCGCCGTGTCGAAGCTGTCCTGGGTCATGCCGCTCTCCTCGCTCGGGGGTGCCGCAGAGACGTTCGAAAGGGGCAGAGGATGCGAGAAAATCTCCTGTTCCTAATGTAGATCAGGGGTTGCGCGCGGGCTGTGCATCGAATGCGACGATGCGAGGCGAAACTCTCTGTACCCGGCAGCTGCATGGCCTTGGGGCATCAAAGCGGTTGCACGCCGCATCAGAGCCTTAAGCTGGACTGGTCTCACATCGCAGGAAACCGCTTGTGGCTCGACCCCCGGGATCGGACAGGGCCGAGGGATCGCCCGGCTCCCGCGGAGACATGGCAGCCACGGACATAGACCGGCGTGCCCGAGGCGATGTCATGGATCGTACCTCGACAAGAGCCGCGAAGAGCGCGGCGACCGCGTTGGCCAATGGAAGGGCCGGGTGAGGATGTCTGGCCAACAGCACAGCGGAGTGGCAATCCCCAGCGAAACTGGCCGCTGGGGTCGGCTGGCCCGTGTACGGAAACAGGACAGGCTTCGGAAATTTCGGGAATGGCCCCGACGACTTCGCGCTAATCCATGGCGAGGAGAACAGCGGGCATGACGATCGACAGCCTTGCGCGCTCGTTGGCGCGTGCCGTACCGATAACGAAGCCGGCTCTTCGCGCAGGTTATGCCGCCAGCGAGCGGATGAGAAGCAGCCTCGCTTCCCAATGGCCTTCGTTGATCGGCGCACGGACCGAGAAGATCACCATCGCCATCACGGCGCACTGCAATCTGCGCTGCCAGGGCTGCAAATACGGACGCGATTTCATGCCCGGCGCGCAATTGCCGATGGAGACGGTGCGCGCGCTGCTCGAGGACGCCGCCGTGGCGAAGGTGCCGGCCGTTCGCCTCTACGGTGGCGAACCGCTGCTTCATCCCGACGTCGTGGAGATGGTCCGGCTCTCCAACGAGCTCGGCGTCGGCTGCTACATGACCACCAATGCGCTGATCCTCGATCGCAAGATCGAGGCGCTGCACGCGGCCGGCCTGCGCAAGGTGACGATCGGCTATTATGGGCAGGATGGCGCCTTCGACGATTACGTCCAGCGTCCCGGCCGCTTCGATCGCCTCGTAGCGAGCCTCGCCAACACGCGCGCGATGTTCGGCCCGGACCGGCTCGACATCCAGTTCAATTTCCTGCTCAGCCGTCGTTCGGCGACGATCGAGGCCGTCGACGAGATGATCGCCTTCGCCGATCGTTTCCAGGCGAGCGTCCATGTCGACGTCGTCCATTATTCGCTGCCTTATTTTCAGGAGGGGCCGGAGCGCGAACTGCAATTCCGTCCCGAGGATCGGCCTGCGGTGGACCGCGTCATCGATCATCTGTTGCGGATCAAACGGGCCCGCCCCGAACTGCTGACCGAAAGCGCGCCGGCGATCGCCTCCTTCGCCGATTGGGCGCTGAAGCAGGAAGCGATGCGGATCCCCTGCGATGCGCGCAAGCTGCTGTGGGTGGGCGCGGATGGCTCCGTGATGCTCTGCTACGTGACCTTCCCGCTCGGCAACCTGCATGAGAAGCGACTGAGCGAGATGCTCTACACAAAGCCGCATCACGATGCGGCGCGGGCGGCCTTCCGGCTGGAGTGCCCGAACTGTCATTGCGAGGCGGCGTCCCGCGTGGAAAAGCACGCCCCCTCCTTGCGCCTCTATGCGCGGGACGCGGCCGAGCGGCTCGGGCGCTGACGAGGCGACCTGTGATCCGGGTCGCGCATCTGCTGCCCAATATGGTGACCGGTGGACGCGAGCGGATCGTCGCCGATCTCTGCAGGCATTCCGTCGATGTCGGCATCTCCCCGAGCCTGATCCTCTATGATCCGGAAGCCGAAGGGCGCCAGATCGATGCCGGGGGCGTGCCACGACATGCGCTCGATCGGCGACGGCCGGATTTTGCTGGGGCGTTTCGCGCTGTGCTGGCACGCGAACGGATCGATGTGCTGCATGCGCAAGGTCATGTCTCCGCCGCGCTTGCGGTGCCAGTGGCAGGCACGGTACCGATCGTCACGAGCCTGCACATGGCTTTGGGGACCGGCTGGAGGTGGGCGCCGGCGATCGCGCGGGGTCTGCGCGCGTCGGGCGCGGTAACGGCGGTCTCGGCGGATCTCGCGCGGCGCTTTCGTTGGCTTTCGGGCCGCGAGATCGATGTCGTGCCGCCGGGCATCGACATATCGGCTCATCACGTCGAGCAGCGGCGCGCCAACGCCGTGTTCACGATCGGCATCGCCGCTCGCCTGCATCCGGTGAAACGCCATCGCGATGCGATCGACGCCGTGCGGTTGCTGCATTCGCGGGGCGTCGCGGTGCGCCTCGAAATCGCGGGGCAGGGGGCGCTCGACGCGGAACTGCGCGCGCGTGCCGCCGGGCTCGATGTGACATTTCACGGCGACGTGGCGGATATGCCGGGCTGGCTTGCGGGCCTCGATGCCTTCCTGCTGTGCTCCGATCACGAGGGCATGCCGCTTGCGCTGATCGAGGCCTGCGCAAGCGGTTTGCCATGCATCGCGACGGCCGTTGGCGGTATTCCAGAAGCGTTCGGCGAGGCCGTGCTGACGGTGCCCAAGGGGCGACCTGGCGCGATCGCGGCGGCTATCGAACGGCTGTCAAATGCGCCCGCTCTGTGTAAAATGCTGGGGCAATCCAGCTTTGCACTTGCCTCGAAGTTCGCCTTGGATCGAATGATCGCCCGGTATCAGGCGATCTATTGCGCAGCGCTCATCAGAAATTAGATCGACCTGGCTGCCACAACAGGTCAAGAAGCGTACTCGACACCTCGAGTGACCGCTTCTGGGTCATTCCGTCAGCAGCACCAGCATCGATGGTTCTCGCTTGAGGCTTCCAGCCGGCCCATGAGCGACCGCTATCCTGCGTTGCCATCCCGTAAGCTGTCGGCTTCAAACCGGCCAGACCATGTCGCAAACGGTCAGCGGAGTTTGTGGATCGCATGGTGCCCGCTTTGTCCGGATCGTTCCCGGATCAAAGAGAAGCCGCAATACCCTTTTTGATACGTGCAGCGATCACGGCCATCCCAAGCAATCCGACGGACAGCAGCATGAAGATGGGGCCGTAGCTTCCAGCCAAGTCGTATGACGCGCCAATCGTGACCGGACCGAGTGCGCCGCCCACGGCCTCAACGGTGCCGATCGCGCCGACGATCCGACCGATCGCAGGACCCGAGAAGAGATGGGTCGCGAGATATTGCAGCAGCGTGTAGTTGCCGCCCCATCCCACTCCGAAGAGGATCAGGGCGACCCAGGTCATCCCCGCCGGACGCAGGCCCAGGAGCAGGCACCCGGCCGCCATCAGCAGAATGCAGACGACGTGCACGATACGGGATTCGAGCCGGTCGACCAGTATTCCCGTCGCCAATTGCGTGACCAGCACGGTGGCGAACAGCACGAAGCTCATCATGTCCGCCGCCGATGAGGCGAAGTGGAGCTCGCGCGTGAGATAGAGCACCATATTGCTCATCGTGCCGATCGCGGCGAGATATCCCAGCGCCGCGACGGTCGACAGCAGCCAGAAATTTCGGTCCCGAGTCGCTTCCCGCAAGGACCCCTGCCTGGAACCGCCGGAGCGCTGCCCTGTGCTGCGTGGAATGAGAACAAGGATCGCCGGGAGCATGAGCAGCGTCGCCAGCGCAATCCCGCGCAGGCTCGCTTGCCAGCCGATCGCCGCTGCGAGGAGGGACATGGTCGCCGGCGCGAGGCCCATGCCCAGGCTGGCCGAGGCCAGCAGGCAGCCGATGGCGAGCCCGCGATGTCGGTCGGTGACGGCGGACACGACGACGAGGCAGATGAACGCGCCCGAAAAGACGATGCACTGGCCGAACAGGATATGAATCAGCCAGACCTGCACGATCGTCGTGGCATACGAATAGAGCATCATGCCGATCGACATCAGCGCCATGCCCATCGCGAACAGCAGGCGCGGCCCGAAGCGATCGATCAGATAGCCGGCCAGGGCCGCGCTCGATGCGATCGTCGCCATGGTGATGGTATCGCCGATCTTGAGCGTCCCCACGGTCACGCCCAGCCGCTCGATCATGATCGGATCGAAGACCGATACGCCAATGAACATGAAGCCGTTGTTGAGAAACATCGCGAGCGCGCAGATCGTCACCGCCGCGATCGATCGACCTCGCGAAAAGGAAACGGCAGGGGGATGCTGGGTGACGGGGTCGGGTATCTGGCCGGCGTCCACCATCTCGCCAAGCTGCATCGCCATTCTTCGCTCCCCATGAGAGACGCCGCGCCCACCGCGCTGCCCGTCCAGCACCTCCTCTCCGTCCGGTCGCCGGCTTTGCCGGCTTGTTCTGGGCGCCGTGTCCGATCAGAGCCGTTGGCGCAGCACCGTCACGGCGTCGGCCAGCACGCGCGCGCCGAGAACGATATCGTCGTCGTCAGTATCTTCGCTGATATCGTGGCTGCGGCCGTTGATGCTGGGCACGAAGAGCATGCCGGTCGGCACGTGGCGGGCCATGACCATCGCATCGTGCCCGGCACCGCTCGGCATGGCCAGCGGTTCCACGCCACGACCCCGCGCCGCCTCGTCCAGGATATCGACCAGATCCCCGTCCATGCCCGCCGGCGCGAGCGCGAAGATCGCGTCCGCATGGGCGATGACGCCATGTTCGGCCGCGACCTCCGCGGAGATGCGCTCCACCGCGCCCGCCAGCGTGTCGAGCAGGAGAGCGGATGGATCGCGAAAGGAGAGGATATATTCGGCGAGCGCCGGTACGACATTGTGGGCGCCCGGTGTCAGCGTGATAGCGCCGCCGTTCCAGACCGTGTGGGCCGATCCGTTGGCCTTGCAGAAGGCCGCGAAGCGCACCGCGAAATCGCAGAGCGCCGCGCCGGCATCGGCGCGCATCGCCATGGGCGTCGTGCCCGCGTGATCGGCTCGACCCTCGAAACGGATCTTCCAGCCCCGCACGCCGACGATCGCCGAGACGACCCCGATCCGCAGTCCCTTCGCCTCCAGCACCGGTCCCTGCTCGATATGGGCTTCCAGGAACGCGGCGTGCACGGCAGGATCGAAGCGGGCGAGGGGCGTATCCGCAAGGCCCGCGGCCGTCACCGCCCGATCGAGTGTTTCGCCATGCTCGTTGGCGAGCGTTCGGGCGGAGGCGACGTCAAGCTCGCCGACATAGGCCTGGCTGCCCAGCAATGCGGTGAAACTGCCTTCCTCGTCGCAGAAGGAGACGATCTCCAGCCCGATCTCGCCTTCGCCGCCCGCGGCCATGAAGGCGCGGGCGATCTCCAGGGCATAGATGACACCCATCGCGCCATCGAGCCAGCCGCCATTGGGCACGGTATCGGTGTGCGACCCGATGACGATGCGGCGGGCGTGGGGCGTTCGGCCCACCACGTTGCCGATGCCGTCGATCGACGCTTCCAGGCCCGCCTCCCGCATCCGCCCGACAAGCCATTGCCGCGCCTCGATGTCGATGGCGCTGAGCGCGCGACGGTGGACGCCGCTCCCCACCTTGCCGAACTCCGCCAGTCGCCGCATATCGCCGAGCAGCCGTTCGGAATCGATCACGATCTCGGCGATGTCATTGCGCCGCCGGGGGAGTTCGAGGGGCATCAGGCCTCCGCGGAAAGCAGGCGATTGGCCCGCGCGGCATCGGCGGGGGGATCGGCGAGGAAGATCGTACGGTGCCACACCGTGGCGATCAGCTCCGCCAGTCCGGTGACGGTGCCGCCGGTCATTTCGATCAGGTCGCTCGTGCGCCGGACGAGGCCCTGGTAGATCAGGCCCTCCGTAATTGCGCCGAGCACGAAGGACAGGGCCTCCGCCCGTGCACGCGGCCCGATGCCCCACATCATCAGCTGATCCGACACTTTCACGTTCCAGGCATGGGCATTGGTGTTCCAGATCTGCGAGAAGCTGTTCTCGTCGTCGCTCTTGCCGAACAGGCAGGCCAGGATGCCGGGATTCTCGCCGAAGGTGCCGAGCGCGATCTCATGCACCTGCACCATCCAATCGAACCGGCTTTGCCGACCCGATACCTGATCGAAGGAATCGACGAGCTCCCCGAACATGTCCGACGTGATCTCGATGACGATCGCGTTCAGATCCTCGAAATATCGATAAAAAAGGCCGCTCGCGACGCCCGCCTCCACCGTGATGTCCTGCACGCGAAGATCGCGGAAGCCCATACGATTGATGCAGGCCACCGCCGCCGCTTTCAGCTTGTTGCGGCTGCGCTGGGCGCGGGGGCTCAATCCCTGCTCCGGCACGCGCTGCGAAGCGGGTGCCGGAGCGGAATCGAGGAGAGGCGTGTCGGTCATGGTTCCGTCCGCGGATGTGAAAAAAAGGAACGATGGCCGACCACTTCAACCTCAGAACTTGTATGTCAACTCGCCGCCCGCAGTGCGCGGGGCGCCGTAGGTCAGGAGATCGAAGCCGAACGCGGACGAAAGATCATAGGCGGCCGACTTGTAGCGTTTGTCGGCGATATTCTTGACCCACACCGCGACTTCCCAGCGGCTGTCGCGTCCGCTGAGCGCGATACGGCCGTTGATCAGCGCATAGCCGCTCTGCTTCAGCACCGCGCGATTGTTCGGTTCCAGGAAATGCGAGGTGAAGAAGGTCGCGTCGAGCTGGAAGCTCGTCTTCAGATCGTCGTTGAGCGGCAGGTCGTAGCGGGCCAGCGCGTTGCCAGAGAATTTAGGCGCGTTGGGCAGGCTGTTGCCGGTGATCGTGGTGGCCACCGTGCCGCCATAGGGAATCAGCACCACATTGCTGCTGACGATCCGGGCATGGAGGTAGGTGACGCCGGCGCGCAGGGTCAGCGGCGAGACGGGCTGGGCTGTGATATCGAATTCGCCGCCATAGATGTGGACGTTGCCGATGTTCTGCAATGCTGAATTCGCGGCGCCCTGTGCCGTGAAATTCGCTTGGTAGCCCTTGTAGTTATAGTAGAAGGCGGCGTTGTTGAACTGGAGCTTGCCATCGAGCAGGCGAAGCTTGGAGCCGACCTCGTAGTCGGTGAGCGTCTCCGGCTTGTAGGGCTTCATCGCATCCTGCGAGAAAATGATCGCCGACGAGAAGCCGCCCGAGCGGAAGCCGTTGCTGACGCCGCCGTAGAACAGCCAGTTGGCGATCGGGCGATATTCGAGCTGCGCCTTGAAGTTCACCTTGTTGGCATGGACCCGATCGGGAAAGTCGAACGGTCCGCCAATGCGGGGGTCGCCCGCCGGCAATGGCAGCGCCGAGAGCACCGGCGCGCCCGAAGCAAAGGCCTGATCGATATTGTCGAAGTTCCCGATGAAGGAGCCGCCATGCCAGCTGCGCGATTCATGCGTGTAGCGAATGCCGCCAACCACATCGACCTTGGGTATGAGCGGCACCGTCACGGTGGCGAACACGGCTTCCGAACGGGTGCGCTGATCGGCGAAATTGCTGGTCGGGAAGCCGATCGAGTCGGTCAGGTCGATCTGCTGGGCGAATTGTACGCGATCATAGGAATAATAGGCGCCGACGATCCAGTCGAACCCCCACGACTTATCCGAGGTGAGCCGGACCTCCTGCGAGAAGGCATTGATCTGGTCGCGATTGGGGTTGTTCGCCTCGACCAGTGGACCGGCGTCCAGATCCTGGTTCTGGACCCGGTTGAACTTTTGATAGGCGGTGATCGAGGTCAGCGAGGCCCGGCCGAAATCATAGTTCAGGTTAAGATTGGCATTGCGATCGCGAAGCCGCAGGTTGTTCGGAAAATCGGTCTCTCCGACGTAGGGCTGATTGGTGGGCGACGCGTAGCCGGCATTGTCGACGCAAGGGCCCTCGTCACGACGCCCTGCCAGCACCGGAGCGCAAAATTGGCTGCGGTTGGTGGCCGACTGGGTGCCAACGTGGGCGAGCTGCGCGGTATCGTCCTTTCCGCGCCCGTAGTTGAGCGTCAGGCGCGCCTGGAAATTGCTGCCCGGCTTCCACAGGAGCTGACCGCGAACCGCGTTTTCGTTGCGGTAGCCGAGATGGTCACCATTGGAGAGATTGGTGAAATAGCCATGATGCGGCGCCTGATCACCGGCAAAGGAGATCCTGCCGAACAGGGTCGAAGTGATCGGTGCGTTGACGACCGCCTCGTAATGCTTGTCGTCGAAGCTCGAATAGCCGAGACGAACATAGCCTTCGAAATGGTCGACCGGCCGCTGGACGATGAAGTTGACCGCGCCGGCCGTGCTGTTGCGGCCGTAGAGCGTGCCTTGCGGTCCCTTCAGGACCTCGACCCGCTCCATGTCGAAAAGGCCGAAATTGGCCATTTCGGGTGCCGGTTTCGACACTTCGTCGACATAGATGCCGACGCTCGGATTGGTGGTGCTGGTGAAATCGGCGAGACCGACACCGCGCAGATAGAATTCGACCTGGGACGCGCCGTTACCGGAGTTTTTGGCGAGCAGGCCCGAAACCTGCTTGCCGAGATCGATCGGAGCGTTGACGCCCAGTTCCTTCAGCTCCTGGCCGGAAAAGGCGCGGATCGCGGTCGATACGTTGTTGACCGTCTCCTGCCGTTTCTGCGCGGTGACGACGATGTCGCCGACCTGCTGCTGGGCCTGGGCACTCGCTGCCACCAGCGAGGTGGCCGAAACGGCGAGGGACAGATACGCTAAGGAATGGTGTCGCTGCATGATAACCCCCGATCGATGATGGCTAGATGGCAGTCCCCATCGTGGTCGGTCTGACGCCGACGCTGATGATGAGGGATCCGGTTTCCTCCCGCCTGAAGTCGCAGTCGGGTGGCACAACGGTGGTGGAATCCCGCTGCAACACGATCGCTGGACCTTTTATGATTTCGCCCACGGGAAGCGCATCCCGTTTGAAAAAGACCGTCTCGTGGGCATCGAGCCGCTGCCCCAGACGGAAATAGACCTGCGCGGAAGCGACCCTGGCCGCTTCGATCGAGCCGCTCGGCGGCATCGTCATCGCGCCGATCTTCGGGATCGTCCCCGTCCCCGTCATTCGTATATTGACGATTTCGATCGGCAGGCCCGGAAAGGCATTGCCATATTCCGCCCGGTGCGCCTCGTGGAAATGGTCGGTCGCGTTTTCGATGACGGCGCCGTCGATCGCGCCGTCGGGCAACGCTATCCGCAGCTCATAGCCCTGTCCGACGTAGCGGATATCGGCGAAGCGCAGCAATTTCGTGGCCTCAGGTGCGATTCCGTCCGCCGCGAAACGGCCGGCGAGCTCGGCCGCCATCGCATCGAAATCCGCATTGAGGCGATGGAGATCGAGGTCCGTCGCCTTGCGCAATACGCTCTGCACCAGATCATATTTGAGATCGGTGGTCAGCAGCCCCATGGCGGAGGTCAGGCCCGGGAAAGGCGGCACGATGACTTCGGCGATACCGAGCTGACGCGCGACCTCCGCACCATGCAGAGGGCCGGCGCCACCGGCGGCGACGAGCGCATATTCGCGCGGATCGATGCCTTTCTGCACGGTGCGCGCGCGGATCGCATTGGCCATGTTGGTGTTGAGGATCGTGAGCACACCTTCGGCGGCATCGTGGAGCGACAGGCCCAGTCGTTCGGACAGGTTGCGAACCGCGCCTTCCGCAGCGTCCGCGTCGAGACGCATGTCTCCGCCCAGCAACCCGCCCGATGTCAGCCGGCCGAGCACCAGGTTAGCGTCGGTGACCGTCGCTTCGGTTCCGCCCGCGCCATAGGCGGCGGGGCCGGGCACGGCACCGGCGCTTTCCGGGCCGACGCGGAAGGCGCCGGCCGGATCGCGCGATGCGATCGATCCGCCGCCCGCGCCAATCGTATGCAGGTCGATCATCGGTATCATGATCGGATAGCCGGCCACGAAGGTGTCGCGCGCCGAAGCTTCGGCGAAACGCCCGCCGCTCACGACGCCGATGTCCGCGCTGGTGCCGCCGATGTCGAGGCTGATCAGGCGATCCCGCGAGACGTCGGCGGCAATGCGCGCGCAGCCGAGCACGCCTGCCGCAAGGCCGGACATCAGCGTGATCACCGGTCGCTCGCTGACCAGACCGGGCGACGCCACGCCGCCGTTCGATCCCATGATCCGAAGCTCGGCCGTGAAGCCCGCTGTCTTCAGGTCTTCCTCCAGGCGGCGGACATAATCGCGCACGAGCGGGCCGATGAAGGCGTTCATCGCGGTCGTCGTGAAGCGCTCGAACTCGCGGAATTGAGGGGAGACCTCGTGCGAGCAGGTCACGAACGCCTGCGGATGCTCCGCCTCGACAATCGCCTTGGCGCGCTTTTCATGCTCCGGATTGAGGTGGGCGAACAGGAAGCAGACCGCGATCGCCTCGACGCCAGCTTCTT
>Ga0207671_10003731_pt1 | contig 15009 bp, 16 predicted proteins | sample KBSC24metaG_FD_184352 | JGI IMG/M metagenome (GOLD analysis project Ga0207671, IMG submission 184352) | Corn rhizosphere microbial communities from Kellogg Biological Station, Michigan, USA - KBS C2-4 metaG (SPAdes) (version 2) | ecosystem: Host-associated > Plants > Roots > Rhizosphere > Soil... | reverse complement strand
TATGGTTCACCGTCCAGCCGGCCGCATGCAGCAACGCCGTCACCCGGCGATAGCCGTAACGCCCATATTGCCTGGCCAACTCGATGATGTCCTCGGTCAGCGCCGCTTCGTCATCCGCCCCGCGCGGCACCTTGCGCTGCGTCGACCGATGCTGGCCGAGCACTCGGCATATACGCCGCTCGGATACCAGCATCACGCTGCGTACCTGGTCGATGCAGCGCCGTCGCCGCGCGGGGCTCAGAAGTTTCCCTTGGCGGCCTCCTGAAGAATGAGCTTGTCGAGCGTCAGATCAGAGACTGCCCGACGGAGCCGAAGGTTCTCCTTCTCCAAGTCCTTCATCCTCCGCGCCTGATCGACCTTCAGGCCGCCATATTCCTTGCGCCACCTGTAATAGGTCTGCTCCGTGACACCGATCCGCCGGCACCCCTCGGCGGTCGTCCCGCCCTGGCCCAGCACGATCTCGACCTCACGCAGCTTCCCGATGATCTCCTCGGCCTTGTGCTTTTTCGACGGCATTTAACGTCCCTTTCCTGGTGATTCCCATCATACTCGATGGTCCACCTGAAAGGGGGCAGCTCAGAAACGGTCCACGGCTTCCGCAGCAGCTTTACCGATTGGGCAGCGGAAGCGACGGATCATCCAAAGGAAGTCGTCGATAAGGCGCTCGCGCACAAGCTCGTGGATCGAGTCGAGGCTGCATATCGCCGAACGGACTTTTTTGAGAGACGCCAACGCCTGATGCAGGACTGGGCGAGCTTCGCTCGGAGCGGTCTCGTGCCGATCAAGCCAGCGCTCGCCGCCTAATCCGTGCGGAGACTTACGTCCGCGACGCTTTGTGCCGGCTTAATTCAAGGAGATTGTCATGATGGATGATATCGATCGGATTATCCGATTGCCGATGGTAGTCGAGCGAACGGGTTTGAGTGCGGCTACGATTTATCGGAAGGTCAGAAATGGCACGTTCCCTAGAAAGGTTCGGATCAGCACCCGCTGCACCGGGTGGCGCATATCGGAACTGGAGCGCTGGATGGAAGATCCGATGGCATACCGTCAAATGCCGGGATGACGTGACACCGCGAAAGCGCCGCTTTCCGACGATCTGGGCTATAACAGCCGCGCCCGAGCTTCGCGAAAGCATGCTCCATGAAGCCTTGACCGACGATCAGCGGAGCGGGACAACCATCCAGTCCAGCGCGCAGCTTTTTCCCGCTATTCCCGTGCGTCGCAAATGGTCTGCTTTGCTCGCGCCCGTAATAGATGTTTTGAGATACGCGCAAAGAAACCCGACCGTGCGAGACATCGTGATGTCCTTATGCCATATGGTGTCGCATGAGTATTGACCCATCATCTCGTCTGCCGCTCTATGCGCAGGTTGAAGCCAGTCTCGCGACACGCATAGCGGCCGGTGAGTTGAGCGCCGACGATCGGTTGCCCTCTGAAGACGACCTTGTGCGAGACTATTCGGTCAGCCGGACAACTGTCCGATCGGCCGTGCAAAGTCTTGTGCGGCGAGGCCTCGTCGAGATCCGGCGTGGTCGCGGCACCTTCGTCGCAAAGCCCAGAATCGTTCAAGAGCTAGCCAACCTCACCGGGTTCGTTGAGGATATGGAAGCGCTCGGCCGCTCGGCTACGGCCCGATTGCTCGACTGGCAGGAAATGCGCGCGACCGAGTCTGTGGCGCGGCAATTGGAACTACCATTGGGAGCTCAGGTGGTCCGAATTCGGCGGGTGCGGCTTTCCGATGGAAGCCCCCTCTCCTATGACGATACGTATTTGCCGCTCGACCTCGGACGGCGCATCGTAACCCACGATCTGGAAACCCAGCCGATTTTCCTGCTGCTGGAGGAGACTTACGACACTCAATTGGACGAAGCGCGGTACGAGCTCGAGGCCAGCATCGCCGATCAGGAGATAGCGACGATTCTCGGCGTCGACGTCGGCAGCCCAATATTCTTGATCGAGCGAACCAGCTACGCCGTCGGCGGCCGCCCCGTCGATTACGAACGTCTACATTACCGCGGAGATCAGACGCGCTTCGTCACGCGGCTGCAGCGCAAATCGTCGGCCATGGTGCAGGACAAGACCTAGCAGATCGGCGATCCATCGCGGATAGAAGCCAGGGTTGCGGGCTGCGCGATGGTGAGATTGCCCTTGTGGACGATCACGACGCCTTGAAGATGAAGACGCCGGAGGCTCATCGTTACCCACTGCCGGGTAGCGCCGACCATGTGCGCGATATCCTCGTGCGTGAATCGCGTCGCTATCAGGATGCCGTCGCGCTGTCGCATCCCGTAAAGCTCGGAAAGGTGCAGGAGTAGGTGAGCAAGGCGCTCCGTCACGGAACGCGTGCCCAGCATCTGCGCCATGGCAGAATAGCATTTTCCCTTGAAGGCCAGCCCCTCGATAATGCCGATCGCGAGCGAAGGAATCTCGACAACCAGATCCCGCAGAGCCGCCCCTGGCAGATGCAGCGCATTCACGTTGGTCACCGCGACGCCGGACCAGACATGCGGTCCGCCTCCGAATACTTCCGGACCGCCGACGAAGTTGCCGGGATGCCAAATTGCCAGCGTGATTTCCCGCCCAGACGGAGCGGTGTAAAAGACGCGTACTCGGCCGGATTCTACGAGATATATGCCGTCATGCGGTGTCCCCTGCGAGAAAAGTGTCGCACCGCGTGGAAGCGAGCGCTGTCTGCCGATGGCGATCACCTCGGCGATTTGTCGTTCGGACAGCCCTTCCAGCATCGGCGGCGGACCGCCAGCCTGGGGCTTGGTATCGGTCAGCAGTAGCGCACCAACACGATCCGTGCCCGAGAGACCAGGCTTGACGTATGGCGGCCAGTTCGGCTCGCCGGACATGGTCAACCCTTCCTCCGAGGCATCGAAATGCGCGGAAGACGAACCTTTTGCGCTGGCGCGTTGAGCATCGCGCCAATGGCCGAGGCGATCGTGCCGTAAGCCGCAGCATGACGGCCACCGGCATTCGAAATGGCGATCGGCCGGCCCTCGTCGGACAAAGCTCGGATGTCTGAATGCAGAGGAATTTCGCCCAGAAACGGCAGACCAAGTCGCTCCGCCTCGTCCCGCGCACCGCGCGTGCCGAAAATGGCCGTGTCATGGCCACAATTCGGGCAGCAGAAGCTCGACATATTCTCGATCAGGCCCAGCACCGGGACTGCCAGCTTCTCGAACATCGCGATCGCCCGGCGGGCATCGATCAGCGCGAGGTCCTGTGGTGTCGACACGATAATAGCACCGTCAAGCGGCGCTTTTTGCCCGATCGTCAATTGGACGTCGCCGGTTCCGGGCGGAAGATCGATCAGCAGAATGTCCAACTCGCCCCACGCCACTTCACGCAGCATTTTGCCGATCACTGAGCTGATCATAGGCCCGCGCCAGATTACCGGCTGGGAATCATCCACCAGAAAGCCGATCGACATCATCCGCACGCCGAAAATCGATCGGCGCGATCATGCCCGAAGGCAGAAAATCGGGCTTGCCTTCTGATCCGAACAGACGGGGCTGTGAAGGCCCATATATATCGGCGTCGAGAATCCCGACGCGCAGGCCTTGAGCGACCAGAGCCACCGCGAGGTTGCAGGAAGTGGTGGATTTGCCGACCCCACCCTTGCCCGATCCGACAGCGATGATATGACGTACGCCAGCGAGCCCGTCGGACGAGGCGGCGACCGGCGCGCGGCTTTGCTCAGCGGACATGGGAATGCGGGCTGCCGTCAGGCCGACAACGGCGCTTTCCACACCTGGCAGCGCGGCAAGTTTGCGTTCCGCATGAGCGCGAGCCTCCTCGATCAGCGTAGCATCGGCGGCATCTATTTCTACGGTACAGATGACCCGACCGCCCCGGATCGAGATGGCCGGCGTCGCCCCTGTCTCACCGAGGACGCCACCGCGAGGAAGCGCGATGGCTCCCAGAATATCCCGGATCTGAGCTTCGTTAAGCGCCATCGTCTATCTCCGGATCAACTCCCCTCGATATCCGCTCCTGCCCGCCCGGTTTCTGGATCCGTTATGGTCGAACATCAGACTATGAGTGACTAAGCGATGCAACCCTTTTTCCTTCGACACGCCGTGGGGAAGATGTGCCGTTTACAGGTCAGAAGGGATAATAGCGAAGCGCGCCAAAGATGGCGTTCTCCTTCGCTGTCGGCGCAAGACCTTGCGCATCGGCAAATGTCTTGCGCACGGTGCGCGAATATTGCGCGCCGATCTGCACCCGACCGAATGGGCCCTGGTAGACTCTGTCCCAAAACCCGCCGGTTATCTGACTGATCGATCGCGTCAGCGCCGTGCAGGTGCCCCCCTCGACGATGCATCCGGCGTTGTTCGATCCCGGAAGCGTGCCATAGCCGAAGCTTGTTCCCGTCAGCGACGTCGGACGATAGACCGTCGGACTCTCGCGCTCGCCACCGCCATAGAGATAGAGATCGAGCTGGCGCGTAGCATGGAGAGTAGCTCCGGCGAGCCATAACGTCTCTCCGATGCCCCACAGCTCGCCGTCGGGCCGGACGGTTACATCCGGCAGTTGGCCACTGCCGTACCGTCCGAGCCCGCGTCCACGGAGTATCGAGGCCTGGACGTCGAGCAACTTGGGCACCAGTTGCGCAGTCAGGCTCGCACCGTAGCCGCCACCGGTGGACGACCGGTTGCGGGTCCCGGCGACGAGGCCAAGCACCGCCGCCTGGGTACCGGGAGACGGTGCGATGCTCACGCGGTCGTAGAAGGAGCGCATCATGCCAAACAATTCGGCATGAAGAGAATGGCCGCCGATCGTGCCGTCCCACGCGGCCTTGCCGATCAGATCGGGATATTTGTTGAGCGAATAGTTGTTAGCGCTATTGTAGCCGCTGGTGGGAAGCTGCGTGCTCGTGACGGTAACGCCGCTGGGCGCGCCCGAGCCGCCGAATGTCGTCTGCGGCCCCTCGATCGAAACCGCAAACCAAAGCGACTGACCAATTCTCTTGGTCAGGCGCACTTGGGGCTGTCGTGTCCACACAAAACCCGGGACGAACTGCGCATCGATGGTCGGTGGCGGCGTTTCGGTTCGCAGCACAATTCCCTTGTTATTGGTCGTCAGCAAAGACCATGCCTGCCCCGCCATTACACTGAGCCCCGGCTTGTCGAGATCGAGCTGGACGTACAGCTGACGGAGACGAGGGTTGTAGCCTCCCGCCTCGATGGAATTGCCGTTTTGCGCCGCGCCTTGGAAATCGATCTCGCCAAATCCGTAGGCTCGGGTCGACTGCGTGATATCACCCTCGACGAGCGCGGATATCTTCGTTTGCCGCGCGGTGATGCGAGTCTCACCGGTATGGGAGGCGCGATCGTTTGCAAACGGAATTCGCGCAAAGCTCGATGCGATATCGGCCGTCTCGTCGCGCGAGCGATAGATGCCCGCCGCCTCGAAGAACCCGCCGAGTGTGACACTCACGCCCTTGACATAGATTTTGTCTGTTCCCGGATGGGCGGCTGCGATGCTGGCTTGCCTCTGCGCGGGCAGTTGCTCGACCTTCATCTGCGTCTCAGACGCGATCTGCACGGCGTCATGTTCGGCGCCAGCGGCTGTCTGCTGTCGGACAGCCTCCGCCCGAAGCTGCTGCTGCTGCTGCAAAGCGACGACCCGTTCTAGAGCAGCGATCCGATCCTCGAGCGCCTTCATTTGTGCATCCGCCACGAGTGCCGTCGAGGTCTGGTGGCGCGGCGCGGCCAGTGCCGTGGAATAGCCGGAAAATGCAACGGACAGGCCGCAAAGAGCAGCGCCGACATGCAAGGCGGATTTCGACCGGTTCATCATCATGTCCCCCTCGATTGGGGACGCCGCTTTGCACGGTCGCCCCCGAACGCCCCATGCCCCTGTGGCATGGACATGCGTCATCGCCTTCGCGCCGCCATGCGGCGCATCCTGCATCCTCCTCATTCGTCAGTCCGAGCGAGCCCGAGAACGTGGCCTATTCCAGCCGACAGCGTCCGATGGCCCAAATGATGAGCTTGCGCACGTCGGGATCGAGATCGTGACGTGCCTGCTCGAGCCATGGGAGTGCCGCAGGATCAGCCATTTCGCCGAACGCAGCAGCCACCTCCTTGCGCAGATTTGGAATGTCGGATGAAAGGCTGGGTCCGAGTGCAGGAATGGCCCTGGGATCCTTGATCCGTCCGAGCGCATAGGCTGCCTTCACCCGAACCTGCCACACCTCATCGTCCATGGCGACGATCAGGAGATCGGTGGCCTCCGCCAGCCGCACCTTCGCGATGGAAACGGCCGCCTGCTCGCGAACCTGCCAATGCTCATCGGAAAGGCCCTTCATCAACGTGGCAGCGCCCGGCGATCCCGGCTGGATGAAGACCAAGGCGGCCATCGCCGCGAGGCGAACGTCCGGCACTGGATCCTCGGCGAGCGCCATCATATCGGCGAGTGCGGAATCGGCCTTCAGATAACCGATCACGCCAATCGCTTCGCGACGCACGGACGCTTGAGGACTCTTCAGGCTCGCCACGGCGACGCCTAGCGCCTCGGGGAGTGTCAGCTCGCGCAACGCTCGGAAGGCGGCTGCCTGGACGAACGGGCTCCCGTCCCGTGCCCGCTCGATCAGCAGGGGGCCGCAGCTCTTCTCCTTCTTGTCCGCAAGCGTTTCCGCCGCCGCATCGCGTACCGTGCCATCGGCATCTTCCAGCGCCTCGATCAAAGCCCGCACCACATCCGGCCCGTCATGTTCGTCAAGCGCCTTTGCGGCGGCCGCGCGCACCTCTGCGGCGGGATCGCGGAGCCCGGCGAGCAGCAACTCCGCCGCCTCGGGCTCGACCAATTCAGCCAGATCCATCATGGCGACACGGCGAATGCCAGCATCGTTGCTGGAGCAGCGGACGCGGATCTCGACGAGATCGTCATCAAGAGCTTCGAAAACCGACATGGCGGACCTCAACGCAGAAGGTAGGGGATGTTGACCTTCACCGCGTTGGTCGGGCAATCGACCTCGCACGGCATACAATACCAACATTCGTCATACTTCATGAACGCCTTCTTGCGGGTCTCGTCTATCGCCAGGATATCGAGAGGGCAGACATCGACACAAACGGTACAGCCTTTTTCAGCGATACACTTGTCGTCGTCGATGACTACCGAAGCGCTGCTGGCATGGTTGATGATGGGCATGGAATGAAACCTTCCGAATGACGTGCGATGGTTGGCCTCTCATTCGGCCGCGATCGGCTCCTGAATGCGAAGCTGGTGGTAGGCGTTCATCTCTTCGTCCGCGATCGGGACGATATACGGGTCGATCTCGCGCTTGCGATGCGACATCCTGCCCAACTCATCCTTATAAAGCATGGTGTGGCAGAACCAGTCGTCGTTGTTCGTTTCCGGGTAGTCCGCGCGAAGATGATAAAATCCCCAGCGGCTTTCCGTGCGATAGAGCGACGCGGCTGCGGCCATGTCGGCGCAATCGAGGATGGTCTGCATCTCGAGAGCGCGTAGAAGCTCGTGCGGATCACGGGCACAAAGCCCCGGCAGATCGTCGCGGATCTCGGCGAACCGCCGCTGCGCGATCTCCATTTTGGCAGTGATCTTGGGCGGTTCGAGATAGTCGTTGACCATACGGCGCGTCTTGAATTCCATTTCCGCAGGCGTGTACCCGTCCTCGCGGAGCGTCGGCGCGAGCACCCGGGCCTGCTCCGTCACGACCTGACCCTCGTCGAAAAGCGGCAGATCATGCTGCGCGCAATAATCCGCAGCATCCTTTCCGGCGATCCCGCCATTCACGAACGCTCCGAGCATGTAATTGTGAGGTACGCTCGCCATATCGCCAACGGCATAGAGGCCAGGGATGGTCGTGCGCGCATTCTCGTCGACCCAGACGCCGGACGCGCTGTGGCCGGAACAAAATCCGATTTCCGAGATGTGCATTTCCACCGGACGCTGGCGATAATCGTTGCCGCGCTTTTCGTGGAAACGGCCGCGAGACGGGCGTTCGTTGGTATGAAGTATGGTCTCGATCTCGCTGATCGTCTCCTCGGCAAGATGATCCATCTTGAGAAAGACGGGACCATTCCCCCCCTGCAGCTCACGCCAGAATTCCAGCATCATCTGGCCAGACCAATAATCGCATTCGATGAAGCGATTGCCCTGATTGTTCGCCGTGTAGCCGCCAAAGGGTCCGGTCACATAGGCGCAGGACGGGCCATTATAATCCTTGATCAGCGGATTGATCTGATAGCATTCGAGGTTCGCGAGCTCGGCGCCGGCATGATAGGCCATGGCGTAGCCGTCGCCGCAATTGGCCGCATTTTCGTAGGTGCCGAACATGTAGCCCGAGGTCGGCAAGCCGAGGCGGCCCGCGGCGCCACAGGCCAGGATGACGGCCTTCGCCCGGACGAGCAGGAAAGCGCTGGTCCGCGTGTTGACGCCGATCGCACCGGCAATGGCGCCATCGGGCCCCTTCAGCAGGCGCGTCGCCATATAGCGGTTAGTGATCGCCACCTGCAGACGGCGAAGCTGCCGGTAGAGCACTTTCTTGACGTTGTGGCCTTCCGGCATCGGCAGGACATAGGTGCCCATATGATGCACCTTGCGCATATTATATTCGCCGGACCCGTCTTTTTCGAACTTCACGCCAAGACTGTTCAAAAACTGGATCATGTCATAGCTGCCCTCGGCGTAGGCCATGACCGCCTTCTGATGGACGATGCCGTCGTTCGCGACCGTGATTTCCTTGACGTATTGCTCGGGAGTCGCATGGCCCGGAACGATTGCATTGTTCAGGCCGTCCATACCCATGCTGATCGCGCCCGAGCGCTTCACATTGGCCTTTTCCATCAGGACGACTTTAAGGCCGGGATTGGCTTCCTTGGCACGGATCGCGGCCATAGGCCCGCCCGTTCCTCCGCCGATGACGAGGATGTCCGCATCGACGATCTCGGTATTGGGAAATGCTGATGACATGGCTAGTCCCATCTCAGAAAAGGTTTGGTCGTTCGCTGCCTGGGCCCGCGCCATCTGTCGCGATACCTGAGCGCAATCTGTTGGCGTGGTCTGGATCGTCCCCGAGAATCTTGAGATATCCCCAAGGATAAACCCCACGCTCGTGGCCATCGGAAAACCGAATGTGCAGCCCGTGTCCGCCGTAGGCCTCCATTCCGGTTATCTCGACATGATCGAAGCGTTCCGGAAATCCGCCGATCACCCGGTCACGCGTGCACCAAGCACATCGACACGCCCTACGAAGCACGTCGGACGATAGGTTCAAATCAAGACGGTTTTCCCACCTGATCGAGACAGCGCGAAAATCATCCGCTACCGAAATCTCACAAGGCGGTTCGACATGAGAGAATTCATGATCCATTCTTCTCACCACCATCTTGATCATTTTTCATCTAAATGAAATCTACTTGGAATCGCATCTTCGAAAAGCAATTAATTGCCAAAATTTCATTTTGCGTTGCAGCAAACGTTATAAGCGGCGAGAAAGCTCTTGCATAATCATGCGGCGGGCTTGTCGGAGAAGAAAGCGATCTTGCCATCCTTTCCGTCCATGTCCTCTGCATCGGGCAACGGATCCTTCTTGACGGCCAGGTTGGGCCAGACGAGGGACATTTCCCGGTTGATCGTGAGCCAGGGCTCGGAGCCCGGAGCCGAGTCCGGCTGGATGGCGCCGGCAGGGCATTCGGGTTCGCATACACCGCAATCGATGCATTCGTCCGGATTGATGACGAGCATGGTCTCGCCTTCATAAAAACAATCGACGGGACAGACGGTGACGCAATCCGTATACTTGCACCGTATGCAGTTTTCCGTGACGATATAAGTCATACCGCCCTCCTCGTTACTTCTGGTTTCGATTTTTAGTGCTCAACGAACGCCTTTTCGACCACGTAGTGGCCGGCTTCTCCATGATTGCCTTCGACATATCCGAGGTTGTTCAAAATGATGCGCGTGTCTCGTATCATGTCCGGGCTTCCGCACAGCATGAAGCGGTCCTCTTCGATCGACATCCGGGGCAGGCGCAGGTCGGTGAACAGCCTGCCCGAGGTCATCAGATCGGTGATGCGACCACGATTCCGGAAAGGCTCGCGGGTGACCGTCGGATAATAGACCAGCTGATCGCGGATCAGCTCGCCGATCAGCTGGTCTCGTGGCAGGTCCAGCTGGATCCGCTCGCCGTAAGCGAGCTCGGCGATTTGGCGGCACCCGTGGACCAGCACGACCTTTTCAAAGCGCTCATACGTTTCGGGATCGCGGATGATCGAGAGGAAGGGTGCGAGCCCGGTGCCGGTGCCGAGCAGATACAAGTTGCGCCCCGAGATGACATTGTCGATCACCAGCGTACCGGTCGGCTTGCGGCCGATCAGAACCTCGTCCCCGATTTCGAGATGCTGCAGCCGCGACGTAAGCGGGCCATCCGACACCTTGATCGAAAAGAATTCGAGCTCGTCTTCATAATTGGCGCTCACAATCGAATAAGCGCGCATCAGCGGCCGGCCGTCGACCGGCAGACCCAGCATGATGAATTCGCCGTTGCGGAACCGAAAACCCGGGTCACGGGTCGTGCGGAAGCTGAAGAGGGTGTCCGTCCAGTGATGGACGTCGAGCACAGTCTGTTGGCTGGTCGAAACCATGAACGATCTCCTTGCCGAAACCGGGAAACCGGCTCCGTCATCACGTGTTGATGGAAACGGCGACGATACTGCCGGCCGTCAGACGACCTGACTGAGGTCCCTTCCCCCCAAGTTGGTCGCGATACCTTTCAAGGCGTCGGCGTTCATTTCACCGCCCATCGCCCGAAGGCTCTCCTCTCGAATAAGGTTCATCAGGCGTCCGCGCAGTGCGATGAATGCATCGGCGTTGCACACAGATGGATCGCGCGGACGGGCGAGCGGGATATCCACGACCTCCTTCACGCCGCCGGGCTTTGCAGTCATCACGTATACGCGATCCGACAGGAAGATCGCCTCGTCGATGTCGTGCGTGACGAACAGAACGGAAATCCTGAGCTGTTGCCAGATGTTGGTCAGGATCTGCTGCATGATCAGTCGGGTTTGCGCATCGAGCGCGCCGAACGGCTCATCCAGCAAGAGAATGCGGGGACCGGTTGCCAGCGCGCGAACGATCCCCACGCGCTGCTTCATCCCACCCGAAAGCCGGTCCGGATAATGGTTCTCGAAATCTGTAAGACCTGTCAGTCCCAGCAACGTACGCGCGGCGACACGCCGGGTACTTGCGCCCATTCCCGCCATCTTGAGGCCGAACTCGACATTCTCGACCACGGTTTTCCAGGGGAAGAGCGAATAATTCTGGAAAATCATTCCACGATCAGCGCCAGGACCGGAAATCGGTTCGCCATCGACCGTCACGAAACCGTCGGTCGGCTTGAGGAAGCCGGCCAGCGCATTCAGCAACGTGGACTTGCCGCATCCGGAGGGCCCCAGGATCGAGACGAATTCCCCAGGTTCGACATGAAGCGAGATGTCGCGGACCGCTTCGACCTCGCCATCGATCGTCGGATAGCGCAGGCCGAAATGCTCGACCTGTATCCGCCCTTTGCTGTGGGGAGCGACGTTGAGGCCGGCCTGGCGAAGTAGTTCGATCATCGCCCTGCCCTCCATGGCATCAGCATTCGGCCGAGGAGGTGCAGACCGAGACTGGACCCCAGACCGAGCACACCGATCGTCACCATGCCCAGCGCGATATCGGAATATTGCACCAGCGAATAAGCTTGCCACGTAAAGTAGCCGATGCCGAACTGACCCGATATCATTTCCGCGGCGATGAGCGAAACCCACGCAACGCCCATGCCGACCGTCAAGCCGGTAAAGATCTGCGGCAGCGCGCTCGGCAGATAGACCTCTCGAAAGATCGCAATCTCGCCTGCTCCGAGACACTTCGCTGCACGGACCAGAACCGGATCGACTGCGTCTACGCCGTGAAGGGTGTTGATCAGTATCGGGAAAAAGGAACCCAGGAAGGTGATGAACAGGATCGATTCCTCACTGGTCGGCCAGAGCATGATCGACATCGGCACCCAGGCGATCGCCGGGATAGGCCGCATGATCTCGGTAACGGGAAAAACCACCGCTCTAATCAGCCGAAATCGTCCCATGATCAGGCCGCCGGGTATCGCCAGAACCGCAGCGAGGGCGAAGCCGATGAAAATGCGCCTGCAACTGACCAGCAGATGGCTTCCGAACTCCGCCGTGAACATCTCCCGGCGAATGCTCGCTAACACGTCGGCCGGCGACGGCACATTCTCGAAGCGTACGTAAAGATCGACTCGGTTCGCCGTCAGGATCTGCCAGCACAGGAGAAACAGTCCGACGGAAATCATTCCGAGGACCGCTGTCTGAAGCGCCTGGCCGTTCATCCGCAGCCATCGTTTCGCCGGTGAGGCCTGTGCCGAGATCGGTCGGCATGCTTCCAGATGTTCGACGACGGCCGGCGCGATGTCCGACTTGTCGGCCATTTCCGGATCGACCAGGCGCATCGCTTCAGCCTGCACGATGGAGAGCTTTGAGGGCGTCGGCGAACGGCATAATCTTGCCACCGGACCGGGCTGCGAAGGCATCGGCGTCCTCCTTTAGCATGAATGGCGTAGCAACTCGGGACGCGACGACGAAGAACGCTTCGTCAGCGAACAACTTGATGCCGCGCTTTGCGTCGAACACGTAGGCGACATCGACGGACTGCCCCCTTGCGGCGAAGTCAGCATATGCTGCGAGCGTGCAGCTGGCGCTGGAATAGGGTTTGATCGCTCCGTTGCTCAGCCAGATCTCCCCCGCTTGCCGAGGATTGGCGATCCGCGCACGGCAGAAATCGTCCGTGCCTTTGATCTCGTAGCTGTTCGTGCTTCTCGATTGCGCCGCATAATCGAGGCCGCGCTCGGCATATACGCCCTTCAAGAAGCTGTCGTCCGGCCAGGCTTCGGCATCGAACGACTTGATCTTGCCCAGCGCTTGCAGCGACTTGGCATCTTCGCGCGCTGCTGCGATCAGTGGAATTTTGATGGTGGGATCGAGCGTCATGATACCGCCGGGGCCGAGATAGATGTACACGACTTCCTTGTCGGTGCCGGTCCACTTCGCGATCTGCTCAGCCGCTCGCTTGGGATCCGCCTTGATCCACGCCTCTGCGTCGAGCATCGCCTTCAAATATGCCCGGACAAGCTCGGGGTATTTCTTGGCGAAATCGGTCCTGACCGTCACGCCGTGGAAGGTGGGCAAACCCGCCTCGGCGCCATCATAGATCTTGCGCGCGAATCCACGATGCGGAAGCAGTTCCGGAAAAGGCACGAAGTCGGCATGGGCATCGATTTTCTGTTGCTGAAGATTGGTCGAGCCGACCTCGGGTGCCTGATTGACGAGATGGAAGAAGTCCTCGCCATATCCTGCAATACGAAGAGCCCGGCTGACCATGCCCTGCGCCGCGGAGCCGAACGGAACGCTCACCGTCTTGCCCTTTAGATCGGCAAGCGAATAATAAGGCGATATACGATTGACCAGGATACCGTTGCCGGAACCGGCCATGTTGTAGGCGGCAATCGCGATTAAGCGCGATCGACTGTCACGATTACCCTCGAAGGTGAAGCTGTTGACGATCAGCGGATAGTCCCCCATCACGCCGATCTGCAGCTTGTCCGCCATCATGCCGTTGGTGATCGGCGGCCCCGAGGTGAAATTCGACCAGGTGACGTCGATCCTTTTGCCGGCATAGGCGCCGGCCTTGGGCAGATACTTATCGAGAAGATGCAGTTCACGAATGACGACCCCGGCTGCGGCGGTATTCGTCGTGGTGTCCTGCGTCCCGATCCCGAAGGATATCACCTTATCATCGCTGGAAGTCAAAGAACAACTCGTCAGCATCGCAAACAAGCCCAACCATATTACAGATGTCGCTTGTCTGTTGCGATCCGTCGACCGTATCCTTGGCGTCATTTTCTAGTCCCCCGCAGATCCTGCGATGTAACCAATGGGTAACGAAGGGCCACGACCTCAAAAAGCAATTACTTGCCAAGACAGTAGATTGCAATTGCTGCAACTGCGAATGAATCTGTAGAGGCGGACGCCATTTCTGCTTTGGTTTTGAGCATTCGCAAAAATAGCGGTCAATCTGCTTAAAATGAAGCCAGAACCGCCCGCTTCTGGATGCAGCCTTGCCTAATCTTTGAGCAGGGAAGTTATCGATGCGGGCACTTTTGCGCGGCGGCCGACCCATAAAAAGATCGCACGCGCCGCGTCACGAATGGTAATGAGGATGACATTATGATGTCGTTATGTCATATATTGCAGATGCGAATTTTCGTTCCACACCGCCGCGCGGACGCGTCAAACGGCCTGGTGGGCGAGATCCGACCTGCCTAACGGACGAACGTCCATCATAACTCCAGCGCACCGGGCCGCACCTCACGAGGTATCATGATGGAATCCGCACTGTCGGCTGAGATCATTTGGGGGACGGTGCTCGAACCGGGTCGGGTACATCGGCTGGTGAAATGATGGATTTAGCGTGCGCGGTTGCATTTTGCTCGATTATGCGAACAGGGTAAGCGCTCAATTACCCCCACGAGAGGGTATCAGGCGACTTTGGCGAGTTCGGTGGCGATCTGCCGGGCGTGAGCCTTGGCCCAGCGGGCTGGGAGCAAATCGTCGATGCTCTCACCGTCTGCGCGACTGGCAAGCTGCGGGAGGATGTCGGTGAGGTAGGCGGTCGGGTTGACGTCGTTGAGCTTGCAGGTCTCGACGAGGCTGGCAATGGCAGCCCAGTTTTCAGCGCCGAGCGCATGGCCTGCGAAGAGGGCATTCTTTCTTTGGAGGGCCATCTCGCAGACATTCTGCCCATGTCGGGCGCGACGTCGTCGTGTGGTATCGGTGGCATCCGCATTTCGAGCGGACCGTTCGATGCGAGTACATCGAGGATCGGGCGAACGGCAGAGTCGCGCATATCGTCGTGGGCCCCGGCGAGGTCATTGTCGTTCCTGCCTGGATGCTGGATCGCGACGCGTGCGAG
>Ga0207671_10003720_pt1 | contig 15031 bp, 13 predicted proteins | sample KBSC24metaG_FD_184352 | JGI IMG/M metagenome (GOLD analysis project Ga0207671, IMG submission 184352) | Corn rhizosphere microbial communities from Kellogg Biological Station, Michigan, USA - KBS C2-4 metaG (SPAdes) (version 2) | ecosystem: Host-associated > Plants > Roots > Rhizosphere > Soil... | reverse complement strand
TGTCGAGGCCAGCGCGCCGGAACGGGTGCTGGCGCGCTGGCAGCCGTCGTGGCTGCGGTACAGCCCGCTGAGCTTCACCGGGCTCGCGACGATCGCCGCGGCGTTCGGCGTGATCTATCAAACGGGTGCCGTTGCGGCACTGGAGGATTCGCCGTTGGCACGGCAGGGGCTGGATGCGGCCGAGCGCTTCGGCGTCGTGGCGACGGTGGTCGTGGCCGTGCTCTTCGTGCTGACACTCGGGGTGATGCTGTCCGTCGTTCGGTCGCTCATCACGTTCGGCAACCTGGTGCTATCCCGGCGCGACGAGGTGCTGCACCTTCAGCACGGCCTGCTCCGGGTGCGCGAACACACCTACGACATGCGCCGCCTGCGCGGAGGCACGATCCGCCAACCCCTGCTGGTGCGGGCGTTCGGCGGTGCGCGCCTGGATGCCGTGATGACCGGGGTGGACGGCGCCGGCGAGGCGTCGCTGCTGCTGCCGCCGTGCCCGTCCGCGACGGCCGAGTCGGTGCTGACCGAACTGATCGGACAGCAGGACGCGGTGACCGGCGCGCTGCGCCACCACGGCCCTGCCGCCACCCGCAGGCGGTGGACGCGGGCCCTGACGTTCCCGGCGCTGTTGGTGGTCGGATTGGGGACGACGGCGGTCGTCGCCACGGTGCCCGCGTGGGCGTGGGTGCTGTGCGGTGTCGTCATCGCCGCGGGGGTGTTCCTGGCCGCCGACCGGTCCCGGGCGCTGGGCCACCGTGTCGGCGACGGTTGGCTGGTAGCCAGGTCGGGAAGCCTGGACCGGCGTCGGGACTGCCTCGAGGCCGCGGGCATCATCGGCTGGACCGCACGCCAAACGCTGTTTCAGCGCCGCGCCGGGGTCGCCACGCTGATCGCGGCCACCCCCGCAGGCGTGAAGGGTTACCGCGTGCTCGACGTACCCGCCGACCTCGCGTGGTCGGTCGCTGCGGCGGCATCACCATGGGTAGCCGACTGCGATTGGACCAGAGAGACCGCTCACTCTTAGCTGGGTCCGAGTTGCGCCGTGACGTTCGCCGTTTACTGTCGGCTGCATGGCTGTCGGTGGAGTGCTGTTCGACATCGATGGCGTCCTGGTGACCTCGTGGCAGGCCATCCCCGGCGCCGCGGAGGCTTTGCGGGTGCTTGCGGACCACCAGATTGCGCGGACGTACCTCACGAACACCACGACGCGCACCCGCACACAGATCGCGGGGTTGCTCACGGATGCGGGCATGGACGTCGCCGCCGACGAGGTGATCACGGCCGCCGTGCTGACCGCCGACTACGTCAGGGACCGCTATCCGGGCGCGCGATGCTTCCTGGTCAACAGCGGGCAGATCGGCGAGGACATGCCCGGCATCGACCTCGTCTACGCCAGCGACGTCGGCGACGCGGTACCCGAGACCCCCGACGTCGTGCTGCTCGGCGGCGCGGGACCTGAGTACGACCACGTCACGCTCAGCCGTGTCTACGACTGGATGGCCCAGGGCGTGCCCGTCGTCGCCATGCATCGCAGCACGTCGTGGAACACCGCGGAGGGGCTGCGGATCGACACCGGCATGTACCTGATCGGGATGGAGGAGACGTCGGGACGCAAGGCCACCGCCGTCGGAAAGCCCGCGCCCGAGGGCTTCCTGACCTCGGCCGGACGCCTTGGCCTCGAACCCGAGGAGATGTACATGGTCGGCGACGACCTCAACAACGATGTGCTGGCCGCGCAGGTGGTCGGCATGGCCGGGGTGCTGGTACGCACCGGCAAGTTCCGGCAGGACACGTTGGATCGTTGGGCCGCAGACGAATTCGCGATGCAGCCCAACTACGTCATCGAGTCGGTCGCCGACCTACCTGCGCTGCTCGGCCTTTAGGCCCGTTGGCTCTGCTCCCAGTACGGCGGTCGCCCGACCAAGGCCTTCAATTGCCCGGAGTCGAAGCGGATGACGTTCTCCGCGACGAGGCCGTCACGCAGGATGAGACGGTCGATGCCGCACAGTTCGAACGGGCCGGCCACGCCCCGTCCGTGCATGATCCACCGAACGAACGTGGCATCGCCATTGGTCGCGTGTTCGGCCACCGTCAACCGCATCTCCGGCACGTAGGCAATGACCTTCGCGATCAGGTCGACGTAGTCGGTGACCCCTTCCACGGGGACGTCAGACCATGGCCAGTAGCCCTTGATGTCCGGAGTCACCATTGGTGGGACGAGAGACGCGTCCGGGTTGGCCCAGAACTCCGCGAATCCGTCGACGCTCCATCGCACGCCTGCCCCAATTGTGGTCATGTGTACCGCCTTTCACTCACCGTTGTTGTCACCGTCGACGGTGCCAGTGGTCGGTGGAAGCGGCAATTACCCGGTGGGTAGGTGCGGCCCGCGTTCAGCCGCGGCCGGCGCGGATCATGTCGTCGCGGGGCACCACCTTGACCCGCTCGCGACCCTGTTCGGTGCCCAGTGCGATCTCGTGCGCGTCGAGCCGTTCCCATTCCTGCCAGGTCGTGTAGTCGACGCCGCGGCCGGACAGGTGGGCGAGGATGGCGTCGGGGTCGGACGTCTCGGCGGGCGGGATGCCGGGCAGGTCGGCAAGTAGGCTCGACGCCGTCTCTGCCGCATCGGACTTGGTGTGTCCGATGAGCCCGATCGGTCCTCGCTTGATCCAGCCGGTCACGTAGGTGCCCTCCATCATGACGCCGTCCATGTCGAGGACGCGGCCCTTGTCGTGCGGTACGACGCCTGCGGAGTGGTCGAACGGCAGATCGGCGAGATGCGACGACAGGTAGCCCACCGCGCGATAGACCGCCTCGACCGGTGTGTCGACGAATTCGCCAGTGCCCCGGACGGTTCCGTCGCCGATGAGCTCGGTCCGCTCGGTCCGCAACCCCTCGACGTGGTCCGTGCCGAGGATCGCAACGGGTGCCTGGCAGAGATGGATGTGGATGCGGTGCGGTGCGCCCGTCGGCTCGTTCTCCAGGTAGCGCATCAGGGTGTCGACGACGAGCTTCGTCGACTTGCTCTTGCTGATCGCGGCCTGGCTGGCGTCGTCGATCTCGAAGCCCTCCGGGTGCACGATCACGTCGACGCTCGGCGAGTGCGACAGCTCGCGAAACTCCATGGGGGTGAACTTGATCTGGGCGGGGCCGCGACGGGCGAAGACGTGCACGTCGGTGGCCTGGTTCAGTGCGAGCGCGCGGTACACGTTGCCGGGGATCTCCGTGGTGAGCTGTTCGTCGGCAGGCTTGGCGAGCACCCTTGCGACGTCCAGTGCGACGTTGCCCGCCCCGAGCACGGCGACGTTCTTGGCCACGAGCGGCCAGTCGCGCGGGACGTCGGGATGGCCGTCGTACCAGGAGACGAAGTCGGCGGCGCCGTAGCTGCCCGGCAGGTCGATACCGGGGATGTCGAGGTCGCGGTCGGCCCGCGCACCAGTGGAGAAGATCACCGCATCGTAGAAGTGGCGCAGGTCCGAGAGCTTGACGTCGGTGCCGTAGTGGACGTTGCCGAGGAATCTGATCTCGTCGCGGGAGAGCACCCGGCGCAGCGCCTTGATGATCTCCTTGATGCGGGGATGGTCGGGAGCGACGCCGTAGCGGACCAGGCCGTACGGCGCTGGCAACCGGTCGAAGACGTCGACTCGCGCCCGGGCGTACTCGTTGGCCAACGTGTCGGCGGCGTAGATCCCCGCCGGGCCGGCTCCAATGACTGCGACCTTGATGTCTCGCATCCCTCACCCTTCTGATTAGGTGAGGCAAGCCTAAGTATCAAGGAGTCGGCCGTGTGGGCTCCCTTGGGAGATCTGCATCACCCCGCCCGATCACTTTTCGCGCCGGCGATGGTCAGTACTGCATGACCAATGAAGTGATCACCGTGAGTACCACCGTCGACGCCCCGGCCGACACCGTGTTCGCCGTGCTGGCCGACCCCACCAAGCACGCAGCGATCGACGGCACAGGATGGGTTCGGGAGTCCCTCGACGGGCAACCACTGAACCAGGCTGGGCAGATCTTCCGGATCGCGATGTATCACGACAACCACCCCGATGGCGACTACGAGATGGCGAACCGGGTCGAGGTGTTCGAGCCGCCGCGGGCCATCGCGTGGCAGCCCGGCCAGGACGGGCCTGACGGTGACATCGGCTACGGCGGCTGGTTCTGGCGCTACGACCTGACGTCGGTGGCTGCGGATCAGACGCAGGTGACGCTCACCTACGACTGGTCGGCGGTACCGCAACAGACCCGCGAGCACATCCAGTTCCCGCCATTCCCCTTGGCGCACCTGGAGAACTCGCTGACCCACCTCGCGTCGCTTGCCGTGGCGCGCTGAGGATTACGGCTCCGTCACCATCCGGATCCGCGCCTCTGGCGCGACTCCGTCGCGCGAGACCTCGGCGAACCCGAGCCTGCGGTACAGCTGGTATGCCCGATCGTTGACGCCGAGGACGCTCAGTGTGACGGGCTTGCCGTCGGCACGGGCGATGAGCTCGCGGATGAGGCGGCTGCCGATGCCGCGCCCCTGGTGTTCGGGCGCCAGTTCGATGAGCGCGAGGAAGATCTCGTCGTCGCGCTCGTCGACGTCGAGCCTGCCGGCGTCCACGCCGTCGACCACGATGACGCGAGCGCAGTCAAGAACGAGATGCCCTGTGAGATAAGTGCGTTGCTCGTCGTCGTCCCACCCCCAGATCTGGTCGACGTAGGGGCCGAGTGAATCCTTGTGTAGCGCGAAAAAGAACGCGGCGTCGTCTGCCGTGGCTGGTCGCAACGCGATGTCCGCCATGGTTCGAAGGCTAGGCCCGTAGGGTCCGGACCGCCTCGATCCGCGCGGTGATCTGTTCGGAGTTCGCAGCCGCCAGAACCGGTCCGCCGCAGATCCGACGCAGTTCGTTGTGGATCCAGCCGTGCGGCTTGCCGGTTCGATGATGGGCCAGGGTGACCAGTGCGTTGAGCTCACGCCGCAGGTCGCGAAGCTGGCCGTGCGTGGTGGACACCACCGGCACCGTTCCGCCTGCCGCGGTCCGGCGGTCGAGTTGTTCTTCCTGCCTGCGCCGCAACAGATCTCGCATCTGCGCGGCATCCAGCAGGCCCGGGATGCCGAGATAGTCGGCCTCCTCGTCGCTGCCCGCCGGGGTCGCCGTGCCGAACGAAGAGCCGTCGAAGATCACCTGGTCCAGCTCGGCGTCCGCGCCAAGCATCTCGAAGCCGTTGTCCATCTCGCTGGACTCGTCCTTCTGCTTGGCCGCATCGGCCATCAGTTCGTCGTCGAGTCCGTCGCTCTCGCGGTGCGGCTTGCCCAAGACGTGGTTGCGCTGGGCTTCCATCTCGCTGGCCAGCTGTAGCAGCGACGGCACCGACGGCAGGAAGATGCTCGCGGTCTCGCCGGGCCGCCGCGAGCGCACGTAGCGGCCGATCGCCTGCGCGAAGAACAGCGGCGTCGACGCGCTGGTGGCGTACACCCCGACGGCAAGGCGTGGCACGTCGACGCCCTCGGACACCATGCGCACCGCGACCATCCATCGGCTGGTGCCCTTGGAGAACGCCGTGATGCGGTCCGACGAACCGGGATCGTCGGACAGCACGATCGTGGGCGCCTCGCCCGTGATCGTGGTCAGCAGTCCCGCGTACGCGCGGGCCGCCGTCTGGTCGGAGGCGATGATCATGCCGCCCGCGTCGGGCACGTGCTGACGCTTCTGCGTGAGGCGGGTGTCGGCCGCGGCGATCACCGCGGGCATCCAGTCGCCGGTCGGGTCCAGCGTGGTTCGCCAGGCTCTTGCGGTCTGTTCGGCGTTGAGCGGTTCGCCGAGGCGTGCCGCGTGTTCCTCGCCCGCGCTGTCCCGCCACCGCGCCTCGCCGGAGTAGGCCAGGAAGACGACGGGGCGCACCACCCCGTCGGCGAGCGCATCGGCGTAGCCGTAGGTGTGGTCGGCCTGCGAGCGCTCCAGGCCGTCTGGCCCGCGCTCATAGGTGACGAACGGGATCGCGCTGTCGTCGCTGCGGAACGGCGTGCCGGTGAGGCACAGGCGGCGGGTGGCGTCGTCGAACGCCTCGCGGATCGCGTCGCCCCAACTCTTCGCGTCGCCGCCGTGGTGGATCTCGTCGAAGACGACGAGCGTCTTGCGGTTCTCGGTGCGCACCCGGTGCCTGCCAGGGTGGCTGGCCACCTGGGCGTAGGTGACGACGACGCCGTGGTACTCGTCGGAGTTCTGCGCCGACGAGTTGCTGAACTTCGGATCGAGCGACATTCCGACACCCGCGGCGGCCTGCGCCCACTGCGTCTTGAGGTGCTCGGTGGGCACCACGATGGTGATCCGCTCCACGGTGCCGTCGGCCAGCAGCTCGCCGGCAACGCGCAGCGCAAACGTGGTCTTGCCAGCTCCCGGCGTCGCGACGGCGAGAAAATCACGCGGCCTGGCCGCAAGATACTTCACCATTGCCCGACGCTGCCAGCCCCGCAAAGCCTGGGTGCTGGGCGCTGTGTAAGCCCGCACCCTAAGACTCCTATCTGGTCGAAGCGCAGTCTAGGGCAAGGGGTTCCGGCTGTGCATCTCTGCTCGGCGTGTCTCGTGACGAAGCGCGTGGGGCGGCGTGTCGGGACTCGTGGGACGCGCCCGACGGCTCATTTCGGCGCCCTCGATCCGACACCTGAGCCACTGACGGCGAGCAAACGGGGTCGGCGAACCCGCGGCGTGTCGCACCGACCGCGCACAATGGCGAGATGCTCCCGCCGGACGCCGAAGACGTCGATCCGTTCGTCCGCGTCTTCGGTACCAGGGTGCACAACCTACGCGGGGTCGACGTGGCCGCCCCTCGCGACGCACTGGTCGCGTTCACCGGGATCTCGGGCTCGGGCAAATCGTCGTTGGCGTTCGGGACCATCTACGCCGAGGCGCAGCGCCGGTACTTCGAGTCCGTCGCCCCGTACGCCCGCAGGCTGCTGCTGCCCAGCGGCGCGCCCAAGGTGGACGACATCACCGGGCTACCGCCTGCCGTGGCGCTGCAACAGCGCCGGGGGGCGGCGTCGTCGCGGTCGTCGGTCGGCACGGTCACGACGCTGTCCAACCTGTTGCGGATGCTGTTCTCCCGCGCCGGCACGTTTCCGCGCGGCTTCACCGAGCGACTGGACTCCGACTCGTTCTCCCCGAACACCGCCGTTGGCGCCTGCCCCGAGTGTCACGGCCTTGGCCGGATTCACCGGGTCACGGAGGAGACGCTCGTTCCCGACCCGTCGCTGACCATCCGCGAGGGAGCCGTCGCCGCGTGGCCGGGGGCCTGGCAGGGGCAGAACCTGCGCGACATCCTCATCACGCTTGGCTACGACATCGACAAGCCGTGGCACAAACTCTCAAAACGGCAACGCAATTGGATCCTCTTCACCGACGAGCAGCCGACCGTCGAGATCCACCCCGATCGACACAACGTGACCGCCGACTACACCTACAACGGCACTTTCTCCAGTGCTGAGCGGCACGTTCGGCACACATTGGCGAACTCGCAGAGCGCGATGATGCGCAGGCGAGTGCTGAAGTTCGTCGACAGCGTGGAATGCCCGGTGTGCGACGGATCAGGGCTGCGGCCCGAGGCGCTCGCCGTGACGTTCGCAGGGCGCAACATCGCCGAGCTGGTTGGCCTGCCGCTCACCGACCTCGCCGACGTGCTTCGGCCCGCAGCGACACGCACCGACTTCGAAGCCGCGTACGAATCCACCGAGTCGGGCGAGTTGACCGAAGTCGCGACGATGATCGCCGCTGACCTGGTCGCCCGGATTCAGGTCCTCATCGACCTCGGACTCGGCTACCTGACCCTGAGCCGTCGCACCCCCACGGTGTCGCCGGGCGAGCTACAACGCCTGCGGCTGGCCACTCAGCTTCGCGCGGGTCTGTTCGGTGTCCTCTACGTTCTCGACGAACCGTCGGCGGGCCTGCACCCGGCTGACGCCGAGCCGTTGCTCGACGTGCTCGACCGACTCCGGCGGGCGGGTAACTCGCTGTTCGTCGTCGAACACGACATGGATGTGGTGCGCCGCGCCGACTGGATCGTCGACGTCGGACCCGGTGCAGGCGAGCTTGGTGGTGAGGTGCTCTACAGCGGGCCGGTGGCCGGCCTGGCCGACGTGACCGCGTCCGTCACACGCAATTATCTGTTCGGCGACCAGGCACCCGCCGCCCGCTCGCCGCGCCACCCGTCGGGCATCTTGGCGTTGCGGGGCATCCGTTTTCACAATCTTCGCGATGTCGACGTCGACATCCCGCTCGGTGTGTACACCGCGGTCACGGGCGTGTCCGGCTCGGGCAAGTCCACCCTGGTCTACAAGGTGCTCGGCGACGTCGTCACGCGGCAACTGGGCGGCGGCGCGGTCGAGGAGACCGACGGCGACGAAGGCGACGCCGAGGTCGTCGACCTCGATCACGACGCGAGTATCGGCGTGACGGCCGAAGGGGTCGATCGGATCAACCGGCTGGTTGCGGTCGATCAGCGCCCGATCGGTAGAACGCCGCGCTCGACGCTGGCGACCTACACCGGGCTGTTCGACGCCGTCCGGCGGGTCTTCGCCGCGACCCCGGCAGCGCGGCGGCGAGGTTGGACGGCAGGCCGGTTCTCCTTCAACGTCGCCGACGGCCGCTGTCCCACGTGTCAGGGCGAGGGCTTCGTATCGGTGGAATTGCTGTTCCTGCCCGGCACCTACGGCAGCTGCCCGACGTGCCACGGCGCCCGCTACAACGAGGACACCCTCAAGGTCCGGTATCGCGATCGCACCATCGCCGACGTGCTCGCCATGACCGTCGACGAGGCGTCGGGATTCCTCGCCGACGTCGCGGGCGCGGCACGCAGCCTGACGACACTGCAGGAGGTCGGGCTCGGGTATCTGCGCCTAGGGCAGCCGGCGACCGAGCTCTCCGGCGGGGAGGCCCAGCGGATCAAGTTGGCCTCGGAGTTACAGCGGCCCCGTCGCGGCCACACCATGTACGTCCTCGACGAGCCCACCACCGGCCTGCATCCGGCCGACGTGGACCTACTGGATCGTCAGCTCCACCGGCTGGTGGATGCGGGCAACACCGTCGTGGTTGCCGAGCACGACATGCGACTGGTGGCGGGCTCGGACTGGGTCATCGACCTCGGGCCGGGGGCGGGCGATGCGGGCGGTCGTGTCGTGGCGGCTGGGACTCCGACCGCGGTGGCCGGGGTCGCCGAGAGCCGCACGGCGCCATACCTGGCTGCGCGACTCGTCCAATGATGTAAGCGGACCGGGGATTTCGCGCGGCGCCCCGATCACAGCTTCCGTTCAGAGGTTTGCCAACTCGTTGTCAACGTGTCGTCAGGATCGACGCTTAGCCTGCGCGCATGCCCACTCGGCGGATGTTCTTGGCGGCGCTGACGGGTGCGGCGGCCGCGCTAGGCACTGGTATCCGCGTCCCGACAGCGCTGGCCGCGTCCGGCGTCGATCCCGTTGCAGTGGCCGCGCGCGACGCCGATCGGCAGCCCACCCAGTGGGGCATGTCGTTGCCCGGGATCATGACGAGTTTCAACCCGTCGGGACGTCAACTGGCGTTGACCTTCGACGCGTGCGATCGGGCGTGCGACGACGCGTTGCTGGACACGCTGCAGCACAACGGCGTTCCGGCCCTGCTGTTCGTGTGTTCGAAGTGGATCGACGCGAACCCCGGCCGGACCGAACAACTCGCCGCGAATCCATTGTTCGCGATTGGAAACCACGGCACTCGGCACGTTCCACTGTCGGTGACCGGACGCTCGGCCTATGGCATCCCAGGAACGAAGTCCGCGAGCGAGGCGGTCGACGAAGTCTGGACCAACCAGACCCGGCTCACGGCGCTGACCGGCAAGTCGCCGATCTACTTCCGCACCGGCACCGCGCACTACGACGAGGTTGCCGTGCAGATCGTCCACGACCTCGGCCTGACACCCGTCGGGTTCACCGTCAACGCCGACAACGGCGCGACCTCTCCGGCTGCCACGGTGGACGCCGCGATCACCCGGGCGGCGCCCGGCTCGATCGTGCTGGCCCACATGAACCACCCAGGGTCGGGCACCGCCGCCGGGGTCAGTGCCGCGATCCCTGCGATGCAGGCGGCCGGGTGGCAGTTCGTCCCGCTCGACTGAAGGCGCTCAGACGAAGAAGTTGTCGTTGGCGATGAACCACGCGCTGCGCTCCTCGTCGGTCAACTCGTGGAGCTGCGCGAGGCCCTCGAAGTAGTGTTCACGTGGCGCGCCGGGAGCGAACAGCATGAGGATCGACGCGGGTTCGTCGGCCTCGTTGCGGAAGCCGTGCACGCCACCGGGTGGGACGTAGAGGAAGTCGCCCTGGGCGCCGTCGATCCAGTCGGTGCCGTCGTAGAGCTTCATCGCCCCGGACAGTACGAAGAAGGCCTCCGACATCGCCCGGTGGAAGTGCGGCCCCGGCCCGCCGGCCTTCGGCGCGAGCTCGACGCGGTACAGGCCGTAGTCGCCGTTGGTGTTCTGCTGGTTGGCCACGTAGTGGTACTGCACCAACCCGAACGAGTCGTAGTCCGGCGGTTGGTCTCCGCGGCGTAGCCACGCACTGACCTCGGGTTCGTCCTCGGTGTAGCGGGCCGGGGGATAGGGCGGCACGTCCTTGATGCTCCAGAGCGACACGCACTCAACGCTAGACCGGGAAGTCGACCTTGGTCAGTTCCTCGGAGACCTTCCACAGCCGACGCTGTGCGTCCACGTCGTGCGACGCGGTGCTGGACGACACGACCTTCGGGTAGCCGCGTTGTTCGGCGAAGCCGTCGGGGCCGTAGTACTGCCCGCCAAGCACGCTGGGGTCGGTGGCCGCCCGCAGCGAGGGAAGGGCGCCCATGTCGGGGTCCTGCATGAGTGGCGCGATGACGGCCGTCAGCCCACGCAAGGCGGCCGGCAGATTGCGCGCCAGTTCGGTGTTGGAACCGCCGGGGTGAGCTGCGGTGGCGATGGTCTGCGTGCCGGCGAGACGGCGCTGCAGTTCATAGGTGAAGAGCAGGTTGGCAAGCTTGGCCTGGCCGTAGGCGCCGACGCGGCTGTAGTCGCGGTCCGACTGGAGGTCGTCGAAGCGGATTCCCTGGCGAGCGAAGCGGTGTCCGACGCTGCTGACGGTGACCACGCGCGATCCGGGTGCGGCGAGCACGCGGTCCAGCAGGAGGCCGGTGAACGCGAAGTGGCCGAGATGGTTGGTGCCGAACTGCAGCTCGAAGCCGTCCTTGGTGGTCGACTTCGGCGTGAACATCACTCCGGCGTTGTTGATCAGCAGGTCGATGGCGTCGTGGTCGGTCTTCAGCTGTTCGGCGGCCGCGTGGATCGAGTCGAGCGAGGTCAGATCGAGCTCCTGAAGTTCGACCTTGGCGCCGGGGGTGGCTTGTGCGATGCGGCTCGCGGCATCCTTGCCCTTGTCGAGGTTGCGGACGGCGAGCACCACCTGCGCGCCCTTCGCGGCGAGTGCCGCGGCGGTCTCGTAGCCGAGCCCGGTGTTGGCGCCGGTGATTACGGCGACGCGGCCGGTCTGGTCGGGAATGTCGGCGGTTGTCCACTTAGCCATGGGTGCTCCTCGGTAGAGTGTTAAACGGAGCAAACGCCCCGTTTGGTTACGACTATACGGAACGCGCGCCCCGCTTAACTATTCCCGAGGTGTGAATTGGCTCAACCCGACCGTCCGCTGCGCGCGGATGCGGCACGTAACCGCGCGCGCGTGCTCGAGGTCGCCTACGACACGTTCGCCGCCGAAGGGTTGTCGGTGCCGATCGACGAGATCGCCAGGCGGGCCGGCGTTGGCGCGGGCACCGTCTACCGGCACTTCCCCACCAAGGAGGACCTCTTTCGGGCGGTCGTCGAGAACCGCATCAGCGGGATCGTCGACCAAGGCCGCGCACTACTCGTCGGCGACAACGCCGGGGATGCGTTGTTCGCGTTCCTGCGGGCGTTGGTTCTGCAGTGGGGTGCGGCGGACCGCGGCCTCGCCGATGCGCTCTCTCGTTCCGGTGTCGACGTCACCGACGACGGGGTCGAAGAGGCGTTCCTGGCGATGCTCGGCGACCTGCTGAGTGCCGCGCAGAAGGCCGGCAGCGCGCGCGGCGATCTGAACGTGCGGGATGTAAAGGCTCTCCTCGTCGGGCTGCAGGCCATGCAGGCCTACAACGACGAGGCGGCTGAGCGGCTCACCGAGGTGGTCCTCGACGGCCTGCGGGCGCCCTAGGCGACCTTGCACTCGCCATGGGCGAGTGCTAGAAATGACGTTGGCACTCGCGATCGGTGAGTGCTAGGTCGGGACGGTGAGTCTGGGGCCGCACCTGCGGGAGCACACCCTGGGCGTCCGTCGCGGGCACTGATCCCGGCCACACACGTGCGATCCCCAAATCCGGAGGAATCACTTCGCAATGGCCAAGACAATTGCGTATGACGAAGAGGCCCGCCGCGGCCTCGAGCGGGGCCTGAACAGCCTCGCCGACGCGGTAAAGGTGACGCTGGGCCCCAAGGGTCGCAACGTCGTCCTCGAGAAGAAGTGGGGCGCCCCCACGATCACCAACGATGGCGTGTCCATCGCCAAGGAGATCGAGCTGGAGGACCCCTACGAGAAGATCGGCGCCGAGCTGGTCAAAGAGGTCGCCAAGAAGACTGACGACGTCGCGGGTGACGGCACCACCACCGCCACCGTGCTCGCTCAGGCACTGGTCCGCGAGGGCCTGCGCAACGTCGCTGCCGGCGCCAACCCGTTGGGCCTGAAGCGCGGCATCGAGAAGGCCGTCGAGAAGGTCACCGAGACGCTGCTGAAGTCGGCCAAGGAGGTCGAGACCAAGGAGCAGATCGCTGCCACCGCGGGCATCTCCGCAGGCGACCAGACCATCGGCGACCTGATCGCCGAGGCCATGGACAAGGTTGGCAACGAGGGCGTCATCACGGTCGAGGAGTCCAACACCTTCGGCCTGCAGCTCGAGCTCACCGAGGGCATGCGCTTCGACAAGGGCTACATCTCGGGCTACTTCGTGACCGACGCCGAGCGTCAGGAAGCGGTTCTCGAGGACCCGTACATCCTGCTGGTCAGCTCCAAGGTGTCGACCGTCAAGGATCTGCTGCCCCTGCTGGAGAAGGTCATCCAGTCCGGCAAGCCGTTGCTGATCATCGCTGAGGACGTCGAGGGCGAAGCCCTTTCCACCCTGGTGGTCAACAAGATCCGTGGCACCTTCAAGTCCGTCGCCGTCAAGGCGCCTGGCTTCGGTGACCGCCGCAAGGCCATGCTGCAGGACATCGCCATCCTCACCGGTGGCCAGGTCGTCAGCGAAGAGGTCGGCCTCTCGCTCGAGACCGCTGACGTCTCGCTGCTGGGCACTGCGCGCAAGGTCGTCGTCACCAAGGACGAGACCACCGTCATCGAGGGCGCCGGGGACTCCGACGCCATCGCCGGTCGGGTGGCTCAGATCCGTGCCGAGATCGAGAACAGCGACTCCGACTACGACCGCGAGAAGCTGCAGGAGCGCCTGGCCAAGCTGGCCGGCGGTGTTGCGGTGATCAAGGCCGGAGCTGCCACCGAGGTGGAGCTCAAGGAGCGCAAGCACCGCATCGAAGACGCGGTCCGCAACGCCAAGGCTGCCGTCGAAGAGGGCATCGTCGCCGGTGGCGGCGTGGCTCTGCTGCAGTCGGCCCCCGCGCTCGACGAGCTCAAGCTCGAGGGTGACGAGGCCACTGGTGCCAACATCGTGCGCGTCGCGCTGTCGGCTCCGCTGAAGCAGATCGCCTTCAACGCCGGCCTCGAGCCGGGCGTCGTCGCCGAGAAGGTCTCCAACCTTCCCGCCGGCAGCGGCCTGAACGCGGCCACTGGTGTGTACGAGGACCTGCTGAAGGCCGGCGTTGCCGACCCGGTGAAGGTGACCCGCTCGGCGCTGCAGAACGCGGCGTCCATCGCGGCCCTGTTCCTCACCACCGAGGCAGTCGTCGCCGACAAGCCGGAGAAGGCCGCCGCACCTGCGGGCGACCCGACCGGTGGCATGGGCGGTATGGACTTCTAAGTCCAGCTCTTTACGGGAAGGCCCGGCTCGATTGCGAGCCGGGCCTTTTCGTATCTTTGGGTCGACTCAGAGTGGCACGCAGTCGTCGCCACAGCCCGATGCCGTCGGGGCGCCTGGTGTCGCAGGCCGATGCAGCACGGCGCCAGTGGGGACGACCCGCAATTCCGCGTCGGTGAGCCGGGCCGCTCCGTCGACGATCAACGTGTAGCCGCCGGTTTCGCGTGGCGGCCAGACGAGGGTGACGTCGGGGTGACTCTCGGCGTTCCTGCGCGTGCGTCGACCGACCGGCCCGAGGTCGAGGACGCCATCTGTGAGCACCGGATCGACGGCGACGGTGTGCGCGCGGTAATCGTCGCCGACGGTGACCAGGTAGGCCACCGTGAAGTCGGTCAGCGCTTCGGCCAGTTGGTCGAGGTCCACCTTGACGCTCATGCCGCGAGAATAGTGCGGGCGTGCGGGCGTGCGGTCGACCGTGCGATGCCGCCAACTCGCGACTGTGCGGTTTCATTCGCAACACGCCGGCGAGGCCGTATGGATCCGCACGCTCACGGCGCGGGCCTGTGGATGAATGCACGGCGTCGCACCCGGATCGTCGGACGCGGATGCCACCGTGCGGCAATGGAAGCGAACGCATGGCCCTTCCGCGCGGCGGAGGCCCTGGAGTCCGAAGCACTGACCTTCCGCGAACTCCGCAGGTACCACTTCGGGATGTACCCAGGCGTCTGGGCGCCGCGCGGCATCGAGCCATCCGTGGGGGATCGCGCCCGCGCGGCGTGGCTGTGGTCGGGTCGTCGCGGCGTGGTCGGCGGTCTGGCCGCATCGGCGCTGCTGGGTGCGAAATGGATCGAAGACGAGACGCCGATCGATCTCGTCCACGCCAACCGGCGCCCGCCGCCGGGCATCGTCGTCCACACCGATGCCTTGACTGCGGACGAGACGCAGTTCGTCGGTGCGGTGCCGATCACGACGGCGGCGAGAACTGCCTTCGACTTGGGTCGGCGACAACCGCTGAACGACGGCGTACAGCGCAT
>Ga0207671_10003719_pt1 | contig 15034 bp, 12 predicted proteins | sample KBSC24metaG_FD_184352 | JGI IMG/M metagenome (GOLD analysis project Ga0207671, IMG submission 184352) | Corn rhizosphere microbial communities from Kellogg Biological Station, Michigan, USA - KBS C2-4 metaG (SPAdes) (version 2) | ecosystem: Host-associated > Plants > Roots > Rhizosphere > Soil... | reverse complement strand
AACGGCCATTCCGAATCCGCTGATTTCCGCAACGGCTCCGGCAAGTCCAAAGCCACGCCGCGCAAGTTCGAAGTAAGCACAAGACGTTGCCCGCCCTTGTCGCCACTGTCCGCACTGAAACTTGCGTTCCAATCGGCGTTGCCGGTCACGTGCTCTGCGTAGGCGACGAGCGGCGGCGCGTACGCGAGCACGCTGCGCGCGGGCAGATTCACGCTGAGGTTGGCCTCGACGGCATGCCGCGGATCGGCGGTGAAGGCGCCGACCATCAGGCTGAATTGCGCGGGCTGACCCTGAAACGTGGTCGCCAAATCGTCCGCGGAAAGTCCGTCCTTGCTGAAACGCACCTTGCCGTTGGATTTTTCCAGTTTCAAGCCGTACTTCGCGTCGCTCAGATCGGAGTTGCTCATCAGCGCCGCGCCGACAAGCTTCATATCCGCCGCGTGTTTGATCGGCACGTTCAGATGCAGATCGACCTTGCCCTGGCCGCTGGCGTCGACGCCAAGCAGTTGCGGTCCGAAACGCGTGCCGAGCGGCGAAACCTTGACGAAGTTGAGCAAGTCGTGGCCGGAGCCTGCGCCGCTCATTTCCAGGTCGAGCAAGGGTTCGCCGAGATCGGCGATCTCCGCCGTGGACAAGCCGATTCTGTTGCCGAGAATCGCGCCGGCATCGGCTTCCACGTGCAAACCGACGTTGACGAACGTCGCCAGCGCGTGGCCGTGCTCGATCGACGGCCAGTCGTCCAGATAATGCAGACGCAAGTCCTCCACTTCGGCGCGCGCTTCGAAACGCCCGGCGAAATTGCGGAATGGCCAATCGGCGAGATTGCCGTGGAAGGCCGCGCGCCCGGAGCGGATCGTGCCGGCATCGAGCGCACGGTCGAGCCAACGCACGGCCGGCGGCGGCACGATGTTGATGGGCCAGAACAGATGTGACGCGGGCACTTCGGCGTGGCGAATCAGCGCCGCCAGATCCAGCGAAGGCTTGCTTCCGTCGTCGTGCAGATCGACCGCGCCGCGCAACTGGCCACCGAACCTCGCACCTTCGAAATCGATCGCATCGGTTTCGATGCGCCAGCCGGCGTCGCCGCGATACACGGCGACTTCGCCGCTGAATTCCGAGAACTCCAGCGGCTGGCGGAACACTTTCGGTTCGTCGACGCCGAATGCGTTGTGTGCCGGCAGTTGCAAATTGAACGCATCCTGATCGCCGAGCAGCGTGCCGCCGATGCCACTCACGCCCGGCAGCTTGTCGACCGCGTGCCAGGCGCCGTCGCGGAATGTCGCGGTAACGGCATAGTCTTGCGCGCTGCCCCAGCGCAACGTCGCCGCTTGCACGATGCCGACTGGATCGGCCAGATACAGCCAGCGGCGCAACGGCGCCCCGAGCGTGTCGCTGAACATCGCAATCGTCGCGGGCGCGGAGATGTCCATGTCGGCAACCCGCGCCAGATAACTTGCCGGTGCGCTCTGGTCCGGCCGGGATTTTTCCACATGTATATTCGCCGGCGGCGCCGTTTCGCCGAAGCGAGCGACGTTGAGGTCGGCGACGTCGAGCTGCCAGCCATGTTCGCTGCGCTGCCAGCGCATGCCGAAGGCGAGGCGATCGAAGCCCGAGCGCGGCACGATCTGACGATGGTCGTCCAGATCAATCGGTGTCGGCGTGGTCAACACGACGCCGTGCAGGTCGAGTTCGACACGCGCCAGCTGCAGGCGGTCGTGGTTCCACTCGCTCCACACCTGCAGTTGGCCATTGCCCTGCGTGAGTTCCAGCCCGCCCGGAGCGAAGCCATGCAGCAGCGCGGCGAGATCAAGCTGTTGACCGCCGAAATACAGTTCGCCGGTGTGGTCGTCGGCGTTGTAGCGCACGACGACGTCGATCGGCGACTTCGCCGCCTCCATGCTGCGCAAACGCGCGACCGCGCGATGCTCGGTTCCGGAATTGAGCAGGCGTACTTCGTCGGCGCCGAGCGCAAGGTGGCGATTCGCCGCCGGATCGTCGATCGTCAGATGCATGTCGCGCAACACGAGCGCGCCGAGGTTCAGCAGCAGCGAATTGTCGGCATCCTTGTTCGAATCCGAATTGCCGAAACCCTGCAATGCCCAGTTGCCCGCGTCGTCACGCAGCAGATGCAGATCCAGTCCGACCAGGCGGAACTCGTTCCAGGCCTGATTACGGTGAAACAGCGAGAAGAAATTGATTTTCAACTCCGCCTGCGGGATCGCGCTGACCGGCGGCTGATCGGGAGTTGCGCCGCTGATGTGCACGCCATGCAGGATCAGCAGCGGCCCGCCGCCTTCCCAGCGCCCTTCCACGCCATCGAGCTTGACCGGCCGTTTCAGGCGTTCGCTCAGGAATGCGCTGATGCGATCCGGATGGCTGGCGATCCACGGCAACGCGATCTGCGTGATGCCGATGACGACCGCAATCAGGATCAAGAACGAGGCAAACAATGCCTGCAGCCACAGGCGCGCGCGATGGATGCGGCGGCGCCAGATCACGATGAGACACCGTCATTCCGGGACCGCCGCAGGCGGAGCCCGGAATCCGGTTCTTGCTTGAGTCGCACAAACAAGAAGCGGATTCCCGCCTTCGCGGGAATGACGAGCCTAGAGCAGAACAACATCGTACTGCTCCTGCGCGTAATGCTCCTCGGGCTGGAAACGGATGGTCTTGCCGATGAACTCTTCCAGTTCCGCGACCGCGGCGGATTCCTCGTCGAGGATACGTGCGACGACTTTCGGCGCGGCGAGCACGAGCAGTTTCTTCGCTTCGAACTGGCGCACGGCGCGCGTGATCTCGCGGAAGATTTCGTAGGTCACGGTTTCCGCGGTCTTCACGCTGCCGCGGCCTTCGCAGGTCGAACACGGCTCGCACAGCTGGCGTTCCAGGCTTTCCATCGTGCGTTTGCGCGTCATCTGCACCAAGCCCAGTTGCGTCATTTCGTAGACGGTGGTCTTGGCATGATCGTGAGCGAGGGACTTTTCGAGCATGCGCAGGACCTGGCGCTTGTGCTCCTCGTCGGTCATGTCGATGAAATCGATGATGATGATGCCGCCGAGATTGCGCAGGCGCAGCTGGCGCGCCGCCGCCTGCGCGGCCTCCAGATTGGTCTTGTAGACCGTCTCTTCGAGATTGCGGTGACCCAGAAACGCTCCGGTGTTGACATCGATCGTCGTCATCGCCTCGGTCTGATCGATCACGAGATAGCCGCCGGACTTCAATGGCACTTCCTTCTTCAACGCGCGCTGAATCTCGTCCTCGACCCCGTACAGATCGAAGATCGGGCGTTCGCCGGGGTAATGTTCTATGCGCTCGGCCAAATCAGGCATGAACGTACGCGCGAAATGGACGATGCGGTCGAATGTCTCGCGCGAATCCACGCGCACCTTTTCCACATCCTTGCGCATGAGATCGCGCAGCGCGCGCAGCGGCAGCGACAGGTCTTCGTACACGCGCGCGCCGGCGCCGGTCTGTTTGAGATTTTCCTGCAGCGAACCCCACAATTTGGACAGGTACCCGACGTCCTCCTCGAGCGCCTCGCGTGGCTGCCCCTCCGCATTCGTGCGCACGATGTAGCCGTGACCGGTCTCGGCCGGCAAGCTCTGCAGAATCTCCTTCAGTCGCGCGCGTTCGGTCTCGTCCTCGATGCGCACCGAAACGCCGGTCACCTTTACGTACGGCAGCAGCACGAGATAACGTGACGGTACGGACAAGTTCGTGGTCAGGCGCGCGCCCTTGCTGCCGATCGGATCCTTGACCACTTGCACGACGATTTCCTGGCCCTCGCGCACGAGTTCGGCGATCGGTGGCTGCGGCGCCGGCGCGCTGCCGTTTTCCGCGCTGTCGCCGATCAACGCCGGCAGCGCGCGCACGATGTCCGAGGCGTGCAGGAACGCCGCGCGCTCGAGTCCGATCTCGACGAACGCCGCCTGCATACCGGGCATGACGCGGCTGACCCGGCCCTTGTAGATATTGCCGACATAGCCGCGGCGCAGCGCACGCTCGACGTGCACTTCCTGCAGCATGCCGTTCTCGACCACCGCGACGCGCGTCTCGCGCGGAGTGATGTTGATGAGGATTTCTTCTGTCACGAAAATCTTACCCGTTGTTCTTACCGTCTTATAGCCGGGCACGGCAACAATTGCGAGGGTCGGAAGCCGGGCAAACCCACGTATTCTACGCGGGCCCGATACCGAATGCTCTGAGCAGCTCCAATGTTTCGAACAGCGGCAGCCCCATGACGCTCGAATAGCTGCCGGCAATGTGCGGCACAAACGCGGCGGCGCGGCCCTGGATCGCATACGCACCGGCCTTGCCCATGCATTCGCCGCTGGCGACGTAGGCCGCGATCTGCGCATCGGTAAGTTCTTCGAAGGTAACCTGCGTGATGTTGAGCGCGTGTTGTTCGCGGCTGCGGTCGATGCACCACACGCCGCTGATTACCTGATGCGTGCGACCCGACAATCGCCGCAACATTTGCGCGGCGTGTTCGGCGTCGCGCGGTTTTCCGAACACTTCATTAGCCAGCACCACTTCGGTATCGGCGCCAAGGACGACCGCAGCGACATCCGGCAGTGCCAGCAGGCCGGCGCGCGCCTTCTCGCGCGCGACGCGGCTGACGTAAACCTCGGGTCGTTCGCCGCGCGCGCGCACTTCCGGGACATCGACTTCCACGGCTTCGAAGTGCACGCCAGCCATATCGAGCAGCTGACGGCGCCGCGGCGATTGCGAGGCGAGATAAAGCATTCGCAGATTGTGACGGCCGCGAGCGACTTGCTCAACCGCGATGATATGGGTGATTCGCCAGCTGGCTCACCGCCCGGTACAGCTGCTCGGCAACAAGAATGCGCACGAGTGGATGCGGCAGCGTGAGGGGTCCCAGCGACCAACGCTGATCGGCGCGCTCAAGGGCGGCCGGAGCCAGTCCGTCCGGGCCGCCGATCAGGAATGCCAGATCCTTGCCGAGCATGCGCCAGCGCGACAGTTGCGTGGCCAGTTCCTCGCTGCTCCAGGGCTTGCCGCGGCCGTCGAGCGCGACGACGTGCGCGCCTTTGGGAATGGCCGCGATCAGCGCATCGCCTTCGCCCGCAGCGATGCGCGCCGGATCGCGTGATTTTGTGGAAATTTCCACAAGTTGCAAAGGCAACTCGCGGGAAAGACGTTTGCTGTATTCGGAAAAACCGTCGGCCACCCATGCGGGCATGCGTTCGCCAATGGCGATCAGCCATGCGCGCATGGTCGGCGCCTATCGACGTGGTGCGAGTGCCTCACTCGGCATTGGCTGCTTCGGGCATTTCATCGCCGACGGTCCACAAGCGTTCAAGCCCGTAGAATTCGCGGATGCGCGGCAGCATCACGTGCACGATGACGTCGCCGAGGTCAACGAGCACCCACTCGGCTTCCCGCTGGCCTTCCACGCCGAGCGGCATCATGCCCGCCTTCTTGACGAACTTGACGACTTCATCGGCTAGCGATTTGACATGGCGCGTGGACGTGCCACTGGCGATGATCAGGATGTCGGCAATGCTGGTTTTACCGCGGACGTCGATTTCCTTGACGTCTTTCGCCTTGAGCTCGTCCAGAGCGGCGAGGACTTGCTTGCGCAGGACTTCGACCGGATCGGTCTTCGCTGCGAGTGTTGCGGTGGAACGGGTTTTGGATTTGCTGGCGGTTTTTCTTGCTGGCGTGGCCAAAGTGGAAAGACCCTCGTTGGTGGACATGGCCCGCGCGGGCAACCCGGCGCAGGCGAAGCCAGTATAGGCCTAATTCCGTTGCAGGCTAGAGGCAGTCGAGCCGGCTAGCAGTATTCGTGCCGGCCTAGACCGCGCGTGGTTCTCTCGTCAGAAGCGCCAACAGCGCCGACAGTTTGTCACGCATCTCACGACGATCCACGATCGCATCGATTGCGCCGTGTTCAAGCAGGAATTCCGAGCGCTGGAAGCCTTCCGGCAATGTTTCGCGGACGGTCTGCTCGATGACGCGCGGGCCGGCGAAGCCGATCAGGGCTTTCGGCTCGCCGATATTGATGTCGCCGAGCATGCCGAGGCTCGCCGACACGCCACCGGTGGTCGGATGCGTGAGCACGGAGATGTACGGAACGCCGGCGCTGCGCAGGCGTGCGAGAGCGGCCGAGGTCTTGGCCATCTGCATCAGCGAGAACAGGCCTTCCTGCATGCGTGCGCCGCCGGTCGCGGAGAAGCACACGAGCGGAATGTGTTCATCGAGCGCGCGTTCGGCGGCGAGCGTGAATTTCTCGCCGACCACCGAGCCCATCGAGCCGCCCATATAGGCGAACTCGAACGCGCAGGCGACCAGCGGACGCGTCTTGAGCAGACCACGCATCGCGATCAGCGCATCTTTTTCGCCGGTCTGTTTCTGCGCGGCCGCGATGCGATCCTTGTATTTCTTCGAGTCGCGGAATTTCAGCGCATCGACGGGCTCGAGCGCGGCGAACAATTCCTCGCCACTGCCTTCATCCAGCAGCGCGGCGAGGCGCTTGCGCGCGCCGATCGGCCGGTGATGGCCGCACTTCGGGCAGACTTCCAGATTGCGCTCGAGCTCGGGCCGATACAGCACGGCGGCGCAGCTTTCGCATTTTTCCCACAATCCTTCGGGCACCTTGCCCTTGGTCGTGTTGCCTTCGGTGCGAATGCGCGAAGGCATCAGTTTTTGCAGCCAACTCATATCGTCAACATCTCCCGTGCGCGCCGGTGCGCCTTCCGGCGGCGGTGCATCGTCGCGCGGATCATGCGCCACGCGGCTGGTCCAGCGCCGCGCGGATCGGCGCAAGGAAATCGCGCGCCGCCGCACAAGCCGCTTGCGTGGAGGCCGCTCCAGCAAGCCGCTCAACGAGGGCACTGCCGATCACGACGGCATCGGCAAAGCCGGCTATCTCGCGCGCTGATGCGGCATCCTTGACGCCGAAGCCGACTGCAATCGGCGTGTGGGCTTTTTTTCTGATGGCCGCTACGCGCTCGCGCACCGTGGCAAAACTCAATCGATCCGCACCGGTGATCCCGGCAAACGAGACATAGTACAGGAATCCCTCGGCCTGTTCGCAGGCCGCGACCAGGCGTGCGTCGGTCGTGGTCGGTGCGGCCAAGAGAATCCGGCGCAGGCCGGCCGCGCGCATCGGCCGCATCGCCTCGCCCTCTTCCACCGGACAATCCACGAGCAACACGCCGTCCACGCCGGCCGCGACCGCATCGCGCGCGAAGCGCTCGTCACCGTAGATCTCCACCGGATTCAGGTAGCCCATCAAGACGACCGGTGTACTGGCATCCTTCGTTCGGAATTCGCGGACCCAGCCCAGAATTTGCGTCAGGCCGACGCCGTTGGCCAGGGCCCTTTCGCTCGCATGCTGGATTACCGGCCCGTCGGCCATCGGATCGGAAAACGGTACGCCGAGTTCGACGAGATCGGCGCCGGCCGCGACGAGCGCGTGCATCAGCGCGGCGACGCCGTGCGGCGACGGATCGCCCGCGGTGACGAACGGAATCAGGCCTTTTCGATTGCCGGACTTGAGCTGTGCGAACTTTGCGTCGATGCGATTCACAGCGCGATACCTTCCTTGGCCGCGATCGTATGGACATCCTTGTCGCCGCGGCCGGAAAGGTTCACAAGTATCAATTTATCCTTTGCCAGATCGCGCGCGAGCTTCACCGCGTGCGCCACGGCATGGCTGGATTCCAGCGCCGCAAGGATGCCTTCCGTGCGTGCCAGTTCGTGAAATGCGGCAAGCGCTTCGTCGTCGGTGATCGCGGCATACGTGGCGCGACCGCTGTCCTTGAGAAACGCGTGCTCGGGACCGACGCCCGGATAGTCGAGACCCGCGGAAATCGAGTGCGTTTCGGTGATCTGGCCGTTGTCGTCACACAAAACGTACGTGCGATTGCCGTGCAGCACGCCCGGGCGCCCAGCCACGAGCGATGCCGCGTGCCGCCCGGTGGCGACGCCATCGCCGGCCGCTTCGGCGCCGTGGATCGCCACGCTCGCGTCATTGAGGAAGGCGTGGAACAAACCGATCGCGTTGGAGCCGCCGCCGACGCAGGCGACGAGCGCGTCGGGCAGGCGTCCGAATTGTTCGAGCATCTGTGCGCGGGCCTCGCGCCCGACCACGGCGTTGAAGTCGCGCACCATCATCGGATACGGATGCGGCCCGGCAACCGTGCCGATGATGTAGAACGTATCGGCGACGTTCGTCACCCAGTCTCGCAACGCCTCGTTGAGCGCGTCCTTGAGCGTCTTTGAACCCGAGGTCACCGGCACCACGGTCGCGCCGAGCAACTTCATGCGGTAAACGTTGATCTTCTGCCGCTCGATGTCGGTCGCGCCCATGTAGACGACGCATTCCAGTCCGAGCCGTGCGGCCACCGTGGCACTCGCGACGCCGTGCTGTCCGGCGCCGGTCTCGGCGATGATGCGCGTCTTGCCCATGCGCTTGGCGACGAGCGCCTGACCGACGGTGTTGTTGATCTTGTGCGCGCCGGTGTGATTCAAGTCTTCGCGCTTGAACAGGATTTGTGCGCCGCCGATCTTTTCCGACAGCCGCCGCGCATGGTAGATCGGACTCGGCCGGCCGACGTAGTATTTCAAGTCATGGTCCAGTTCGGCGATGAAATCGGCGTCGCCGCACAGGCGCAGATAGTTTTGCGTCAACTCCGCCAGCGGCGCCATCAGCGTCTCGGCGACATAGCTGCCGCCGTACGGACCGAAGCGGCCGTGGGCGTCGGGCAGGTTGCTGTAATCGGTCACATTTTCCATTTTATACTTCTTCACATTCTCGTACGGCGGCGACGAATCGCCGCATCTTGTCCGCATCCTTGATGCCCGGCGCCGATTCGATACCGCTGGCCAGATCCACCGCAAACGGGCGCACCGAGCGGATCGCCGCACCGACATTTTCGACGTTGAGCCCACCAGCAAGAACCAGCGGTCGCGGAAATTCTTTCGGAATCAGCGCCCAGTCGAACGTCTTGCCGCTGCCGCCCTGCCCGCCCGCAGCGTGGCTGTCGAACAAAAACCCGATTGCCTGCGGATGCGCGGCGACGATCGCGTCGACATCGACCGCGCCGCCCATGGCAATGGATTTCAGGTACGGTCGTCCATAGCGTACACAATCCTCGGCGTTCTCGCTGCCGTGGAACTGGATGAGGTCCGGCGCGACGGTGGCGACCGCCGCGGCGACGAAGCCGGGGTCGTCGTCGTTGAACAACGTGACGACGGTGACGAATGGCGCCAGCGCCGCGCGAATCTCGCGCGCACGCGCGGGTGCGAGGCAGCGCTTGCTGCGCGGGGTGAGCACGAGCCCGATCGCATCGACGCCGAGCGCGGCCGCGGCAAGCGCGTCTTGCATTCGCATCATGCCGCAGAATTTGATCCGGGTTCTCACGTACGCATCGTCACTTCGCCAGGCAACGCGTATTTTGCCGGATATAGCGGATACAGGAACGTCAGACCCGGCGACGGCGCGGTCGATCCGGCGACGGCGCGGTCGCGGCCAGCGAGCAGTTGTGCAATCCAGCTTTCCGGCTGTTCGCCGCGGCCAACGGGCAGCAGGCTGCCAACGATGTTGCGCACCATGTGATGCAGGAACGCATTGGCCTGGATTTCAACGATAACGCGATCGCCATCGCGAATGACGCTGATCTCATGCACGTTGCGCATCGACGTGGGCGACTGGCAGGCGACGGTGCGGAACGCGTTGAAATCGTGTTCGCCGACGAGAGCCTGTGCGGCACGCTGCATCGCCGGCGCGTCCAGCGGCACGCGCTCCCACGCAACGTAGCGTGCCTGCAGTGCGGGACGCATCGGCCGGTTGACGATCACGTAGCGATAGCGCCGCGCGAGCGCTCCGTAACGCGCGTGGAAATCGTCGCCGACCCGGCAGGCCCAGCGCAACGCGACGCTGGGCGGCAGGCGCGAATTCACTCCGAGCACCCAGCTCCGATCGCTGCGCTGCGCATGCGTATCGAAATGGATCACCTGACACTGCGCGTGCACGCCGGCGTCCGTGCGCCCGGCGCACGTCACTTGCACCGGATGATCGGCGACGAAGCCGAGTGCGTCCTCGACCACGGTCTGGATCGCCGTCAAATGCGTGAGGCGCTGCCAGCCCGGGAAATCGGTGCCGTCGTATTCGATGCCGAGGGCGATGCGCATGGGTGCCTGAGGACGGGGCGCGGAAGGCTGCATGGTAGCGCTGATTCTTGCTTTGCCTGTCGCAAAAAAAGACGGCCGGGACTCGCCCGGCCGTAATCACAACGTGGAGAGTTCGTTACTTGATTTCGGCCAGCAGCTTGCGCGCTTCGCCTTTTTGCGTGTCGTTGCCTTCGGCCATGACTTCGTCGAGCATCGAGCGCGCGCCTTCCGGATCGCCCATGTCGAGGTAGGCCTTGGCCAGATCGAGCTTGGTGCCGATCGCGTCCTCGCCAGCGAAGAAATCCTCGGCTGGTTTCGCAGCCGGTGGCGGCGGCGGGACGGGTGCCGCTGCGGGCGGCGGCACATAGGCCGGCGCGGGAGGTGGCACGTAAGCAGGCGGCGGCGGCGGTGTCGGATGGCTGCTCGCGGCCGAGCTCGCGGCCGTCGCGGTATTGTCGGTCAAGTCGAAGTCGAAGCTTTCTTCCGGTGCGGGCGCTTTCGGCATCGGACTCGCGGCGACCTGCGTGTCGAACGGTCCGAGGTCGAAGCTCTCCTCGTGAGCGTGCACGTCGGCGTGCTGCTGCACCGGTTCGTGGTGAGGCCAGTCCGTGGCGGCGGCTTGCGCAATGTCATCGGCGCCGCCGAACAAGGGATTGTGCGGTACCAGATCTTCACCCATGCGCCGCACTTCCTGCCATTCCGGCTGTGTCGGATCGGCGATGTGCGCATACATCGTCTCGGCCGCGGCCTCGAATTTGTGTGCGTCGCGATTGGCGTAGTACAGGCTGAGCAATTGCAGCGACAGGTGCGGGTCGCCCGGGTTGTGACGCAACTCGTCGAGCAGCTGATGCTCTTCGTCGAGCGCCGCCGCCTCGCCGCCATGCGACATATCCATGCCGCCGACAACCGGAAGTTCGGCCTTGGGTTTGCGCATGAGGCGCATGAACGCGAGCAGGCCTATCAGCAGCAGGCCGATGCCGCCTCCGTAGAGATACGTCGGGTTCTGCCACCACGGAAGCTCGGCAGCCGGTGGCGCAAGCGGTGCAAGCTTCGGTGCAGTCGTCGGTTTCAATGGCGTGGCCGTCGAGGTCGATGCGGGTTCTTCGGGTTTGGACGCGGGCGTCGCCGCCGGAGGAGCGGTGGTGCTCGCCGTGGTCGAAGGTGCGGTTGTCGGCGCGGTCGTTGCCGCCGGGCTCGTACTGGCGGCTGGCATGCCGGTCGGCGCAGCGGTCGTCGTGCCGGGCGCTGGCGAGGTCGTCGGCTTGGGCGGTGTTTCGCCCGCGCTGATGCTGCCCCAGACGTCCTTGGCCGTGAGACCGTTCGGCTTGCCGGCGTCGGCGGGTTTCGCCGGTTCGGCCGGCTTCGCGGCGGTCGCGACGGTTTCCGCCGGTTTCGGCGCAGTCGCCGTCGAAGGTGTGGGTGTCGTAATTGCCGGCTTCGCCGCCGTGGTTGCAGGTGGCGACGGCGCTGGCGTCGTTACGGCCGGCTTGGCGGCGGCAGCTGCAGCAGCCTTGGTCTCCAGATCCTTCAATTTCTTCTGCAGATCGGCAATTTCGTTCTGCTTGAGCGAAAGCATGCGCTTGTCGTCGCCGTTGATCTTTTCCAGATCTTTTACGCGCGACTTCAATTCGGTCACTTCCTGCTCGCGGCTGGCGAGAGATTCCTTCACGCGCGCCATCTCGGCTTTCATCTCGGTGCCGCCGGCCGTGCCGCTGGCGGTACCCGGATGATCCGACGTGCCCTGCCCACCCTTGCCTGCGCCGGGCGGGACCAGTGCCAGGTGTTCGCCGGGTTTGGTCGTTGCGGGTTTCGCTGCCGGCGGTTCCGGCGCTTTCTTCGGCGCACCGGTCGTGGCGACGACCGTAGGTTTGGCTACCGGCGTCTTGTTCGCCCAGGCCTGGTTTTGCTCGTGCACGGCGGCGGCGGCTTCGGCAACCGAACCGCTGGCCTTGACGTCGTCGCGCGACGGGATGCGCAGGATTGCACCGCGTTTGAGCGCGTTGATGTTTTCCTTGTAGAACGCGTTCGGATTCGCCTTGTACAAAGCCAACAGCATCTCGTTGAGATTGGTCGCTTCATCCGGGCGCGTGGAGCGTGCGATTTCCGAGAGCGTTTCGCCGTCGGCGACCGGACCGTAGTCTCCCGACGGCGCAGCGTGCGGCGCCGCAGCGGGTTTTGGTTTCGGCGGAGCCGGTGCGGGTGCCGGTGCGGGTTTGGTTTCGGCCACCGGACGCGGCGGCTTGACGCGCGCCGGCGTAGGTTTCGGCTTGGGCTGCGCCGGTTCTGCGGCGATCTTCTCCGCAGGCGCGGCTTGCGTCTCGTGCACAGGCGCGGGTGCGGCAGCCGTGCGCGTCGGCGCGACGACCGGCGGATCGAGCAGTACGGTGTATTCGCGCAGCAGCTTGCCTTTCGCCCAGTTCACTTCGACGAGGAAGTCGAGCAGGGGTTCGCGCACGGCGTCCTTGCTCGTGACGCGAATTACCGACTGGCCGCGGTTGTTCGTGCTGACGCTGAAGTCGATCGGAATCGCCACGCGTCCGCGATCGAGGCCGACGCGCTGGAAATCCTCGGCTGTGGCGAGCTTGACGTCGAGCCCGGCAGCGTCCGCGGCGTTTTCGGACAGTACCGCGATTTCCGCATCGAGCGGTTGATTCAATTTCGACTTGACCTGGATCGCACCCAGGCCGAGTGCAAACGCATTGCCGCCAATCAGCGCCAAGGCGACGGCAACGGATAATTTGGTCGATCCTTTCATGAGGTCACTCCCCCAACAACGTAGACAAGGCCGGCGTGCACGCCGCAAGCCTCAACCGAAGCTCGAAAACTCCTTATAACACAAAGGTAACTATTGGGAAACTTTAAACTTGTTTCCCCTTTTTGCCGATTCTGTGAACGCGCGCACAGCTCGGTCGATCTGGCTTACAGGTAGGTTTTTGCAAGCAACTCACCGACTTGCACGGCATTGAGCGCCGCACCTTTGCGGATGTTGTCGGCGACGATCCAAAGATTCAAGCCGCGCGGATGGGAAATGTCTTCGCGGATGCGCCCGACGAACACCGGGTCCTTGCCGGCCGCATCGCCGACCGGCGTCGGATAACCGCCAGCCTGGCGGGTGTCGATGATCTCCACGCCCGGCGCTTTTTCGAGCAGCGTACGTGCGTGCGCCGCCGAGATTTTTTCGCGGGTTTCGATGTGCACCGCTTCGGCGTGTCCATAGAACACCGGCACGCGCACCGCGGTCGGATTCACCTGGATTGACGCGTCGCCAAGAATCTTGCGCGTCTCCCACACCATTTTCATTTCTTCCTTGGTGTAGCCATTGTCCTGGAAATCGTCGATGTGCGGGATCACGTTGAACGCGATCTGCTTGGTGAATTTCGACGGCTTGATCTCCTGGAAATTGAGCAGCGCCGCGGTCTGGCGGCCGAGTTCCTCCAGACCGGAACGGCCCGCTCCGGAAACCGATTGGTACGTCGCCACATTGATGCGCTCGATGCCGACCGCGCGATGGATCGGCGCCAGCGCGACGAGCATCTGCATCGTCGAGCAATTCGGATTGGCGATGATGCCGCGATTCGTGTACTGCGCGATCGCGTCCGGATTCACCTCGCTGACGACGAGCGGAATGTCGTCCTGGTAGCGGAACTCCGACGTGTTGTCGATGACCACGGCGCCCGCCGCGGCTGCGCGCGGCGCGTGCTCGCGGCTGACCTTGCCGCCGGCGGAGAAGAACGCGATGTCGACACCGGCGAAATCGTAGTCGGCAAGATTGCGTACGGTAATCTGTTTGTTGCCGAACTCGGCTTTGCCGCCGGCGCTGCGCTCGCTGGCCAGCGGCACGAGTTCGCTGACCGGGAATTTGCGCTGCTTGAGAATCGCCAGCAGCATGTCACCGACCGCGCCGGTGGCGCCGGCGATCGCGATTTTGTACTCGGTTTTCTTGTTCATCGTATTTACTCGGGGCAGAAATTATTTTGCGGATTACGGTCGTTGCAGGACTTCGGGATTGAGCGGATTCGGCGGCCGTCCGGCGTGTGCTCCGCAGCCGAGTGCAGCGATAAGATTATCGACCGCCAGGCTCGCCATCGCGCGCCGCGTCGCCAGACTCGCACTGCCAATGTGCGGTGTGAGCACGACGTTGTCCAGCGCAAGCAGCTGCGCCGGCACGTCCGGCTCGTTCTCGAACACGTCGAGCGCCGCTGCGGCAATGCGTTTTTCGCGCAGTGCGGCAATCAACGCTGCATCGTCGACAACGCCGCCGCGCGCAATGTTGATCACGATCGCATCGCGTTTCATCAGCGCGAGTTCCTCGGCACCAATCGCATGGCGCGTTTGCTTTGTCAGCGGCAGCGCAATGACGAGAAAGTCGGCGTCGCGCAACAGCGTTTCACGATCGACATGGTGCGCGGCGCAATCGCGTTCGATGTCCGCCGCAAGCCGCGAGCGGTTGTGATAAATAACCGGCATGCGAAACCCGGCCGCGCGCCGCGCCACGGCCTGGCCGATGCGGCCCATGCCCAAAATACCCAAGGTGCGGCCGTGCACCTCGGCACCGAGCATGATGTGGAAGGACATGCCGTGCCAGTTGCCCGCGCGCAGCCAGCGCTCGGCTTCGGTCACGCGCCGCGCGGCGGCAAGCATCAGCGCCCAGGCGAAATCCGCCACGGTTTCATCGAGCACGCCGGGCACGTTCGTCGCGACGACACCGGCACGCGTGAGCGCCGCGACATCGAGGTTGTTGTAGCCGACGCCGCGATTGGCCACTGCGCGCAGCAACGGCGTATCGGCGAGCACTTGCGCGTCGACCGGATCGGCCAAGCCGAGAACCGCGCCGGATTTGTCGCGCAGCTTCTGCGCCATTTCCTGGCGCGTCCATTCGCGATCGGCACTTTCA